>VTLG01007008.1_pt1 | contig 34775 bp, 49 predicted proteins | sample 4694571 | NCBI WGS metagenome assembly VTLG01 (sample SAMN12604809, study PRJNA352737) | marine metagenome | biome: ENVO:00000447; feature: ENVO:00000209|ENVO:00000569|ENVO:01000036; material: ENVO:00002151; isolation source: viral sequences binned using virsorter ...
GGTATTTCATGCTACAGAAGCGCTCAGCCTTGGTAAAATCTTGGGTAAAGGCTTGCTCAGAAACTGGGAGAGTGCATTGCCAGTACCGGACCTTGGGGGCTATTACAAACCGGATGAGTTGCGTTAGCCCTAACCTACAGCAAGTCCCAGCGGTACGGGTAGAGTACGGGGAACAGTGCAGGTCTCTTTTCAAAGCTGACAATGGTAAAAAATTAATAGATACCGACGCTGCAGGGCTAGAGCTAAGGGTTTTAGCGCATTACATGAACGATGAAAAGTTTACCAGAGAAGTGCTAGAGGGAGACGTACACAGCGCTAATCAAAAAATGGCTGGGCTTAGCAACAGAGATCAGGCTAAAACATTTATCTACGCTTTGCTGTACGGAGCAGGAGACGCTAAGATAGGCGCTGTGGTTAACGGATCGGCCAAAGACGGCGCTGAGCTTAGGTCTAGGTTCATGTCTAATATGCCAGCTTATAAGCGCCTTAGCGAAGCTGTCATACGCAAGGGGGAGAGCGAGGGTAAGCTTAAAGCGCTAGACGGTAGAGTTCTCAGAGTCAGGTCAGGACACGCTAGCCTAAATACGCTGATACAAGGATCGTCAGCTGTGCTTATGAAAAAATGGTTTATGTATGTGGATCATCATCTTAGGAGGCGTAAGCTACGGTCTAAAATCGTCGCCATGATCCACGATGAATTAGTTTTAGAAAGTTGCGAAAAAGATGTTGACGCATCCAAGGAATCTGTTATACTATCTATATCACAAGTTAACACAGCCTACAAATTGCGATGTAAGCTAGAATGCGACGTACAAGTAGGCAACAACTGGAGCGAGATACACTAATGGCTAAAAACGGTTACGCTTATCTGGAAGGCACCATGTTTTTCCCGTATATTTTCGACAATAAGGACAAGTTTGATCGATACTCGGTAGCTCTTGGCTTGGAGGGGGACCAAATCAAGAACGCTAAAAATTTAGGCTTACAGGTTAAGCAGGACGAGGGCAAAATGGACGGTATGCCCTATGTCCAGCTTAAAAGCAATTACAAGCCTTCTCTGGTCGATGGTCAAGAGAACGAGTACTCCGGCCCTACGCAGCTGTGCAACGGCTCTAAGGGCGTTGTGCGCCTTTCCCAGCGCCCTTACGACAATAAATATGGCAAGGGCGTCACCACTTTCATCAACGCTGTTAAGATCACAGAACCTATCGAATACGTCGCAGAAGGCGGAGGGTTTTCGGACAACCCTGTAACCGAATCCGACGATTTGAGCGACGAGGTTCCGTTCTAGCGTGGCTAAAACAGATTACGGGCATTGGGATATTGCTCTGGTAGGCAAGTTTGACCCCGACAAACACTTAGGATTTGTCTACCAGATCACCCGTAAAGATTCTGGCAAAAGCTACATAGGTTGTAAGCATCTGTGGAAGTTTAAAAAAAGAAAGCGGGTACGGGCGAGCGAGTGGAAAAATTACTGCTCTAGCTCTAACTATCTAAAGCCAGAGATTAAAGAGCTAGGAGCAGACGCTTTCAAATTTGAGATATTGATGCTTTGCGATACTAAACGCGACTTGTACTATAACGAAGCAAAACTACAGATGCAGCTGGGAGTATTGGAAAGCGACGAGTACTACAATGCCAATGTCGGAGGTACTAGGTTCTACCGACCTGTTAAGAGCTACGTCACTGTAAAGCTTATGGGCAAGTTTAAAGGTGTCAATAACCCCAGGTACAGAGGTAATTTCTACGTTATCTACGAAAACGGTATGGAAGAACTCGTAGAAGACATTACCTTGACAAAATGGTGTAGGGATAACGCTTATTCCTTTCAGCGTATGTACGATTTAAGAAACGGGAAAATTAGTAGGTATAAAAACATCATAGCTATGGAGTATGAAAGTGAGCGGTCCTAAAACTATAGACACTTTGGTAAACGATATATACAACCTTGTCAACACCGGGAAAAAGAACCCAGACAAAGAGGCTCTGTTCGCTCTGGGCAGTGCGGTGATGGAGGCTGTGCGTAGGCAGCTGTGGATGGCTACTTCTGAAGCTCCTGGCAGATTAAGGATGTCTAACATAGGTAAGCCGTGTAGTAGGCAGCTTTGGTACGATGTCAACGGAGACGACAAAGCTGAAGAACTTAGCCCCCAGACCCGGTTAAAGTTTATGATCGGAGATATAGTAGAGGCTTTTCTAATCTATTTGTCTAAAGAAGCTGGGCATTCGGTTACTCAGCAACAGGCAGAAATAGAACTTTCTGGTATAAAAGGGCATATAGATTGCGTAATAGATGACGAGCTAGTAGATATAAAATCTGCATCTGCTTTTGCCATGAAAAAGTTTAAGAACGGTACTTTACCCGACGATGATCCTTTCGGCTATATATCTCAAATAAGCGGGTACGGTAACGCTCTCGGTAAAAAGCGAGGCACTTTCCTAGCGTTTGACAAAAGCAGCGGAGAACTTGCCACGTATACCCATGCTCAGCTGGAAAATACCGAGCTAAAAATAGCACAGGTCAAGGCAGATGTCGGCTCTAAGACTCCTCCTGATCGTCGCTTCGAAACCGTAAAGGATAGGCAAACCGGGAGAGACAAGCTAGGGGTCAACTGCTCGTACTGTTCTCACAAGGAAACTTGCTGGGAAGATTTAGATTTAAAATTTAGATCAGGGAGACCTGTTTTCTTTGTAGGAGAGTCCGAAAATGCCCATTCTTTCTGAAGAGCAGCTGATAGACCTATCGGAAGCTTACAGCTGCGACCAGTTGATAGACATCTTAGGCATAGAGTCTATACAGCTTCTGATGGCGTTTAGAGAAGACGTAGAAGAAAACATATCTAAATTTAACCTTCGCCCGGTGGATTGCCATGACTTTCAAATCTAACGAAAACCCCATGTTCCGGTCTAAATTTTCTGAGGATATTTTTAAACAGAAGTACGCGCATCAAGGTTGTCAAACTTGGGCAGATTTGTCTAAAACTTTGGTAGATGACGTTTGCGGAGACTTGCTGCCCAAAAGCGACTTGGACGATCTGGTTCAGATAATTACAGATTTGTGGTTTATCCCTGGTGGTAGGTATCTTTACTACGCCGGGAGACCGTCTAAGTTTTTCAATAACTGCTATTTGCTAAAAGCGGAGGAAGATTCCAGAGAGGATTGGGCAAATCTAAGCTGGAAGTCGGAAAGTTGCTTAATGACAGGCGGCGGCATAGGCGTAGACTACTCTGTCTACAGACCGGAGGGTTCTGGTCTTTCTAAGACAGGCGGGTTAGCCTCTGGCCCTATACCTAAGATGCAGATGATTAACGAAATCGGGCGCAGGGTTATGCAGGGCGGTTCTCGCAGATCGGCTATATACGCTAGCCTCAATTGGAAACATAGAGATATAGACACTTTCCTAAACAGTAAAAACTGGTACGATATGCAAGTCGGAGCTACTGGTTTTAGCGTAGGTCAGATTAAAGAGCAAGATTTTAACTTCCCTGCTCCGTTGGATATGACTAATATATCGGTAAACTACGATACCGAGTGGTTGTTAAATTACTGGAAAACAGGGGAAGTGGGGGGCGTATTCAAAGCCAATGTAAAGCAAGCGCTTTCAACGGCAGAGCCTGGGTTTAGCTTTAACTTTTTTGACAAAGAGAACGAAACATTGCGCAACGCCTGTACCGAGGTGAGCAGCGATTTAGACAGCGACGTTTGCAACTTGGGCAGTTGTAACCTGGGGCGTATAGACAACTTAGAAGATTTTGAAAAGGTAGTAACCTTAGCTACTAAATTTTTGCTATGCGGTACTTTAAAAGCTAAGCTGCCCTACGACAAGGTTTACAAGGTTAGGGAAAAGAACCGTAGGCTAGGTCTTGGCTTGATGGGGATGCATGAATGGTTGATTAAGAGGGGTAGCAAATATGAAGTTACTGAAGAGCTTCACAGATGGTTGCGCGTGTATAAAAGCGTCTCTGATGCTACTAGCGTTAGCTGCGCTAACTCTTTTAGCGTTTCCGTTCCTGTTGCTAACAGAGCTATTGCGCCAACAGGCTCTATTGGTATTCTCGCTGGCACTTCTACTGGCGTTGAGCCTATATTTGCTGTCGCGTACAAACGGAGGTATTTGAAAAACGGTACTAAGTGGCACTACCAATACGTGGTAGATTCAGCCGCTCAAGAACTTATAGATTTGTACGGGGCAAATCCTGATAATATCGAATCTGCTCTCGACTTGGCAGACGACTACAAGCGCAGGATCAAGTTCCAAGCCGACGTACAGGATTACGTGGATATGTCTATTTCCAGCACTATCAACTTGCCTCAGTGGGGGAGTAAAGAGAACAATGAAGATACTGTATCAGATTTTGCCAATACTCTCGCTAGCTACGCTCATCGATTGCGGGGCTTTACGGTTTACCCTGATGGGTGCAGAGGAGGACAACCGCTTACGCCAGTTCAATACACCGACGCACAAGGGAGGCTTGGAGAAGTATTCGAGGAATCGATAGAAACCCATGACATATGCGACATTACCGGACACGGCGGAAGCTGTGGGGTGTAGCTATGTTTGAAAAGGTATTCTATTCTGGAAGTTCTGAGGAGTCTATTCCTGACCTTAGCGAAGACTTTTGCAACGCTATAATCAAAGTTGTAGACAATGTAGAAGAGCAGAAAGCTACGGTACATGGCAGAGACAATAGCCAAGATGTGCGCAACAACTCTGTATACGCTGTTGACGACAGCGATTTTAAAAAGGTTGTTTTGTCTTGGATGTTAAAAGCTAATGTAGAAATGGGCTGGGAATTTGACATTACCGGTATAGAGACTCTTCAGCTTAGTAAGTATTCTGAAAATCAAAAGTATAGCTGGCACTACGATGTAATGCCCGGACCCACCGCTAGAAAGCTTACTTTTACAGTCTCTCTTAACACCGAGTACAAAGGGGGAGAGTTTCAGTTTAGCTGGGGCAAACCTAACTGGAAATACAAAAAGAGAACAATACCAGAACCGGCTTTAGAGACCGTTGGCAAGTTTATAATATTCCCCAGCTACTACTACCACAGAGTATTACCTGTTACTGAAGGGGTAAGGTACAGTCTTACCGGGTGGGCTTACGGGCCACCTTTTAAATAGACAGTTCTTACAATCTATGCTATAATTAAGTAAGAAGCGCCTTTCTAGGGCTTCGCAAACATCTCGCCAGGAGGGAGAAATGCTATTTCCAAAAAACGCATCTTTAGGGTTTGAGCGGCTGTATAACAATATTGAATTAGTCGCTGACGTAATGTCTCATAATGATAATTTCCCGCCCCATAGCGTTGTCAAGATAAGCGAGAACAGCTTTGAAGTAGCCTTAGCAGTTGCTGGCTTTTCCAAAGACGACGTAGAAATAGAATGTAAGGAAGACATCTTATGTATATCCTCTGATGGGATAGACAGGGAAAACAGTGGAGAGGTTCTGTACAACAGACTAGCCTTCAGACCGTTTAAAAAGATGTTTCTCCTTGGAGAACACATATTCGTAGACGGGGCTTCGTTAGAAAACGGTATGCTTAAAATAATTCTAAAACGAGAAGTGCCGGAAGAAAAAAAGGTTAAGCGTATCGCAATTAACTAGACAACAGGGGGAGCGCTAGCGATAGTGCTTCCCCCTTTGTATTTAGGAATCGCCATGTACAAAATTATAATACTGATGGTTGTGTCAAACTTAACAGGAATGGACGCTGTAATAGTTGACATGAAATACGGCAAGCCTTTGCACTTTGACACTGTTGAAGAATGCAGAGATCATATCTATTACAATAGAGAGGCTTTAAAAGCCTATGCCAAGACTTATTTTAACTCCGACACGCCTGTGAAAGGGATAGATTGTTTTGTGGATATTACCAATAATTATGATCGCGAGCCGCAGACTAAAAAACTTTGGTTCTTTCCTTAAAAGGATGGATAAAACAGAAGTTCACTTAGTTTATCTGTTTATAGGATGCATGTTGGTAACGGCGTGGGCTTTGCAAGGCTTGTGGTAGCTATGCCTTGTAGCCTGTCTCTATTTCATCTAGCAAACTTTCAAAGGACAGGCTTTCCTTATCCTCTTCGAACTCTACTGTCAGCATAAGCCTCGTACCCGCATGGTTTGCTACCATGTGGTCTTCTTGATTGTTAAATATAAACCGTGAACAGGGCTTATAAGGAAGCTCTATAACATCGTGGTTTATATCTTCCGTAGACTTTCTAAAGTATGTGAAGGATATATTAGGGGTGTACATCATAGAATTTATACACACACCTCTGTTAGTATCTCTGTGCCAGTTATAGACTGTCCTGCTACCCATGCAGAGAACCCCGGCGTTATATCTGTGTCTGCGATATAGCCAAGAATAGAAATCGTCATGTAGGAGAAACGCTTCTGGGTCTATGGGGCATAGCAAAAAGTTATAATACTCGGTCCATTCTGCCTTACCGTTTGTGACTTTGCTATACAAATCTTTGCTGAAGAAATCTCCTGCTTCTTCTATCTCTTTAAAATAGGGTAACATCCGCTGTTCATAGCTCAGCTACATTCGCAGCTGCATTCGCAATGTTTGTGATAGCAGTGTACTTTAAAATTTTCCTCAACCCCAGAATTTGCAAACTTGTCATGGAAGGGGTCTAGGTGAAACACCAGCACAGAACACGCTTCCATTATCCCCTCGCTTGTAGAGTCCCGTCTAATTTTTTTAATATAATTTAAAGCTAACCGTTGCACATCGTTTTCTTTTACTGTTATCACCTGAGATGTCATTTCTACCTCGCGTTTTTAACTATCGATGATCCAAAATAAAGACCTATTATAGAACTCATTATATGAGTATCCAGAGGGGTCATTACCAAGCCCTGTAGCGCTTCCCACTTAATCACTTCTGATCCACTGCTAAAGAACATAAAGCCAGGATTCCACGTAGTGTACCCTACTATAACAGGCATGTCGGGGAACAAAACAGGTACAATTTTAGGCCAGACTATGACGGCGAAGACTACAGCTAGAGCTATTATCCTCCTGGTTATCTGAAACCCGTTGTTCTCGTACCTTCTAGCCTCGTCAGTGGCTTTAGCCTTAGCAGCTAGACCTGATATAGCCCGTTCAAACGCAGCTTGCTTAGCCTTCTGACTTTGCGACCACAGGGTCATTACCCCAGACATTAGCCCAGAGCCTAGCATGGTTATTAGCTCAAAAGGGATAGGCATTACTCTGCTTTCCTAATAGGGCTAACAGGGGGGTGTACAGTGTTGTGCATCTTTTGCAAATGTGCTACATCTAGTTTTAGCTGATCCACATTTGTCAACAATTCAGACGTTTGCATGTGTTCCCTGCGCTGGTTTTCTGGAGATAACATGCCAGACAAAACGCTCATTTTTTGCCCAAGAGTTTCTAAATTGGTCTCTTGCTTGTCAGTGGTAGAGTCCAATACTCGGAATCTTGACTCCATGTCATCTAGCTTTTCCATAATAGATTTGATTTGCATCTTAGCCACTGCACTAGCTCCGGCAACCGACACTAACATGCCCATCAGTGTCAGCACTAGCCTAAGATCGATAGAACCGTCCATTATGGAGGACTTTTACGCTGCTTATATTCGCTCAATATTTTCTTAGCTTTGGTTATATGCGGTGTCATAATTTGCCCTGCCATCCGCTTAGTTATATAGCCTAAATTATCAGGGTCTAAACTTTTATTTACCTTGTATCGTTTACCACCTTTTCGATATAAAACAGAATTTTCACTTTTGCCGACAGATGCTGGCCTAAAAATAGCCATGTACACATCTGAATTTGTAGCCCCTGTTTTAGGAAACTTCTTTTTACTTTTTAGCAAAAATTTCTCTACGATATCAAGTTGCTCGGTTCCCGACATTTTTCTTATCTTATCGGTTGTAGTGCCTAATTCTTTTGCGGTAGAATCTAAAATTTGTATTAAACCTGATGCTGATGAAAATTTGTTCTTTATATCGGGCCGAAATGTTCCTTTAGTTTCTAAAGATATTGCTCCTAGCAACTGCTCAGGTGTTACATCTAATTTGTTACTAACTTGTATTAATTTTGGGATAAATCCTGCCTCGTTTAAAGAAGAACCTTTAGGATGGACAGCAATAAGACCAGTGCGTCTATCTAAGTCCTTAGTCCTTTTACTATCAAGTAATCCCCTGATTTCTTCAGTGTTTAATCGTTTTTCCGCAGATGGCACAGGTTGTTCGTATTTTTGCTGTATAAAATTTAGTAAAGATTCAAGCATTTTATCGCCCTCTAGCTATAGCTGCGCCTTCTTCTAGGCCGGATACTCCTACACCGCTTATCATCTCTGCTATTTTTTGAATAGCTGCTATACCGTCTGACTGTTGCAGCTGAGGCTGAGGTTGCGGTTCTTCTTGAGATGTCTCTATTTTACGAGGCATAACCTTTGGAACTTCTTCTTCTAATGGGTAAGACTGATTTGCTTCTTCTAAATAGTGCGCTATAGACGCTGCTACTAACCCGTCCCTTGCCATCAGTATCTGAGAGCTATATTTTTGAGCCTTGCCAGAAAGATTACCAAGACCTCCGATTAATCCGCTTAGCTTTTCTTTTGAAATTTCCGAGGCAGATTCTCCGCCAGTCAATCGTTTATTAAGCGTGTTCCAGCCCGGTGCGCCTGGGGCAAATTGCTTTGTAGCAAATATAAATGCAAGAGGCTTTCTCACCGCTGAAAAGTTTAGTGTAATTATTTTTCTGAATAGACCTACTGTATTCTCAGCCACAGACAACGCTCCAGCTACAGGGTCTATGTTAAGAGCGCCTTTCATGTTAAGAGCAAAATCGTTTACGCCCTCGTACATTTCCCCAAAGATGTATTTCATATTTGTTTCATCTTTAGCTACAGCCGCTGTCCAATCGTCTGCCCATTGCTTAATACCCAAAAGCCTAGCCTGAGCGTTCTGAGCTTCCGTAGCTTTAAACAGTCTGCTCCAGTTGTCCGCAAACATAAGGTCTTTTACAAACGCAGCGCTTTTAGGCGATAGCTTGTCCAAAGCCTTTAGAGATAAAGCAAACGTGTTTAAGTCAGCTTTGGACAGCGATGAAGCAACAGTGTTAACAGAGTTGACAAACTGCCTTGCTTCATTAAAAGACATGACCATGCCTAGCTCTTCCATAGCCTTAGTCATTCTTACCGGAACTCCGCTTGCCACATCTGTAAGCAGCTTTTTATATTCTTGTAAAGCGTTCCCTTTAAATATTTGTTGCGTAGCTTTGCCAGCACCGCTGCCCATTTGCTTTTTAATAGTGTTTTCTATAGAGTTTATTCTTTTTAAAGAGTCCTTAGCAATTTTAGACGGATCAGCTGCACCTACTATGTCTATTTTATTTTCCCTGATAAAGTTCATGCCAATAGCTGACAGTATTTCGTCTCTGTCCGCTAATCCCAGCTTGCCACCTATAGCGTTAGGCCCAAAAGCTTTGTCAAGTTTGTCTAGCAAAGTTGAAAATTCAGCACCGTCTTTTCCTTTTACAAAACTTGACAAATACGATTGAGCGTCTGCCTGTGGCCTTTCAGCTATTTGAGAAAACAAACCATTTTTCCCCCTGTACGGAGTTACAAAATTAGAATATTCTCTATTTACCTCTTGCAATTTAGCTCTAAATTTAGCGGGAAATTCTGGTAACTTTTCAAGTTGTTTTTGTAAAGATTTAGAAATTTCTAAATTTACCCTAGATTGATTGGCAGAACTAGTTTTATAAGACGCTTGGCGAAGTTGCTTATCTAATTGTAGCAAATCGTTAGCCGTAATCCTAGTACCGGACCCTTTATCAGGACGTTCTCCCGTTTTTTTGCTCTTTTTCCCCTGTACTGGCATAGCTTTTTGAGTTTTATCGCTTATGCGAACTCTACTGGACAGTCTAGTTCTTAAAGGGCTATTAGCGGAAGAAAAAGCATTATAAACATCATCTACTAAAATTCCGCTATCTTCCGATATTCGATTTATTAAATTAGAAAGCCTTTGATTATTAATATCCTTCCCTTCTAATCTATTAAACTGCCCGTAATATGACGGTCCTGAGAATGCCTCCTGCCCTGCTTTGTATTGCTGCAATAACCTTTGTTCTGCAAAGTTTTTAAAACTTTTCAAAGTAGTACCGGCTAAGTCTGCTTTGCCTATATTGGTTTCATCAAAATTTTTAATAGCCTTTATAGAATTTTGAAGTATGCCTTGCTCTTCTTTGCTCAGCACTGTTTTAAGCTTAGCAAGAGTTGTCAGTTCATCGTCTCCTGACCTTATAGATGCTAGATAGGTACGTTTGTACTTTTCCACTAGGTTTGCTGCTCTAGCAGCGAATTGATCTCCGGCTTGCTTAGCCCCTACGCCTTCAAGCTTGGTTAGTAAGTTCCCTGCTACAGTACCCTCGTCGCCTACTAAAGTTCTAAGGCTTAGGAGCATAGCATCTTCCTTTGACACTCTTCCAGATACTTTAGCCTCTGCTTCTCGCATATTTGCTACAGCGGTTTCTATCCTGGTAGGCTGAGGAGCGCTGGGGATTAGATCGTCGCTGGCTTGTTTAACTCTATTAGCAACTGAGCCAAAGGCGGCAAACGGTGCGCCTAGGGCAAGAGTAGCCCCTGCTATTACGGCACCCTCTGTACCCGCTTGCTGTATTATTTCAGCTACAGATTCTCTATTGTAACCCATTAGCTCTTGCGTTAGCTCTAGCCCTCCTCTGCCCAAGCTGCCTCCCAGACCGGCAGCTGCCGAGCGTACAGCCAACGGTCCTAAAAACCCTGTACCTGGGATAGGGACAAGTACTTCAGCGGCTACTGACGCAGCGCCTATTGCTAATTCTGGAGCTATATCAGCGGAAAAGTCATATATATCTGTTTCTGTCCCGTCTAAAAATACGTTACGGTTATCTTTAGGCGTAATGCCTAAATTTGTTAACCCTTGCGGAGTCACGTATAGTTGTTTAGTATTAGGCTCTACGCCCCAGTTGCCGTCCCCTACTCTTTCGTTAAAGACTGCTCTAATTTCTCTAGCATCTCCCCCTGTTAAAGCTTCTTGAAACCTAAGACCTAGGTCAGGCACGCCGTCTCTGATGTTGTATTCTCGCTCTAGGTTTTCGGAAAATCCTAGATTGGCCATTTTACCCGGCAAGGATTTTATCAAAATGCTTGTAACTTGGTCATCTGATAAGTTGCCAAGGCCCGGTATTCTTACAATGGTTCCGTCGCTTAAAGCGATTGCATCTTGAATTTCAGACATTATTTACTCATTTTTAAGAGGGAAGCACATTGCCGCTGCTAGAGCCTAGCCGTTTAAAAGGATAGTCTGGGATACGCATTTCTGTATGCGCTAGCGGTAGGCCAAAAGCTCGCGCTCTGTTTGCAAGGTTAAACCTTCTTGTTTCAGCTTCTTTAGCCAGCGCGTTTACAGCGTTTAATATCTGTGAACGGCTAGTCCACCAGTCGTTTTCAGACACTAATTCTTTAAGAATTTCTAGCTCTTGCTTATTAGCTTCTCTACCAAATATCTTTGTACCTAGCACAGCTGTTTTTGCCTTTGCAAGTTCTCTTGTAAGCTCGTCCGCTGACATTTCGCCTGGGTCTTGTCCAAAGAAAGCGCCAAACGCTCTGAGAGTTTTTGCCAACTTCCCTGGCCCTCCAGTTGACCACTCGCTATCGCTATCGCCTAGCGTGATACGAACATTTTGAGCAGTTTCTGTCATCTTAGTAGCAGCTTCCATCTGATCGTATAGCTTAGCAACTTCACTTGTAAGCTTGGGCGGCGTTGCGCCTTGCGCGTCTATTCTCTTTGTCTGTGCTTCGTATTCTTTTAGCCGAGCTTCTCTTTCAGCTGATGCTGCCGCTGCTTGACTTTCCCGTGCTGCTCCTATGCCTCCTACAATAGCTTGCATAGGAGAGATTCCCGGTTGCATTAAAGCTGCTGAAAATGCAGGGTTGCCAATAATGCTTAACAAATTTCCCCAATCAACCTTCCCTAGCAAAGTATCAATTCCGCTTGTAACAGGTCCGTCTCCTAGCAAAGACCGGGCAACGGTAATTTCGTCTTCTTTTACCTTGTCCATTGCTTGGCTAAGCAAATTTTCTCTCTTGCGAATGTTAGCCTTTGCCGCCGCTCTCGCACCTTCATTAATAGCATTTGTTGATTTATTCGCAACTAGACTGCGTATATCATTGCCCTCAGCTTCTATAAGCGCATCCTCAGCTTCTATAAGCGCAGCTTGTTCAGCAACAGTTTTTTCATTGCTTCCTATTCTTCTTAGCAAATCTTCTGGTTTTTCGCCATAAAGCAGTTTTTTTAGGTCTCGATCTGCTTGGCTAAGAAACCTTACAGGGGCTTTTTTAGCAACGTCTTCAGCTTCTATAAGCGCAGTTTGCTCAGCAACGGTGTTTTCATCGATTCCTAGCCTTGATAGTAAGGCTTCTGGAGCTTCCGTTTTTGCGACTCGTTGTCTTCTTGCGGCCTCATAATCATACAGAGGGACACTGCCTGTAAGAGGAGAAACTGTTCCGTATCCAAGTATAGAACGTAGAAAATCTGGAACTTGCCATGATTCACTCATAATTACTCTCCGTATCTACAAATCCCATTTCTCTATCCTATACCAAATTTGAAATGCCGTGTTTTCTTATATTGCTTGCTAGCAATCCTCTAGTCAGATCGCGCACACTTGAAGTAAGATCAGCGGTGTTGACTAAGACGTTAGGAGCCGCATCGTAAGGGTTCCGCATTATAGGTCTCATCCCTCTGCCAGAAGCAATCATAGGAGAAGCACGCAAACTGCCAGAGCTTCCTATTTTTTCCCCAGGCTGAGGGAACAGAGATTTTAAAAAATCGTCAGAATGTTTTAGCAATTTATCTTGGTCTATTTTATTTCTAAGATATTCTTCTTTAGCTACATTTTCCTGATCTATACTATCATATAAAGTATCTTCTAGGTGTCTTTCCACCCCGCCGTCAGTTGTGTGGAGCGACATAGCGCCTTCTAGATCAGTAGTCGTCTCGTCAGCTGCTATATCACTAGGAGAGTCAGCCATTTTAATTTCCTTTACTAGTAATTACTTGAAGGCTCCTGCCGCACCAGCCGCACCAATACCAGAACTTATTAATCCAGTCATTTGCATCAGCGGAGATGGACCGCCGTGGAAGCCTTGAGACGTAAACCCAGAAGACTGAGTCTGGTGCTGAGTAGAAGTCCCTAGACCGGCTAATCCCCCTAGCAAGTTTGCTAAGTTTACGATCTGCTCTCGCCTAGCTTGTTGCGGCTGTTGCACTAGCCTAGCTTGATCCGCCAGCCTAGCAGCTTCTCTACGCTCTACATCTTGCCCTATAGCTTCTGTTAGCCCAGCCTGTGACCTCGCCGCTGACAGCTGAGTACCCATTGTTCCAGGTATTCTCCCCTGAGCAGCTATTCTACGCGCTTCCGCTCTGCCTAGGGAATCTACTAGATTTTTTCTGATAGTTTCTTCTCTTAGCTGTTGCTGATTAGCTTGCAATTCGGAAAGGGCTGTGCTTCCCAAGCCAAACTGCCCTGCTTGTATAGCTTGAGTTTTAGCCAAAGCTTCATCACGCTCCGTCAGCCTCCTGGCACGGTCTGCCAACGCTTCGCTCTCAGCTAGAAAAATAGGGTCATTGGACGGGTCAGCGGACGCTCTTGCTATGTCAGACGCTGCCAATTGCTGGAAGACCGGGGCATATGCACCCGCTTGCCCTGCCAAGTCTGCGTAAGCTTCTCTAGCAGCTAAAGTCTGAGCAGAGTCAGTAGGGACTAAGCTTTGGTCGAACAATACAGGGGCTTGAGAAAACTCTCTTTGAATGTTCGGCAAAAGTTCTTTGAGAAAAGGCTCTACAGGAGCGTAAGGAAGTACCTCCGAAGAGCCGCTCGTTTGCTGTTGCTGAGGCAGCTGGACAATTTGAGGAGGAGGTGAATCAGACATCTTACAAAGCCTTTCTTAGCTTAACGCTTTTGAACTCGTACCCTCTAGGAGCCATAAGTTTTTCCCAACCTTTTCGACCTGTGATTTCAAAAAAGTCGTACCCTAACTCTCTATAGTAATCTTCCATCATCTTCATACCTACGTCATAATCGCAGAGAAAAGACTCTCCGCCCATAGCTTCTGCTATAATCCCGCTGCTTTGATCGTGGTGAGCAAACCCTATTACAACGCAAGCTATTATTTCCCTATCCTTGTCAAACATAATCCATAAATCGCTAGACCCTTTAGCAATTCTTTTAACTGTATCGTTAGCGTTAAAAATATCAGCGCAATTGCTACGGTCTATAGCGTTTTCTATATAAGGGTAGCACTTGGTCAGCTTACGCACTAAGCTCCAGTGCTTATAGTTTACAAGGTTATAACTTGACCCATGATCCAGCTGCGTTGAAAAAATAAATTCCTTCTCCGGTTGATCCTGGGTTGAAGCCACTTCCATCAGCATATCTAATATCACCTTGTTGAGGTTTTTCCGGTTCTTCAGTAGTTACGTCCAGATGCCCGTTCCTTACTACTTCTAAGACAGCTTGAATTTCCAAAAGCATAGAATCGATAAACCGAGGTATTTCTTCTATATCAGTCGGGCATAGCGCCGGGTCAAAGCGTAAAAATTCTGAACTCATCTGTCCGATACTACTTCTGATTCTATAGCCATTCCCGATAGATTAAACTGAGCATCTCCGGTACTTTCTACTTTAACAGCTATGTATCTCCCCCGCACTCTGCAATCTACTTTCGAATCTATCCCTATTTGGAAAGCTACAGGGTCATTGTAAGAAACGCCCTGGAACGGGTGTAGCTCTGACCCTATGCTTATGTTAACTGTCCCTGTACCTTCTATTCTGGGAAATACCCTGGTAACTGATTTTACCACGTCTGTGCGACCGGCGTGTAGCCCTATTCGTTCCATTTTAGTTAAAAAGGTAGTACCGTCAAACGTAGTGCCTGAGTCAGCTGCAAATAACTTTGTCGAGTTAGTACCGCACATTAGAAGCGTGTCTACGGCTGGGTTAAACTCTTGCTGCGCCCAGGGCAGTGTTACCGTTGCCCATGTAGTAGTACCGGCAGACCATGAATTTGCAATCGCTGGATTTACCAAACCTTTAGCTATATAGTTTACACCGGGCAAGTCTCGTATAGACCAGTTGTCTTCTCTATAGTTCCAGATAAGGGCAAAATTAGGGAACCCGTTTGTAGCACCTGTCTGGGGGAAGCATATCCATACTTCGTTCTTGACTTTATTATGAGCTAAAAATGTCCTGTGGAAATGGGTCGAATCTATCTCAGAAAACAAAAATGTTTTCATATCGTTTTCTATAATGCTTTTAATAGTATTACCGTTATGGATAACTACATCGTTAGTAGTCATCATAACATGTCTGCCATCTCCCAGATCAGTTACAGCGTCTCGTGCAAACAGCCCTGTATCTTTAAATTTTTCGCGCACGTTAAAGACAAAGTTTCCTCCGACGTAGTTCAGAGAGAATACACTGTCTTCTTTATATATTATAAGTTCGTTGCCCAGTTGCAAAGCGTTTAGTACATGCCCCTCTGTACCTATAAGGTCTGTCTCTGACGATTCCGAGGCTGTGCTAGAAGTGTTCCACGTATTGGCTCCGTTTGTAACTGCGCCAGCTGGTATAGCATCGCTCCATCTAATTGTAAACGGTTTTTCAGTGCCGTCATCAGTCAGGTTAAGAGCTATTAAGTGGTTTCTGAAAGGTACTATAGCTTTGCACTTTAGCGTAGCTGGCCAGTTTGCTAAATCTGTAAACGCAGAGCCGGATTGTACATAGCTTTGCGGAACGTCTAAGCCATTTGTAATTACCAATGCTCCGCCTAGTATACCTCCTTGCCAATTGTTAGTAGTATTGGCCAAGGTAGTATAAGCTCCTCCGACTGCTCTTGTAACTTCGCTATGGGTAGTCCCGGTAATTTTAAAAAGCTGGGTTAAGCCTCCGTATATCCACAAATCTGTACTGCCCTGTAGCCATGCTATTGTCCAGTGAGGGGCAGCGCTAGGCGTCCCTAGCACTTGAGAATGGCCTAAGATTTTTCCAGCTTTTCCATCTAGGAACCTTGCGTTCTGGACATCGCTAAAAAACATAGGTGGCATATCGTAAGGCGACAAATCTCTATTGTACGAGAATTGCGCTTGTTTAGCGGATATGTCAAAAAGTTGTTTAGCCATTAGTCAGAGCCTGTCCCAGAACCTGTCTCGGTCTGCTCAGTCCATATAGCGGGTGGTTCTTCTAGCTCTGCAAAGGTTCCGTCTTCAGCTGGGGTAGGAGATTCGAACAATATATTTCCGCCTTGTTCTTGGACTATGTTAAAATGTTCTAATACCCAGTTAGTAGGCATTACGCACCTCTACGGACCAAAGACCCTGGATCGCCTTGCACAGACATGGAAGCAACTGTCCCGCTATATCGCGCAGCGTTCTCTGCTTCTTTTATCTCGGAAAGGGCTTTTTCAAATATAGCGTTAAATCTAGTAGCTTGCTCCGTATCGTTTAAGAATATAGCACCTTCTAAGCAAGCTCCGAAAAGGTACAAATCTGGAAACTCGGCTAAAATATTATTAGAGCCTACGCTGTCGGATAATGCGTTAAGCTTGCCAAAGTAGTTTATGTTGATAACATACGCGCCGTCAGGTGTAGGAGCTAATTTTAGAAGTTTCCCCAAATTTGTATAAGCTCTGGGTGATCCGTTTGACACAGCGCCATATTCCCTAGAAACTGATTCTGGGGATAGGTAAGATAGAGTAATGCTAGAATCGCTACGCTCGTAGGTAATATTTCTAAGCTCTATCAAATCTGACGGGTAATCGTAAAAAGCAGTACCGGCAGTAGTAGTAGTCTCTGCCCTGGTCATGTTAGCTCTTACCCGTAACTCTCTGTTCAAACGATTTTCTGTAAGCGTGATAAAATCAGGGATAGTGCTTGTCAGATCGTCTCTGTTTAAATAACTAGCTACGCTTGCTTTTAACTCTGTATAGTTAGAAAGAGCCATTAAATTACGCTTTCATCAGTCCTAAAGAATCTATTATCTGGATCGTTAAGAAGCTGTTTAATTTTAGGCCAATCGTTTTTATTCATAATATCGATGCCAAGCTCATGTTTCCACTTTTCAATAACAACTAGCGGAATACTGGCTACCTTACGCATACCTGTTGCATTTTCGCCAGTGCCGTACATAGAGTCTCCGACTTGTTCTTTTTTGTTAAGCTCTATGATAGGCTGAATGTCTTGTACATTGGTCAGCAAGGCTTTGTCCTCGCTGTGGTCATATTTAAAATGCGTTTTAACAGGATCAGTCATTGTTCACTCTCTAAAGTGGGGGAGAACTAAATGCTCTCCCCCGTTTAGTCCGGCTATTATTCTTACGGCAGATCGTATACAGCGCCGAGAGCTTTCTCGTTTTTAACTACGAGAGTGTACTCAGCGATGATTGCACGTTGCTCACCGTCAGATGTGCTGGCCACTTCTTTCTGATGGAACGGACGTAGGTAAGCTACTCCGTAATACTCAGGGTCAAGAAGATAGACATCTTTTGATCGCTGGAAGCGGTTAGGGACAACGGCCATTTCGCCAAAGTCACTAACATAAACGTCCATGCCACCGATGATGCGCTGGTCCGACGTATCGGTCCAGTTGCTGACGCCGCTTGCACCGCCTACGCCGACAAAGCTGGAAAACGTCTGCTTTGCCGAAGGAGCCATCATCAGATACTTAGTATCGGCACCTTCGTTATAGGCTGAAACAATTGCTGCTTTTAGCAATGTTTCGGTGAAAGTACGGGCAGAGCCGTCTGAACGAGCAGATGCTCCGGCACCGCTACCGTTGGAGCCATTTGACGCTTTAGAAATGTTGGTATTAACCCATGTGCATAGCGAACCGAGCTTACGCACAGTGCCATCAGCTGCCATCGCAGCTTTAGCTTGGTTAACACCTACAAAGGTACGCTCCATGTCACGCTTTAGCTCTTTAGAGCGCTTTGACATTTGATACGCAAGCTCTTCCTTACGACCGGCTTTCGAAACAGCGTCAAGAGTACCCGATATTAAAGTTGTCTTTAAACTGATTTGGCAAATATTGCCAACACGGGTAGTAGCCGCCGCCTCAGCTGCTGTAAGGGTCGAGCCTTCTTCGTTGAAGTTGTCAGCAGCTGCTGCTAAAGAATCAGTCTGCCATTCGTGGTTAACAGCAATCGCATCTGAGCGACCGCCCATCGACATAAACGGAGTATCCGATGGTGAAATGTCGTAAATAACATTTTCAAGGTCTTCGCGTAGACCAGCGCTAGAAAATGTTACCGTAACGCCTGTTGGTTGTGCCATATCTACCCCTCCTAGGGTCTAAGTGATTAAGTCCAGAAAAACATCTGCGGCATCTCTCGTATTTCCCGTCTTAGCCAGTCTTTCTCGCTTAGCCTGGATCGCTTTCCTAGATTTTTGTTTCTTAGTCTGCGGTGTACCTGACTTAACTATTTTAGGAGCAGATTTTACTTTTTTACTAGACTGTACCCCTTTGTCCTGCAACATTGCTTTATGCAGTACTAGGACTACTCTGTGATCTGTAATGCTATCTACTTCTTTATCTGGAAAACCTAAGCTTAGAGCATACTCTCTAATATCATTTTTTACGGTAGATGAAGGATCAGCATACTCAGGCAATGCGGATATTAAAAGCTCTGCTTCCTTTTCCACTTTTTGACTCAGCACACTTGACATTTCTTCTTCTGTCTGACGCCGCACCCTTTCTTGTTCGGTTTTGATATCAGAAATCCTATCCTTCGCTTCCTGGTACTCAAGACGCTTTTCCATATATTCCATAGGATCGTCGTCTTTAAGCTCTTTCCAGTTGATGTCTTCAAACTGCTTTAGCTCGTAGCTTTGTTGATTAGACATCTGATCCAAGACTTGGGCATATTTATTACGCTCTTCTTGAACCGCTTGTAGATTAGCTTCGTAAGTTTTTCTCTGCTCTGCCAAAGACTGCGATTTACGGGTATAATCCGCTTGCCGCTGATAGCCGTCTCGTAACTCTTCCAGACTAACCTCAAACTCTTCGCCGTCTACTTTAACAGTATAGGCTTCTGGGGTTTCTGTCTGAGCTTCCTCCTCAACTATCTCGTATTCTTCTTCCGACTCTTCAGAAATTTCCTCGTACTCTTCCTCGTCCATTTCCTCTAAGTCAACAGAAGGTTCTTCGATTGTTTGTTCTGGATTAGTGGTTTCCTCACTTCCAAACATGACATCGAACATGTTAAGCTGTGGCTTTTCGACTTCCGCATCAGGATTAGTCATCGCCTCACTCATAATTACTCTCCGTTTTCTATTTTGTTATTGTGTACAAACGCTTGTAAGTCTTCCACTACGGAACTTAAAGCATTTACCTTGAACCAGCAAAATTCTCTTTCCTCTGTAGTTTCAGCTATTGACCACTGCTTTACCAAACTATTGTTAAGCTCTTCTAACATATTTTTAAAAACAGGATTTTTTAAAATTATAGTTGCTTGATTTGCTTTTTCCTTAGAACTTATATTTGAAAAATCATTCATGTTTTACTTTTTCTTCTTTTTTATTTTTTTAATTTTTCTTAGCTTAGGCTTTTGCTTATAAGGCTCTCCTGGTGGCATTATGCTCTCCTACTGTTTTACATGACCAGTACTAAGTTTTAATAATGAAGTTTATAGGAATACCTTTTAGAACACCTGTTCCAGCATCTGCCGATGCGCTTGTCGAAGTTCCTAGGGTAAATCCTGATCCGACACCTACTGGGTAAAAGGTGCGGAAATCCGGTACGTTAAAAGTAGACCCTGAGCCTCCAAATGTGGTTCCTATTACGCCGAATAAAGCGGAAAAGGTAGAGGTGGAGTGTGAAGTCCCGTCGCACATAAGCCAGTCAAATACTCCGCTTATGGTTGTCGTACTTGGGGCAGTGTTTGTAGCCCACATCATAACGCTTCCGGTTTCAAAACCTAGCTTATTAAGCTGAGCAGCTGTAGGTCTGGCGGCTACTGCTCCTAAGTTAGGAAACTGAGTTTGGAGAACTGTTTTAATCAGGCGGAGATGGTCATCCCCCTCTGAAATATTATCGCCAGCTGCCGGGTTAGAAGCGCTTAGCTGACTTATAAAGCTGGCAGATTCTACAGCCATTGGATTATTCCTTGTGTTATTTTAACATTATTTAAACTATTTGTCAAGCTAAAGAACAAATCTTTAGAATGACGAATCCTTTAACTGTCTTTCCTCGCCTACTGCTACTATATACCCAGCTTCTTTTTTACTCCCTGGGTATGAAAGCTTTAGAACGCAATTTTCTCTTTTCTTATGATCCTTGTAAGATACTATTACCTTTTGCACGTACAGGACAATGGGGGGAGCGTAAGTTACGCAAAAGCCTTCTTGTTTTTTCTCGTTGATTGTAGATATATATTTTTCTCTGCTCTGGCTATCGGCATATGCTATGTCGAGAATATCATCCTCGTCTTTACATACTAAAAACACAGCTACCGTGTCTCCGGTGTTCCATTTTTCTTTAGCGTATACAGCAACGCTACAGGTTACTAAGAACCCAGATACTAGGATAAATATTAAAAAATTTTTCATTTACTCGTCTAAGTGAGCAGGGTACGGGCCTTGATTTGTCTGGTCTTTTATAAACTTAGAACCATCCCATTGATCTCCCGGCCCTGCGTCTGCCGCGTCCATTACCGTTTCTCCGTTTGGAGGAGTATAACCTATATCGGTATCGATTACTACTACGTTTACTACTACATTATCTAAAACAAGTGCTTTTCGTTCTAGCGCCATAATTACCCTCTAAGAAATAGTTATTACTCTTATCACTACTCGCCCGTCTGCTCCTGCACCCGAATCTCCTGTATTCGATCCTCCGCCTCCTCCGCCGGGGGCTACTGCGCCAAAATCTGTTCCAGGTGCGGGTGCATTACTAGAACCCGATCTTCCGCTTCCTCCTGCACCGCCATGTGCTGATTCTCCCCCTAAAGCGCTAGTGCCGGTTTCCGTAGCACCGCCACCTCCTCCGCCGCCGTATACACTTCTACCACCTTGACCACCAGAGCCACCAGCATGCCCCGCTCCGCCGCCGCCGCCTCCGGCGTACCTAGACCTTCCGCCCGGTTTTCCAAATGCGCCGCTTGTATTCCCTTCTGTACCTCCTCCGCCACCACCAGCTACAGATTCGGCTCCAGGTTGATCTCCTCCGTCTCCTCCGGCTCCTCCGCTTGGATTACCTCCGTCACCACCATTAAGCCTCCCCCCGTTACCACCTACGGAAGTCTGGCCGCCGCCACCGGCTCCAGCGTATGCTCCGCCGCCACCTCCGCCAAATGTTTGCAAATGCGATCCAAAACTGGTAGAGCCTCCCGCTGATCCAGCTGAATCTTCCGTAGATTGAGACGCTCCTCCTGCGCCGATACTTACTGTTTCAGTCGATCCTAAATCGCCAATAGCGAAAATTTTTCTTTGATAGCCGCCTCCGCCACCTCCGCCACCGCCCATACCTCCGGTACCGGCTCCACCAGAGCCACCGCCTCCCTCCACCAGAGCCACCGCCTCCCCATACTTCAACAACGACAAGCGTACCTGATCCAGGCTTTGACCATGTACCAGATGCTGTAAACATTTGGAAACTTTCAGAGCTGGTTAGATTTATAATTTCATTATTTCCACCTCCAGAAGCGCTGACCGCTTGGAAGGTAGGTGCGCTGCCAGAGCCATTGCTGGTTAGCACTTGCCCAGACGTTCCAGTCGCTGTAACCCCGATAGCGCTTGTACCGTTACCGTGCAACACGCCGTTAGCGGTAAACGTGCTTGCGCCTGTACCACCGTCTGCCACAGCCAGATCAGTAATCCCGTTGATCGTACCACCGTTGATATCTATCGTAGTAACTGTGCCAAGATCAGACCATGTGCCTGTTAAAGCCCCGCCGCCGTTTGCGTTCAGCGTGGTAAATGCCCCGGTCCCGGCAGATGATGCGCCAATATTTGTCCCGTCAATAGCTCCGCCGTCGATGTTTACGCTGTCGCTGGCTTGAGTAGCGATAGTGCCAAGACCTATCCCAGTTCTGGCTCCAGCCGCATCTGTACCTCCTGTACCACCATTGGCCAAAGGCAAGGTTCCTGTAACTTGGCTAGTAAGATTGATATTACCGCTTAGCCCAGTTGTCGGCACCGCTCCCCAAGAAACGTCTGTACCGTCAGTGGTTAGAAACTGACCGTTCGTTCCTACTGCTATTCTAGCATTATCTTCGCCGTTAGTTCCCCTTGTTATCAAATCTCCTCTGGTACTCATAGGATCAACTAGGCCGCCTAAAGCTGCTAAAGCCGCGCCAGCGCTAGTTGCCCCTGTACCGCCTTTAGTAATAGGGACTGTGCCTAGGCTTACAGTAACTGTCCCGGTAGATTGGGTAACAGCTACAGGAGTAGTAGCAGATAGGCTAGCTACACCGGCCAGGGCAGAAGCGAGAGAATCTTTACGAACTTTAAAAGTTTCACCAGCGCTTACGTCTACTATAGCTAAGACATCATCATCCGCTAAACTAGCTTCAGCTAGCTCGGTAAGTTCTGAGATTTTTTTATTAGTAGACATCCGATTCTCCTGCTAATCCGAAAACCTGTATTAACCTTCTAACCAACTAATATTAACCGTGGCAGTTCCGCTAGCAGTGATAGCAGCTATCTCATCCCCCTCGACTACTGTGAAAATATCCGCATCTCCTGCGTTTATCAACACCCCTGCCGCGACAGTAGCCGTAGGGTCTGCTCCCGGCCCGATTTTTACAAAAGCAGATGCCGTAGCAGCTATCCTTACTTTTGTTACCTGGGCTGGGCAAGCTCCTGATCGAGTTTCTCCAGAACTGGTCGTAGCCGATAAGTTTTCGCTTGAATTGATCCTGTAGTAATTGTTTTGACGAGCCATTGTACTTTCCTAAGCTTTAATGTTTTTGTCAGAGTTCATCTCAAAGCCTAGCTCTATACCCTTGAGCTTTAGCTCTTCTCGTTTCACAGCCATATCGTGTTCGATCTCTACTCGCTCTAGCTCCAGCTTAGCAGATTTAATCTCTAATTCTTTAGCTTTTACCTCTGCTTCTAGCTGAGACGCTTGAGCTTCTATTATCATAGCTTGCGCTTGAGCTTGGGCTAGCTGTTCTTGCGGAGTAGGTGGTAAAGGTTCTTGAGACGGTTGGCTAACAAACTTATCTACGTTTTTAATACCCATTTCATTAGCTATTTCCACAGCTAAGTTATAGATATTTTGCGGGTTCACTATCCCCTTGGTCTGAGTACCTATCTTTTCTATTAAGGTTGCAAACATATTAATATTTTGCAATCTAATATCCTGGTCTCCGTACCCTATCCCTACTTCGATGTCTACGTCTAAATCTTCTCGCCAACTTGCCGGGTCAATTTCAAAATATTGGTTGTTCAGCCTGACCACTCGCTTACGGTTTTCGTAGCGTTGCACTAGGTTATAGATTTGCTTAAACATGTTTCGGACGCCGGTATCGGCAAATACCCTGGCTATAAGCTCTAATCGCCCTTGAGAATTTGTCAAAGCAGCGGTGACTGCTCCGGTAGTTACATGGGTTTTTAAAACGTCGGCTGATAAGCCTTGAGTTTTAGGGTTAACCCCGGTACGTCCGGTTTTAATATCTTCCCAATATTGTAGCATTTGGAAGCTATTGGCGGATAGGGACGGGGTTGCTATAGGCGTTAAAGCGTTGGGGCTACGGGTCCGTACTATCCCTCCCGGTCTGTTTGTGAGCAAATCATCTATATTAACCTGCCCTTCTACGACTTGGAATCTCCCGTTGTTGGAAAGGTACATGTTGTCTAGCAAGTTACGGGTTAGAGTAGACCGGATAAGCTGTACATCTTGCACAGTTTCCGCTACGCTAAGGCCATAGAATTTGTGCGGTATCGGTATCGGGCATACTGTGGAAAAGGGTATATAGTCGATAGGCTCTATATCTAATATCTCTTTACCCGAATGGCATATTTTATGCAGTACGCTAACGCCGGAACCGTCTGTGTCCAGTTTTATATAAGACTCGTATATTTGTATTTCCTTCTCAGAGTCGGCTGAGTTCTGGTTAGGGTATGAGTCGGTGGAATCGTAGGCGTGCCTTGCCAAATATTCGTTAGAGGTAGTTATCCCGTCTACGCCCGAAGAAGCGGGGAGGTCGTCTACAATTTCTGGGTCATAGCCCATTTTAATCAAATCGCTCTTAGACTTGTGAGAGCGGTGGCATATGAACCTAGCGTCTTCTAAGCTCTTAGCCCCTCGGTTGATTAAAAACTCTTCTGGAGGTACGTTTTGTATAGTAACCTTACCGTCCATAGATGTACGAGCTACGGTGACGTTGTGGAAGACTTCAGCTACTTCTACGACTTCTCCGGTCAGCGGGTCTATAGCTTCGCCGTATGTCGTAGTCTCTTCATGCTCTATTTCTTCTAGCTCATCGTCTTGCATAAGCAAGGAATATTCTTGATTCGTCAAATTTTCGTAAGATTCTGTAGTTACCTTTTCTACTTCCTCCCAGAAGTGCTTTACCACCCCTACCTTCTGCATTAGAGCGTCTAGGAACATGTTGTAAAGCACGGTGAACCCGTCGTTTTGCTTGTAGAAGACATGGTTCACGTACTTAGTAGCTTGCTCCGCCACTGCCTCATCTTCTGGACCCTCTGGGACAAATTTTACCACCTTGTCTCCAGCGGTGAAAATACGCATAAGAGACGGCATCATCCACATCAGAGTGTCTTGAACGTCTGTAACAACTACCTGAGAGCGCCCGTCCTCCTCGTTCCCAAAGGGTTCTCCGTAGAAATACTCCATCGCTTTTTCGCGCTGAGAACTTACTTCAGAATCCATGTAGTCGGAAGAGCCGTTTATTTGGCTAGAGCCGTTTATTTCGCTTTCGACTATTGAGAGGATTTCGTCGTCGTCTAGGTCATAAGCCATGTTATTTTCTCTTTCTACCTGACGATTTTTTCTTCAAGTCTTTTTTTGTAATTTTATCCCTTGGAGGAGCTATTCGCGCTAGCTTTTTTTGCTTAGGGCTATATTTAGAATATGGCACTATACTATCCCTGCGCTGGAGTACTTAATTTCTTGCTCAAAACCGTACTTTCGGTACTGAGTCTTACCCTTCATCTTTTCCCCAAAGCGTTCTACGGAGAGAGCAGCGTAGCGCATAGCGCTTACCAAATCGTCTTTAATCGGCACCACGCGTCCATTTTTTCGATGATAGAGACGCATTTCTTCAAGGGTAGAAGTACAAGACGCAAAAAGCTTGAGACGATCAGTTTCAAAGCGTTGTAGAAGGATGCTAATCCCCGCTTCAATAGAGTTGTTACCATTTAATTTACCCTCCGTAGGTGGGTTGCTGAAGTGATCCGGCAGCATATATACGCCTAAATCTCTGTATTGCTGAGCTAGCTGTATCCCAGAGCCTTTATCGTGCTGTAGCCCATCGTGCGGGAAAGCTACGGGTATGCCCGGTGTTCTAGCGTTTATAACAGCTGCGTGAGTAAGCGGCGTCTCCTTGCTCCTGCGATGCTCGTCGTAGACATATATTATATCATCGTCTGGGTCATACGCTACCCAGCTAACAGCTGTAGGGTGGTCAAAGCCAAAGTCTATAGCAGCTAGCCTGGGGAAATATTCCGGTAGTTCAAAATCCTCGCATATCATATCTTCTTCAGACACCGGGAACACTAGCCCTGACCCGAATACAGGTATCCCCTTAGACCTCATATCCCGCTCTGACGGGCTATATACCGATAAAAGCTGAGTCTTTGTCTTCTCGTCCAGGTGATCTACATCGTCCCAAGTAGCTGTTGTCAGGCTTTGCCCAGGCTTTAGCTCGTTCATAAAGCTGCTGACTACATAGGTCATGCCTCGCTCTGGGGTAAAGGTCATATAGACTACACCGTCTGTATCGGCGGTTCGCGTTATGCATTGCGAAAAAATCTCTTGCTTAGGCTCCTCGTCCAGCCATACAACGTCGATAGCCTCGCCCATAAACTTTTCAAAACCTTGTTCATAGGCTTTGAAACTAATTTGCGAGTTTCCTCCTGACTTGTGACGTACCAGTACAGTAGAGAAAGCATTTGGCACTCCTGGTTTACGCACTGTTTCTACTATGTCTTCCAGAGGTACAGCGCCTGTCCCCCTTTTCAAAGGGTCTTGAGGATTCCCAAAAAGTTCTTTTTGTATAATGTCTCTGGTAGTGTCGTTAGACTCTCCCGCTGCCCATGCCCTGATAGGCTTTGTAAATTTTCTCCCCTCCCACCATTTAGGGTAATGCCCTGTGAGGTGGTAAGCAGTTTCCGCCGCTCCGCAATAGGTTTTCCCTACCCGGTTAGCCGCCATTAGAATACGCTGAGCGCAGTCGCTACCCTCTCTGTGAAACTCTGACTGGTATTTGTAAGGCTCGTACTGCTCTATACGCCTAGTCTCTATGCGGCGCTGCTTCTCCTGCAATAGCTTTAGTACTTGCTCTTTACCCACGCAGTTTTACCACGTTCTCGCTGAGGCGTTGTATCTGCTCGTCCAGTTCTTCGTCGCTAAGCTCGGTAACTTCTTTAACCACTGTCTCTTGCTTATGCACAGCGTCGTACCCTGCTCTGGACAAGATGTCTCTGGCAGCGTTGAGCTTTACATTTTCAGAATCAGCTTCTCGCATCAGGCTTTCTAGCACAGACAAAGCCAAGGTAGCTGTTTCCCCTACCTTTTCTTTAATTCGTTTTTCTATATGTAGCCAGAGATGGCGCTGTAGCCTTTTAGCTCTGTGACCTGCGTGCGAGCTTTCTGCCTTGTACCCAGCTGCGTGGAACGCTTGCTCAGGTTCTAGGTGGTAATCTACCAGCTGTACGACAAACTCGTACTCTTTAGAAGTCATTTCCCTGTCTAAAGGTTTCGGGTCTTCGTAGCTGGCAAACTTTCTTGTTTTCGGCATGTGATCTTTCGCAGTTTGTTTACGATTCGTTCTCGCAAAGTAGGCACCGCTACTCTGGTGCCGCCGAGATATCCAGGGATATAGCCCAAGTTAGTTAAAAGTCTTGCAGATCATTATTACAATATAGCTCCCGTAAAGAATCAAAGTTGACCCTAAGATACAGCAAAGCCACTTCATAGTGTTATTATACTATATATTTACAATTGTGTCAACAGGTTTTCAAAATGCTCCCCAGAATGGAGGCAGTAGACTATAAAAAGAGTACACACCCCCGGGGGGTCACCGTGTTCTCCTTATGTTCTCTAATCTGGAACAAAGCAAGAACAAATCTCGTTTTGTTCCAAAGTTGAACAAAGCAGGAACATAAGGCGACCTGTTGCAATTTTGCAACATTGGAACAAAACGTGAACGGTAAGTGTTGCTAATGAGCAACAGTGGAACAAAACGTGAACATCCGGGCTGTTGCAATTTTGCAACACTGTTGCTAATACATCACTGTTGCAACTATGTCACACAGTTGCGAATGGGCAACAGTGTTGCAATCGAGCAACAGTGTTGCAAAGTTGTAACAGATGTGTAGGAAAATTTCAAAAGTGCGCGTGTGTGTGCGTATTGAACATACTATTGGCATTGTTTTTGCTTACTATGCGCTAGGTGAATAGCTTGGCTGTTAGCTATGCATTAGACGCATATGGCTCTAAAACGCTCTCAGAAGCTTGCTGATGCGTGCTAGCGAATTGCTACCTATACCCTATAAAAATAATTTGCGCGAATGTAGCATAGTTGGCATGGAGTTTGCTTAGGCAATATCCGTGCCAGTTTTCCTGGCTGTGGCAGATATGCAACATATTAGCAAAAACTACGCGATTGCTGATTTTAGACTTGTGAATAGTTAGAGAATGCTATATTATATATCGACGACAACAAGAGGATTACAACTGAAATGGACGAACTACTAGACACGCTACCAGCAATCGAGGATATGGAATGGAACGGCGGCGATTTTTTCTTCACAAAGCTTGTTAAAAAGCGCCCTCACGCCTTCATCTCTGAGGATGGTGACCTATGCATAAGCGGCGAACACGGGGATGATTTAATAGACTACTATGGCGATTACAGAAACTCTACGCTGTATATTCATCCTGAGCTTGTAGAATGGGCGACTAAGAACGGCGGATATTGGGAATGGGTACACCCTGGCGCTATTTGTTTTGTACGTTGATACAACGGAGCGCATCGTGTAAGGTGCGTTCTATTGTATCAATCGCATCGAGGAAATTGATAATGACTAAGCGTGTTTTATTTGGAGACACTATCCAAAACGTCATTGACTACAACGGATGGACTATTTCGCTTGTGAATGGTCCTTTAATAAATGAAATTGCTATTAACGAAAAGGACAGGAATGATAACTGGCAAGTCCTATACAAGGTCAAGAACACACCAGCGCATAAGCTACACGCTGTAGCGATGGCGAAAGAGGAGATAGACAAGCGAAACGCTTCAATGTCTCACGCCGACTTCAGTACTTTAGTAGACATAGGTGCAATTTAGCAGTTGACACAACTGAGCGCATGATTTAACGTGCGTTCTATTGTATCAACCAAACGGAGAAGATTATGAAAACCTCACCCTTGAATGACGGTACCAATGGAAGGCGTTTCAGCTGGGGATTGTATCGTAAGCGTAGCCGGAAGGCGCGCTATGGCGTCAAGTTTGGTCCTACGATGGTAGGTATCCATACGGGCTTGCGCTCTTTGTACATAGAGCGGAAAAGCCCGGTTAAATTCTTACACAACTTTGGAGGTTAAAAAAATGAAGCGTCAGGCTCAGCTTGGCGCTTTGTTGTTTTAATCTGGAGGAAAAGATGCTAACAACTTTACAAAACGACGCTGAACGCTACGTGTCAGCGATATGCGGTCCTACCAATGGCCTAGGGCAGTGCATCGTAGACGGCGAACAGAGCCATTGGTTTCTAGCTATGATGTACGAGACCTACGGCGAAGAGATTTCTAAGCTAGCAATTGATTTACACTTGGAGAAGCGGAAGAAATGAGCAAACTATCTGAAAACCACGCTGCCATCGTCGATGGGACAACTATGTACAGCAAAAATGTACACACGCTCTCCCAGTACAAGCATAAAGCTTTGAAGCCTAGCACTAATAAAAAGCTTGGCCGCAAAGTTGTCAAAGGCAAGCTGGCTGGCATGCCCATCTACACGCTGACGCTTGAAGAGCGAGCAACTTGCGATAGAGCTTGTGAACATTGGCGCGACTGCTACGGCAACAATATGCCATTTGCCCATCGCATCGACGTAGAGGGTCTAGAAGCTCGCTTAGACGCTGAGCTAGACGCACTAGACCTTAAGCACAAGCGAGGATACTTAGTACGCTTGCACGTTCTGGGAGACTTCTATTCGCCTGACTATGTCAGGTTCTGGCATCGCCAAGTGGCCAAGCGCGACAAGCTGCACGTATACGGCTATTCCCGCCACCACCCGGGCAAGCCGATCGGAGACGCTTTAAGCCGGACACGCGATGTGCTAGGCTTTGAGCGTTTCGCCATTAGGTTTTCTACATTGCCCAGCGATGCCCTAAGCGCTAACACAGAACACAACACAGCGCCAAACGCCATAACCTGCCCAGTGCAGCTGGACAAGTCCGACAGCTGTGGCACTTGCTCGCTCTGCTGGACAGTTCGTAAACCCATTACATTTTTAGACCACTAACAGCAAAGGAGCCGAGCTATGGCTAACGAAAAATCTATCCGCCCTATCCGCTACACCTACAAAGGCAAAGTAGACGGGCGCGTCAACGTCTGGGCAAAAGTCAGAGCCAGTAGCTGGTACGACTGGGGCGTCCCTGGGGAAGACTACAGCCCATACGCTGACTACGACAAGTGGGTGCTTGTCGATGTACAATGAAATTGCCCAAGCGGTTTCGGAGGCTCTGGCGAAAGCCTTAGCCTCTGAGATATCTAAGCTGTACCCTACGCCTCCATTGCCCTCTAAGGTGTATAATAACCGCTCATTAGCCGAAGTATACGCTGAAGAGATAATAGACCATGCCCAGGCAATCGTCTATGATTTGTCTATGGACATCGAGACCTCGCACGAGCAATCAGAACAGCAAGAATTAAATAAATACTACGAAGGGTATTGACAACTTAGAAACCAATCCTATATAATCTCTATAGAGAACACTATATAGATTAATATCTCTATAGAGGTCTCTATAGAGTACTCTATAGAGGAGCTTATGAAAACTATCAAAGACTTGAAAAAACACCTGAGCAAGCATAAGGACTTGAAGCTTCTTAGCAAGCTAAGCGATAGCCAGCTGACACTGCTAATGGTCCGAGTGAATAACGAATTGCAGATAAAACTACTGGAGCAAGAGCGTGCGAAAAATTAGAGCGGAGAGCAAGAGCGAAGCGGTACGACGCGCCACGGGCAAGCTAGACTTGCTAAACCGGCGCAGAAATTCGCCCGACTTGCTAAAGCTAACCCAGGCGACATTCCCAGAAAATTACGACGTATTTACCGAGCCGGGTCTAAGCACCATGCACCCTCAAAAAATCTTTAGCATTGTAGACAGTAACGGAGTAGAGCTAGTCTCTCTCTTGTCTATCGAAGAAATTCACGCCTATCTCAACGGAGCGCTGGATTGGATCACCTAGGAGAAAACTATGACAAAACCCGTAGAGGCTATCGAGCCTCAAAACGTCTATACTTACAAGTCTGTCCCTACCAAAGATGCTCAAGCGGTTAAGCATATAACTGTTATAGAGCATATGAAGGACGGCAAAGTCGCAAACGTCTCTAACTCAGTCCTAACCCTGTACGATAAATTCGGCAAGCTTGTGACAATCCCGCCGCAAAGCAGAGGCGATTTGGCATGAGATGCAGCATATGCGATGCCAAACTCCCAGACACGCAGAGCCTAGATATCGATATTTGCAGCGATTGCCGCACATCGATACGGCAAGCTCTTATCAATGAGCCGGAAGAGTTTGACTGGGGTCTTTACCTTGACAATTATATTCGAAAGGGTTAAAGTATGATATACGGACTGTTCGCCAGTTTGTTGATGGGAGCTTTGCAAATGGAACGAAAGATTAAAAACCGATCTAAGAGCGCGAAGGCTTTGCAATCGCCTCTTTATCGGCAGCAAGTGCGGGAGAAAAAACGCCCGTACTACGACGGTAAGGAAGTCATGGACAATGACTTTTCGCACGAGGGCTTGACCCCTGTGGGTTATTACATCGAGGAGGTCAAAGATGACTAGAGACGATGTACTGGACAAAGCCAAAGAACTTATCAACGGGCAACGGGCTAAAGACTACGGAGACGCTTACCTTACCCACGCCAGGGTAGCTGCTCTATGGACTACCTACACCCGATCTACGACAGAGGATTTGACCCCTGTAGACGTAGCTATGATGATGGTCTTGCTAAAGGTGGCTCGCGCTATCGAAACCCCTACTGAGGACAGCTTTGTCGATATAGCAGGATACGCTGCTCTGGCTTCTGAAATGGTAAGCCCGGCAAAGGCTCAGAAAAAACTCAAAAAATATTTCGACGCTAGGCCCAAACCTTTGAAAGGTGAGAACGATGTTTGATTTTGAAACAGTGTTCTGGATAAGCCATTCCGACGCTATCGAAGCTGTCATCATAGGATCAGCTGTGCTACTCTTTTCCCTTGCAATTATAGGTATGCGTAGATGAGTGTAAAATCGAGGATTACCGGAAGCACCATGTCCCACCCTTGCAACATCTTTGTCAAGATTTTGGAGGACGAGTTTCACCTGGACAAGTCCGTCAGACCATTCTTAGATACGATGGGCTTGCTCAATAACAAACCGCCGGAGTATTTTATCTGCATGGCCCTGGAGGAGCTAAAGATATATCTTGAGCAAGAGCCGGAAGATATAGGGCCAGACGACGACGACGGCTTAGAGCGTATGCTAGGTAAGCGAGGTACACATTAATGCTAGCAGAGGTAGAGTCTACCCCGGTTAAAATCCACCAACCTTGCGATAAGTGCGGGTCTTCAGACGCTTTGTCTATATACGACGACGGTCATACTTATTGCTTCAGCTGCCAGAACTACGCTAGGCATGAGCAGGAGTGCGCTTCTAAAGGGGATTATCAAGTGAAGAAACACCGCCCTGATACTACCTGGGAATCTCGCAAAATATCTAAAGCTGTTCAAGATCTGTACGAAGTATCTGCCGGGGATTTTAGACTTATTTTCCCCTACTACGACGGCGAGGGTTTGAGAGTAGCTTCCAAGATCAGAGAATACGGTAAAGAGTTTAAGACCGAGGGCGCTTTTAAAGACACGGTTCTTTTCGGCTCTCACACCTTGGGCAAGGACAGCGGCGTCCGGTCGAATACGGTTATAGTAACAGAGGGCGAGGCCGACGCTTTAGCCGCATTTCAGATGGCTAACGGTATATCTAGCTCTGCCACTTCCATAAGCCGTAGAGGCAAGGCCACTGTACACGCCTTATCTATCAAGAGCGGTCAGGCTAGCGCAGAGCGTGATTTTAAGAATAATTTAGAGCTTCTGGAGACATTTAGCAGAGTGTTTATATGCTTCGACGCTGAGCCAGAGGCTTTAGCCAACGCTGAGAAGTGCGCTAGATTGCTCAGGCCGGGTAAAGCTTTTATAGTCAAGCTAGACCACAAAGACGCTTGCGAGTACTCTGGTAAAGAATTGTCTCAGGAGTTTTTGGCAAAGCTTAAAAATACCCCTTGCTACACCCCTGCCGGTATCAGGAACGCTGCGTCTGACTTTGACGGGCTATGGTCCGAGCAAAATCTTAGAAGCATACCGTTCCCGTTCCCTAAGCTACAGAGCAAGACTTTAGGCATAAGAGCCAGGGAAATAGTTACTTGGGCAGCTGGTACAGGCGTGGGGAAGAGCAGCATTTTAAGAGAATTGCAGCACTACTACTTGAAAAATACCGAGCAGAGCATAGGAATAATAGCTCTTGAAGAGTCCGTAGACCGGACCCGTAGAGGAATACTAGCGGTGGAGGCCAACGACCGTTTGCACCTTAACGAAGTATTCGAGAAGTATTCGAGAGAACAAGTACGCGAATACTTTAACAGTACTTTAGGCACAGGGCGAGTATTTATCTACGACCATTTCGGATCGTTGGAGATGGACGATTTGCTGGACCGGGTACGGTACATGGTGCAGGGCTTGGACTGTCAAGTGATATTTATAGACCACTTGAGCATATTAGTATCAGGGCTAGAGGTTACGGATGAGCGGAAAGCTATTGACCGTACCATGACCATGCTAAGGCAAGTTACTGAGGAGACGGGTTGCTGCATTCACCTAGTTACGCACCTTAGACGGTTAGGCTCTGACAAGTCGCATGAGGAGGGCGTAGAGGTAAACCTAGGCCATTTGAGAGGTAGCCACGGTATTAGCCAAATAAGCGACAGCGTGATTTCCTTAGAAAGGAACACGCAGAGCGACGATCCGGTGGAGTGTAACACCACTACCCTCAGAGTTCTGAAATGCCGCTACACAGGCGATGTAGGAGCAGCTGACAGGTTGCTATATGATAAGTCTACCGGGAGGATGTCGGTTTCGGAGGAGGAATTTTAGATGGAGGTTACTCTGATAAGCCATATGGGTAGCGATATTTCAGTTGTAAACGCTGCCAGGGTAAGTTTTAACAAAGAACATAGCCGCATAGAGCAGAGCGATAAAAAGCTTATAAAATACCTTGCCAAGCACAACCACTGGACCCCCTTTGCCCATACTTCGCTACAGTTCAGAATTAAAGCTCCGGTCTTTGTCGCTAGGCAACTGGGCAAACATCAGGTAGGACTGGTATGGAACGAAATTAGCAGAAGGTATGTAGACTACGAACCGGAGTTCTATTACCCTGACCAGTGGCGAGGGCGTCCTAAAGATAAAAAGCAAGGTAGTTCTGGCGAGGTCATAGACATAAACCCTTCGACAGGGACCGGGCCAGCTATGACAGACGATTATCACCACGCTGTTAGGAAATGCGCTTGGACTTACAAACAGCTATTGCACAGAGGCGTAGCCCCAGAAATGGCTAGGATGGTGCTGCCTCAGAGCATGTTTACCGAATGGTACTGGACAGGTTCGCTCTACGCATTTTCCAGGGTATGCTTGCTCCGCTTGTCCAAGGACGCGCAGGAAGAGACCAGAGAAGTGGCTAGTAAAATTGCAAAATATTGCTTGACAAGGTTTCCTATAAGTTGGAAAATGTTAATGGGAGAGCCAGAGGAGTTTCAAGATTCCGGTTTTACAGATGACTTTGGCGTGTATATGGAATGACCAGAACAATTTTCATAGACATAGAAACCGATAGCTTAGACGCTACTCAGATATACTGTGCAGTGACCTTGGAAAATTCTACTTATAAAGAATGGACTAACGGCTCAGGTCTACAGGAATATCTCAAAGATGCCGCTGTAGTAGCTCATAACGGTTTAAGCTTCGATTTTCCTGTACTGGCTAAGCTTTGGGGAGTTAGGCTAAAGCTACACAACATGGTAGACACGCTTGTCCTGTCTATGCTAGATAGCCCTGCCAGAGAGGGAGGTCACAGTTTAAAATCGTGGGGAGAGCGGTTAAATATAAAAAAGCTAGAATTCTTGGACTTTTCCCACTACAGTAAAGAAATGCTAGAGTACTGCAAACAAGATGTTAAACTGTGCAAATCCGTATACTACTCTCTAAAGCCTTCTATGGAAAATTTCTCCGACAATTCTATATCAG
>VTLG01012909.1_pt1 | contig 34765 bp, 56 predicted proteins | sample 4694571 | NCBI WGS metagenome assembly VTLG01 (sample SAMN12604809, study PRJNA352737) | marine metagenome | biome: ENVO:00000447; feature: ENVO:00000209|ENVO:00000569|ENVO:01000036; material: ENVO:00002151; isolation source: viral sequences binned using virsorter ...
AGAGGAAATCTATGACATAATTAATACGATGGCGGTTGCTCTATCCGAGTGTAACTCGGTAGAGGAACTGCTGCTCAGATATTATCCTAATTGGGAGTTTTGGAAATTAAGTATTAAGCAAAAAGAAGAATTAAGAAAATTATTAAGAGATACACACAAAAAAAATTATTGGCTTGAACGTCAAACAATAAAAGAAATGGAAGCGGGTTTATGAGTGTAAAACGAATAGAACTTGGCGAGGTAATGTATAAATTTGAAGAAATTTTTAAAACGCCTGAAGAAGCTTTAGATAAAACTAAACAAGGCGATGAACCAAAATTTACGGTGTTGGAAAAAAAAGTCCAACAAGTAAATATAAAAACAATTGATAAGGAGTCTAATATTGAACATACAAGAAAAGAGAATGTTCGACCCACAAAAGATACAGCAATTGAAAAATCAACAACAACAGGAAGCAAAAAAGATGAATAAATTTAAGGGTTGGGTTGAAAAGAAAAAAAATGTGATTGCGGATATAGGTAATAAAATTGTGGAAGAACAAGGCAAAATTTAAGTGAGTTAATTAATTTATAAAAATTAAGTAGTTGAAACACTACTTAAAGTTCTAAGTGAGATAAACGGTGTTTCTTATAAGGGACTTATACACAAAAAATACACCGAACAACAACTAGGTAAAAATGTATGACAGAACAAATGCCAAGCTTTTTAACACCGCAAGCAAACGGTACTGAAAGCGTAAGGTATGATCGTTTATATTACAAAATCCAACCTGAACCACATTTTGCGTTAAAAAAATCAGACTCGGACGTAACTGAAAAAGTTAAATTTGAGTCTTTAGGTTTGGATTTATCTAATATGAATATCGGCTTTGTTAAGTGGGTTGGGACAACACCGTCTAAAGTTATGAATAATGCTTTAGATAGCTTGCCGCCAAAACCGCAGGGCGACGGTTGGAATAATTTATATGAACTAAAAGTGTATTCAGAAAAAGATTTAAATACACCAATGTTTTTTGATGTAACCAATTGGGGCGGACAAAGGGGTATTCAACAAGCATTTAGAGATTACTTGGATTATTGTAAAAATAATAATATTACTTGGCAAAACAGTAAATCATTTCTGCCAATATTTCTTTTTACAGGAACAAGACCTTTAAAAAATAAAGAGGGTAAGGTTACAAGTGCCGAACCTGTATTTAAGCTTAAACGAGTAATACAAAATCCTAAGGCGAACGCCAACGGACATCAACCAACCGCAACTAAAGTAATTGACGGCGGAGTAGTTGATGATATTTCCGAAATCCCGCAAAGGATTGAGGAAATTAAACAAGGCAGTTCTATAAGCGCTTTAAAAGGCGTTAAACAACTGTAAAGGAGTAGGGCGATATGTTAGCTAAAAATATTTTTAGTTCCCTTGACATCGCCCTAAACCACAAATGTTAATTTTACAAAAAACACCTAAAGAATGGAAATTATTTTTAATGAATTTAATTTGGAAAACACTCGCGAGTATATGTAAATTTTTTGAGTTTTTAATTGGAATTATTATTTACATATTGGCAAAAATAAAAGACGGTATTTATTTTATTAGAGATTGGTTAGAGGAAAGAGAATATTTATAATAATGCAAGTTATTAATCCTAAACAAGTTTGCAAAATTATGGGTTGTTCTTACAGTACGTTAAAAAGACGTATTAAGAAAAACATTTATCCAAAACCAATTAAAAATAATATGCGATTTGGTTTTAACCAAAACGATATTAACAATTTTTTTGAAAAATCCAAAAATAGAGCTTCCGTAACACAAACTAAAGGTTGGGTATGATCGAAATATTTTTTACAATTTGGTTTGGTACAGGTATTCTAGGGGACAGGACAATAATTCAATCTTTAAGTCAAAAAGTTATAGTAGATTATTCTAAATATAATTCTTGTAAGCAATTAATTATAAATCAAACAGATATAACAAAAGAAAAATTGGAAAATAAAGCAATTATGTATGTTTGCGATTTTCCTAAACCTAAAAATGACTAAAAATCCTTTTACAATGACTTTAAAAGAATATTACGAAAATTGTACTCACGAACAATTAGTAAAAAAAATATTAGAGAAAAACGATAGAATTGATAAAGCTGAAAATGAAATTACATCTTTAGAAATGGAAAATAAAGAATTACAAAAAGATTTAGAAAAAGACGCAAGAGTAACCGCTTTGTATGAAACAATAAAACAAAAAGATAAACAAAAAGAAAGTATATTAAAAAATCACGATATTGCCCGCGACGAATGGCAAATTAAGTGGTTAGAAAAAGACTCAGAAATTAATAAATTAAAAAAATCTCAATGCAAGTGTGTAAGTGTTCAAAGTGTAAAATAAGATATGATAGAAACAAACACGAATTTAAAAGAACACATTAATTTTTTTAATGATAATAAATTTGTTGTATTTCCCTGTGAGAATAAAAGACCTAAAGTTAAATTTAAAGATATTCAAGAACAAACGGTTGATGAATTATATAATTTATTTAATGACAACGACGAATTGGCTATTAGGACAGGCAACGGTATTGTTGTAATTGACGTTGATACAAAGGGCGCAGACGGTAAAGAGGGTTTTAGGTCTTTAGAAAAATTAGAAAAAGAATTTGGTAAATTACCTGAAACTTTAACAGCTAAAACTAGGTCAAATGGACAACACCGTTATTTTCGTATTTTAGATGATTTGGAACTCTCGAATAGGACTAACTTAAACAATCTTACAGGCGTTGATATACGGGCTTCTAATGGCTATGTAATAGCACCCCCGACTAAGAATTACGAATTTACTGCATATAAGAAAATAGCTTATTTACCTAAGTCTTGGTTTGATTTGATTAAACGTACACCAAAAGTTGAGTCAAATATTATTAATATGAATATGATGAATGACGAGGGTAAGATTATTGATAATAGAGATAGTAAAGCGAGTAAATGTATTTGGGGCGCTTTAATGGATATGTGTTTATTAAAACATAAAGACGAAATTACACCTAATTTTGAGCAATTAGTAAACGACAGTTGGGAAAGTTTTGAATTGTCCTGCGGTTCTAAAAATCCTAACTTAACTCTTGAACAAGAGGGACGTGGAAAAAATTGGTTAGAAAAAAAAGTTGTTTATACTTGGAATAAATATCAAGCGGGTGAATTTGACGATAAAATAGAAGATTATATTGTTGAACACGAAACATTTAAAAAACCTGAAGAAGATATTAAGTCAAACTACATTAAAGTTTCCGAATTAATGACTAAGAAAGTTGAACCTATAACTTGGGTTATAGATCAATGGCTTTTAGAAAAGACAGTTTGCGGTTTATATGCACCCGCAGGCACGGGTAAGTCCGCGATTGCGCAAGCTTTGGCAACTTGTCTTTCGCAAGCGTATGACTACGGCAATAAGCTTAAAATTTCCAAAAAATATAAAACTTTATATGTGGCTTGCGAAGATACAACTAACATATTTCAATCAAGACAAAAAAGCATTAATTCTAACTTAGGTATATTTGATGAAGCGGGTTTAGAGAATTTTTTATATATGGATAGAGTGGGTTTTGATAATCGTCTTGCAAGTTTTGACGAGGGAACAGACCCTAGAATAACTAAATTTTATTATTACTTAGAAAAAGTAATTAAAAGCGAGGGAGTTCAATTTGTAGTGCTTGATGTATTACAAGACTTTTTTGGGGGTAATGAAATTGTCAGATCAGACGTAAATTTTTTCTTAAAATCAGTATTAGGTAAAATGGTAAAAGATTTAGGAGTAACTATATTAGTGATCGCCCACCCGTCATTGTCAGGACAAATGGGTCATAAATATTCAGGGTCAACGTCTTGGCGAGGGGGCTTTCGTTCAATGTGGTATTTAGATAAGCTTGATGACAATTCTAATACGCTTGTTTTAAATAAATTTAAATCAAATTACTCAAAATCAGGGGACGAGGAAAATTGTTATTTTAAATTTGAGAATGGTTGTTTTGTAGCTTACGAAAAAGACCAAGTTGAGAGTGAAGATTTAAAAAATAGCGAACCTAAAGTATTACAATCTATTGAATATCTAAATAACCAAAAAACGCCATTATTAAAAAGAGGTAAATTATATTTAGATATTATACAGGCATTGATACCTGAAGTTCCTAAAGAATTAATTGATAGATGTATTAACAATATGCAAAGACGAGGAATTGTAAAATATATGGATAAAAAGGGTTGGTTAAAAAGCTAATGTTTATGCTAATTTTCCCCATTTCCGCAAAAGTGCGGAAATCAAAAAAGAAGCGCTATTTTATTGACTTATTTTGGCGCGGAAATCAAACGACCTATATATATAAATATTTTCCGCCAACCCAATTAGGAATTATAAAATTCCTGAATTGGAGTTGGATTTGACTTTTAAAAAGCTAGATCGCCGTAAGCTTAAATGGTTTCTAATAAGACGTGGAAGAATGATCGCTAAAAACGTCAATGAGTGTTGGTTAGACACTAATTTAGATAAAGGTTATATAGATACTGAACGTCATTTTGCAGGTGTTAGATTAAGAGGTATTTATGAAAGAACAATACCAAAAACAATTATTAGTTATACGACAGACAGGATAGATAGCGGCGGAACTTGGGTTAATAATAATATTGGACGCTTACACGCTTTAGATAAATTAAAAATAATTACAAAAGAATTAGGTAAATCAGACTATCAGCTAACAATATTGCATTGTGGCGATAATTATAATTATGCTGAAATTGCTAAAAAATTGCAATTAACTCGTCAAACCGTAGCAAAACGTATGAAAATTAGTCTTAAAAATTTATATTATATATTTAACAAAGGGATAGTTCGTTAATTATATCTATTATAATTGACTCAAATAAACGCCGTAATTGTAATTAACACTAAATAATATATTTATTTATAATCGGACAAATGCGCATAAGGTCAGGCAATTTAGGTGTTTGTTGCCTAAGTTCGCGAGAGTGAATGATATACTTTATAAAATAAATAAACACCCAAAATTTCATTATGGCTAAAGTAGGATTAAAGTTGGACGTTAAGTCTAACATAAAACAATTTACAAAAGGTTTAAATAAAGTTGGTAGAAGCCAAATACCATTTACTACAAACGAAACAATTGGTAACACAGTTTTTACTTTGCGAAATGCAACGATAAAAGAAATGCCAAGACACGTTGATAGACCAACTAATAAAACTTTAAATGATGTTAAATATCAAGCGCCCAAAAGAAGTAAGACGGCGTTACCTGTTGGTTATGTTTTCTTTAGTCCGTTAGTTAGTGGTTGGTTAAAGTATTCTATATTAGGTGGTTCACGTCCTTATAAAAAAGGTAGAGTATTGCCAACAAGAAACATAAGCTTAAATAATTTTGGTAACATAAGAAACCATCGTAATATTATTTCAACATTTAGAAATAAGAAAAATCATTTTATTAATTCAACTGGAATTTTTAAAAGAAATAAATCAGGTCGAGCAACCGCATTATATATTTTTGAAAAGCGTAATGTAACTTATAAAAAAACTTTTCCGTTCTTCGAAATTATGGAAAAGAAATCAGGAAACATTTTTAATTTCTTTTTTCAAAAGAATTTAAAAAAGAATATTGATAAAACAACCGAGTTAATATCTAAGGGGGTTATAAAGATATAAAAACCGCATAAAACATAGGTTCTTTCTAGGTTTTTAATAGACGGTTTTTTCCCGACCGTGTTAGTTTTGTAGCGACAGAAATTAGTTTTTATAGATCACAATGAGTTATATTCCTTTACAGATGACCGCTTCACAATTGGTTACTGAACTAAATATAGACCGACGTAAGTTAGGTCAGGTCTTAGTTAAGTGTCCTATTGTCAAACAAAGTGGCAAGATTAAATATTATTTAATACAAGATGTTATTAAACACTTGTATAATAAGACAGATAAGTTGATAAGCTTAGATGAAGCGCGGAAAAACAAAGCGATTGCCGAAGCAGAATTATTAGAATTAAATTTAGAAAAAGAAAAGGGAAATCTACTTGACCGCGATCTAGTTGATAAACAATGGGCGAACCTAGTTTTATCTTGTAAGAATAAATTAGAAGCAATACCCAATAAACTAGCACCTATTCTAGCAGTAGAAAATGGCATTGATGTATGTAAGAATATCTTAACTACTCAGATTGCCGAAGCGTTAAGTGAATTAGCGAAAGGCGAGGATATTGAACTTACAACACCAAAAGATACACAACACAATATTGAAAGCAGTAAGTCTGTTTCAACCGATAGAGCCGTTGACAATAAGTCAATGGGCGGAAAAGTACCGTTACCTAAGTCCTGAGAGTAGTAGCGAAGCGGGTAAGTATTTAATTAACCGTGCTTACTATCAAGATGGAATGATGAGGGCAGTTAGCGACCCTAATGTTAGACGAGTTGTTTTTATGACAAGTTCGCAAGTAGGTAAGACAACCTTATTAGAAAATATAATAGGTTATTTTATACACTACGAACCAAGTCCAATATTAATGGTTCAACCAACTCTATCAATGGCGCAATCTTTTAGTAAAGATAGATTAAGTTCTATGATTAGAGATTGCCCTGTTTTAACAGATAAGGTTAAACCACCAAGAGAACGAGATAGTGGAAATACAGTATTACATAAGGTCTTTACAGGCGGACATATAAGTTTAGTTGGTTCTAATAGTACAAGTTCTTTAGCTTCAAGACCAATAAGAGTTTTATTATTAGATGAAGTTGATAGATTTGAATTAAGCGCAAGTGAGGGCGATGTGGTTTCACTAGCAGTTAAAAGAACTACGACGTTTTGGAACAACAAAATTATAATGTGTTCTACACCTACGATTAAAGGTCTTAGTAGAATTGAACAAGAGTATAATATATCTGATAAAAGAAAATTTTATGTTCCTTGTCCTGAGTGTAAAGAACTTCAAGTTTTAGAATTTAAACAAGTTAAATTTGATAAAGATAAACTACACGAAACTCATTATGCTTGTAGATTTTGTAATGATAAATGGGACGATAGCAAACGATGGAAAGCTATAAGACAGGGACAATGGCAACCAACAGATAACTTTACAGGTGTTGCAGGTTTTCATTTAAACGAATTTTATAGTAGTTGGTCTAGGTTAGAGGACATAGTAAGAGATTTTTTAGAAAAAAAGAAACTACCTGAAACTTTAAAGGTGTTTATAAATACAACACTTGGCGAAAGTTTTGAAGATAAAGGCACAGGATTAGATTTAAGTTTAAACGAACGAACTGAAGATTATACACCTGAAGAAATACCTGAGGGCGTTGTTTTGTTAACTGCGGGTATTGACGTTCAGGCAAATAGAATAGAATTAAGTATATTAGGAATTGGTCTTAATGAGGAAATTTGGGTTATAGATCATATTGTATTATATGGCGACCCATCTGTAGCTTCTATATGGTTAAAGTTAGATCAAGAATTAAAAAAAGTTTATAAACGACAAGACGGAAAGAAATTTTTAATTTCTTCCGCTTGTATTGATAGTGGTTATTATACTAACCAAGTTTATAGTTTTTGTAAGAATAAAGTAGCGCGTAGAATATATGCTATTAAAGGTGTAACAGGAAATAAACCAATTTTTCCAAGACGTGCAAGTACAAACAATATAATGAAAACACCGTTGTTTGCAGTTGGCGTTGATAGTGCAAAAGATATTGTTTTGCAACGAATGAAGATAGACAAAGTTGGTAATGGTTATGTTCACTTTCCAAAGCATTTAGATTTAGAATATTTTGCACAACTACAATCTGAAAGAATTAAAACAAGATATATTAAAGGTGTTGCAACTAGAGAATGGGTGCAAATAAGAAAAAGAAACGAAGCTTGGGATTGTTTCATTTATGCTTATATATCTTTTATATCTTTAAATGCAGACTTAGAAAAAATTAAAAATAGTTTAGAAAAAAAACCTAAACAAAAACCACAAAGAACAAAAATAAAAAATAACTTTATAACTAATTGGCGAGATTAAATGACAAATGTATTAACAACAATTCAAGAAAAAATACCGTACACAATATATTCAGGTGATACGGCTATATGGAAAATAACAGATTTAAACACGGATTATAGTAATTCAACACACACTCTATCTTACTATTTTAGATTAGAGAGTACAGGCGCGGGATTTACAGTTAACGCGTCCGCCGACAACGACGATTATTTAATTACTTTAAGCGCTTCAACAACTGCGGGCAAAACGGCAGGCATATATCATTTTATTGCTTACGTTACGCGTAGTTCTGATAGCGCTAGAGTTACCGTTGATCGAGGTCAAGTTGAGATTAAACCCAATTTGGCAAGTAGTAGCGCAGACCCAAGATCACACGCTAAAATAATGCTCGATAAAATCGAGTCTTTATTAGAGGGTAAAGCAGATAAAGATGTTTCAAGCTATTCAATAGCAGGACGTTCATTAAATAAAATGAGTGTATCAGAATTATTGGAATGGCGAAATTATTACAAAGCAGAATACAATAGAGAACTTAATAAGATGAGAAATGAAAACGGCGACGGTTCAGGAAATACTATTAAAGTTTCTTTTGGTAATACATCAACTCTTGGCTACTACGATCATCATAGAAATAGGAAATATAAAATCGGTAACTAAGGAAATAATTAAATGGCAAAATGGTATCAGTTTTGGAATAGAAACAAAAAAAATTTTAGTAGAAAAGGTTTTGACGGTGCAGGTAGCAATCGTTTATTAAATGATTTTGTTAGTGGAACAAGGTCAATTGACGACATATTAAAAAACGACATAAGAAGATTAAGAGATAGATGTAGAGATTTATCTCGTAATAACGAATTTGTAAGACGTTATATTAACTTAATGAAAACCAATGTTATTGGTTCTCACGGTATTAAGCTTCAAGTTAGATCAAAAGACGCAAATCAAAATTTAGATTATGTGGCTAACAATATAATTGAGAGTAGATGGCGAAGATGGATATTAAAAGATAATTGCGATTTATCTCAAAGATTAGGTTGGTTAGATATGCAGAATTTATTAGTACAAACTCTATTTACTGATGGCGAAGTTTTAATACAGTTTGTTGAAAATGCAGATAACGATTTTAAATTTGCAATAAATTTTTTAGATTGTGATTTAATTGATGAGAATAGAAACGGACATAATGGTAATAATGAAATAAGAATGGGCGTTGAGTTCGATAGTCGAACGAAACGACCTATTGCTTATTATTTATTTGACAAAAATCCTTATGAATATTTTATGCACTCAGGAACTAAAAGAAGTTCAAGAGTAAGTGCTGAAAATTTATTACATATTTATATACCTGAACGCGCAAATCAATCGCGAGGGTATAGTCCAATATCTAGTGTACTTAAAGAATTAAAAATGCTTCACGCATACGCGGAAGCTGAACTTGTTGCTTCAAGAGTTAATGCAAGCGCTATGGGATTTATAACAAGCCCAAGTGGTGACGCATATACAGGTGAAGATACATCTAGCGACGGTTTTAGTCCTATGATGAATGTAGAAGCGGGAACAATACAACAGTTGCCAAGTGGTGCAGACTTTAAGAAGTTTGATACAACACACCCAACAACTGCTTTTGACCCATTTATAAAAAGTATATTAAGACAGATAAGCGCAGGACTTAATGTTTCGTATAATGATTTAAGTAACGATTATAGTTCAGTAAATTATTCTTCTATAAGACAGGCAAGTTTAAACGATAGAGATTATTATAAAACAATACAACAATTTGTAATTAATCATTTTTGCAAACCTGTATATGAACGTTGGTTAAAAATGTATTTAACAATTGGCGACGAACAACTATCGCCTTTACCAATGTCAAAATACAATAAGTTTAATGATACTGTATTTATACCGCGTGCTTTTGATTGGATTGACCCATTAAAAGAAATGAACGCTAATGTAGTTGGTCTTAAAGCGGGTGTAGTAAGTTTGCAAGATGTAGTTAGCAAAACGGGACGTGATGTTGAAGAACATTTTGAACAATTAGAAAAAGAGAAAAAATTAGCAGAAGATTTTAATATAAATTTTGCTTATGAACCTTACGGGGATAAAGGGGCAACAGGGGGAAATAACAATGATGTGTCTATGCAAGAAAATCAAACAAACAATAATGAAAGTAATAAAGAAAATGTGGAAGATAATTAGTTACCCAACAGTTAAATTTTTAACTTGGCTAGCAAGTGATCTACCTAAAGGTAAGAAATAATGGAAAAAAAACATATACAAAAAATAGAGGAAACAGACGAAGCAGTTACTATAACTTTTGGTAAAGGTGATATGAAGTCTGAAAAATCTGAAGAAAAACCTGAGGTTAAAGAAGAAGCGCCTAAAGTAGAAGAAGCGCCTAAGGAACAACAACCTGAGGATAAAACTTTTGAAAATGAAAAAGCAAATAAAGCAGTTAAATCTAAAAAATTTTTTAGAACTGCAACGATTAAAAAAGAATATATAGATGAAGAAGATCGTAGTATCGATTTATCTTTTTCAAGCGAAACGCCTTATGAACGTGCGTTTGGAATGGAAATAATAGATCACGATAAAATGGATTTATCTTTTCTTGCTAGTGGTAATGCACCGTTTTTAGCAGATCACGACGCAACAAAAGTAATAGGAATTGTTGAGAAAGTAAAAATTGCCGATGCTCGTGGTAGAGCAAAAGTTCGTTTTGGTAAAAATGATTTAGCAAACTCTATCTTTCAAGACATTAAAGACGGCATAAGACCAAATATATCGTTTGGTTATGAAGTCTTATCTATGGAAAAAGTTAAAACAAAAAACGAGGACGAGGACAAGCCAAGTTATAAAGTTGCGACGTTACCCTTAGAGATTTCTTCGGTTGGAATACCCGCAGATCAAAGCGTGGGTGTTAATAGATCAAAAGAAATTATAAACGATGACGATAAAAATAAACAATCAATTATAAAGGTTATAAAAATGGACACAAAAGACAAAGTTCAAGAAGCACCTAAAGTTGACAACGAAAAAATCAAAGCTGATATTCAAAAAAGCGAAGTAGATAGAGTTAGAGAAATATACGCAGTTGCGTCAAAACATAACTTAAAAAACTTAGCAGATGAAAGTATCAAAAATGGTTTAAGTGTTGCTGAATTTAAAGGTGTTATACTTGAAAAAATAGGTAACAAACCTTTAGCTACAAGAAATGATGAAATTGGTCTTTCAAAAAAAGAACAAAGTAATTATTCTTTAGCAAAAGGTATTAAAGCTATGGTTAGTGGCAATTGGTCGGGTGCTGAATTAGAAAAAGAAGCTTCAGATGAAATTGCAAAAAGATCAGGCAAAAACGCAAGAGGTATATTTGTACCAAGTGACGCAAATTTCTACAAAAGAGATTTAACACAAGGTAGTGCTACTGCGGGCGGTAATACTGTTGCAACTGATTTATTGGCGGGTTCTTACGTTGACGCGTTAAGAGCAAGATCGCTAGTAAGAGGTGCAGGTGCTACAGTTCTTTCAGGATTAAAAGGCGATGTTGCTATTCCTGCGGCTAATGCAGTTACTACTGCTTATTGGGTTGCGGAAAACTCGGCTGCAACTGAGGGCGCACCAACTTACAGACAAATAACTATGAACCCTAAAACTGTTTCAGCGTACGTTGATGTTTCAAGACATCTATTATCGCAAAGTGCAGTTGCTATCGAAGCGATTTTAAGAAAAGATTTAATCGATGGTTTGGCAAGTGCAGTTGATAAAGGCGCTTTACAAGGTTCAGGTTCATCTAACCAACCAACAGGAATACTTAATCAATCAGGTATTGGTTCTGTTGCGATGGGAACAAATGGCGGTGCAGGTACTTATACTGCGGTTGTTAATACTTGGAAAGAAGTAGCAAAAGACAACGCAGATGTAGGCGCTTTATCTTGGTTCACAACACCAACGCAAGTAGCAAGATTTATGACTACTGCTAAAGTAAGTTCAACTGACTCAGTAATGATTATGAACTCACAAAATAATCTTATGGGTTACAACGTTAACGTAACAAGCAATATGCCTGATACTTTAACTAAAGGAACTTCGTCAGGTGATTGTTCAGCTTTATTATTCGGAAATTTCAATGATTTAGTTATCGGCGAATGGGGTAATTTAGATGTTATGGTTGACCCTTATTCATTATCAACTCTAGGGGCTACAAGAATTGCTAGTTTCTATGACATTGATATTGCAGTAAGACACGCGGAAAGCTTCTCAGCTATCCAAGACTTAAACGCATAATAATAATTAGCGTACTGATAGGGGACGGTGAAAGCCGTCCCGTATCTTAAATTAATTAAAAAGAGGATTTATGAAAATAAAAATTTTAAAAGAAACGTCTGTCAAAGGGCAACATTGTACTATTGGTTCAGTTGTAGAAGCTTCTCAAACGGACGCAGAATATTTAGTTGGAATGGGTAAAGCAGAAATGACAACAGACTCAGTTAAAAAAATTGAACCAACTGAAAATAGAGCTAAGGGATTAAAAAAAGCAGTTAAAAAAATATTTAAAAAATAGTAATGGCTAAGTTGCCTAAACATTTTTTTATTGATAGAAAAAAATTTTTTATCAAGTATTGGAATAAACAAGAAGCAACAAAAGAAAAATGCGACGGGCAATTTGATTTAAGCGAAGCAGAAATTACTATTAATAAAGACTTAAATCCAAAAGAAAAATTAATAACAGTAATACACGAATTTTTACATTTTTTAGTTTGGTATAACGGTTTAAAATTAAAACATAGAACCGAAGAAAAATATGTTGATTTAATTTCAACACAATTAATAGAAATTTTATTAAATAAAAGAAATAAAGATTTAAAAGATTTAATATTAAAAATTTTAAAAGATAATTAGTATCACAAACAGTTTATCGCTTAACTTAGGGGTGGTGCATATCTAAAATGCTAATAGGGGTGGTAAAAAAGTTATGGCGGTAGAGAGTACAACAGAACGAGCAATATTTTTTGATACAGATGAATTTGCGGATAGTATAACAATTACTATTGGTGGTTCAGCTTCAACTATCAAAGGAATATTTGACAATGAAATGACTACAATAGATGTTGGCGATAATGCGGGTTTAACTGCAAACCAACCTAAAGTAACTGTTAAAACTAGCGATATAACTAACGCTGATTTTGGCGACCCTGTTGTAATTAATTCTACTAATTATACTGTAAATAATGTTCTTAAAGATGGAACAGGAATTACAGAAATTTTTTTAAGTGAGGCATAATAAATGGCTCATAAAAGAACAAGTATTAGAAATAATGTTACAACAACATTAACAGGATTAACAACGACAGGTTCAAACGTTTTTGAAAGTCGTATATATCCAAATGAATTAGCAAAATTACCTTTACTAAATATTTATAGTAATACAGAAACAAGCGAACTATCTAGTATAGGTAAGATTGAACGTAACTTAGAAATACAAGTTGAGGGTTTTGCAAAAGCAACGGCAAATGTAGATGAAACTCTTGATACTATTGCAAAAGAAGTTGAGGTCGCTATGGCAACTGATTTAACAAGAGGTGGTCACGCTAAAGAAACTTGGCTTACAAATACTGAGTACGAATTAGAAAACATAGGCAATCAACAATTAGGCGTTATTAAAATGACTTTTAATGTTCATTATATAACAACTAAAGCTGACCCTGAAACGTTAGGATAATAAAAATGGCAAAAAGAATTATAGTCGTAAAAGACAATAATAAAGTTGAGATTTGGGATCACCAATTAGAATATTTTAAAAATAAAGGATATTCTGAAGAAAATCCTAAACCAATTATTAAACAACAAACAAAAAGTAAATTAACAATAAATAAGGATAAAAAATAATGGCTACACACACAGGAAGTTCGGGAACTGTAAAAGTTGGTGCTAATGCAATTGCAGAATTAAGATCGTGGTCTTTAGATCAATCGCAAGACACGGTTGAAACAACTAAATTAGGCGATACAGTTAAAACATATTCAGCAACACAATCAAGTTCTTCAGGAACTATGGATTGTTTTTGGGACGAAACAGATACAAACGGACAAGTCGCTTGTACTATTGGCGCAACAGTAACTTTAAATTTATACCCTGAAGGCGCAACTTCAGGTGATACATATTATACAGGAAGCGCAATTATAACTTCAGTTGGAGTTGCACAAACTCACGATGGAATAGTTGAAAGATCAATTGGTTTCCAAATATCAGGCGCAGTTACAATAGGAACAGTATAATAATTTATGTCAGATATAGACAAAGTTATCGCACATTTTGGGGAAAAGAAAAAAAGATCAATTACAATTGAGGAATGGGGAGTAACTTATTTTATAAGTCCATTAACCGTTTCTGAAACAAGACGATTATTTCAATCTGCAAAAAAAGATGAGGTAACGATGTTAGTTGACGCTATTATAATGAAAGCCGAAAAAGAAAATGGCGATAGGGCGTTTAGTGTAGCTGACAAAGAAAAACTATTAAATCAAGCCGACGTTGATATTATAAAAAGTTTAGGTTCGTTTATTGTGAATGAAATCCACGAGGACGACGTAAAAAAAAACTTCGTTTAGAACCTGATTTTTACGCGATATTTTTTTTAGCAGAAAAGCTAAATAAAAATATTGCAGACGTATTTAATATGTCAAAAGTAGAATTTGATAGTTGGTTTATGTATTTAGAAGTTAAAGCTGAAAAAGAGAAATTTCAAACTGAAAGATTAAAGAACAAGAGATAATATGGCACAAAAAGGAATAAATTTTAAAATAACCGCCGTTAATAAGACTAAACAGGCGTTCGGTCAGATAGGACGGGGATTAAAAGGTATTACTAAAGCCGTATTTAATTTTAAAACTGCATTAACAGGCGCAGTTGGTATCGCAGGTATGGGTTTATTAATAAGAAACTCATTAATAGCAACCGACCGTCTAGGAAAAATGTCAGGCGTTCTTGGTATTGCAGTTAAAGATTTACAGACATTAAAACTAGCGTCTGAAATTAACGGAATTGAATTTGAAACTTTTGCAAAAGCAACAAGACGATTAGTTGATAACTTTGGCGACTTTTTACAAGGGACAGGTGAAGCAACTGTAACTTTTAAAGCGCTTGGGATTTCCGTTAAGGACGCTAATGCGGTCAACGGGGATCAGATGGCTATACTTGGTCTAATTGCAGATAGATTAGACTTAGTTGAAAATAAAACTATGCGTTTAAAATACGCGCAAGAGATTTTTGGTGGTAGAGGTGCAGAATTAATTAATGTTTTAAGAGGTGGTTCGGAAGCTTTAAAAGCTTTTGCAATTGAGAGTGATAGATTTGGTTCTTTAAATAGTAAGCAAGTTAAAGCAGTAGAAGATTTTAACGATAGTGTATTAAGATTAAAAACAGTATTTATGAATATTGTTAATCAAATAGTTGCTAACGTTAGTCCCGCTTTTTTAAGATTATCAAGAGCAATTAGAGAAAAAGTTTTAACAAGTATTGAGGACGCAAACGGTTCAATACAAGATTTCGCTAATGTAGGTGCAAAAGATTTAATAGATTTTGGTATTAAAGCCGTCAAAATGTTTGAGGGTTTAGTTCAAGGTATAGGCGATTTTAGAGTTTCTTTATTAAGAGCAATAGAAGTTTTACAACACCCATTTAGTAAAAAAAATAGAGATAAAATTGAAGATTATAAATTTAGCTTACAAGGTTTAATAGAAACCTTAGAAAGTTTTAAAAATAACGTTGATGTTGTAAGCAATAGTATTGGTGAACAAGATAGCGCTATGGCAGACGCGGGTAAAACTGCTAATAATTTAAAAGAGGAATACTCAGGCGTTCAAGATAGATTAGTTAGATTACAAAATGCGGGCGAAAAATTTGGTAATTCTATAGCAGGTAATTTTGAAAAAGCAGTTTTTGAAGCAAAGAATTTTAGAGATACATTAAAAGCAATTGGACAAGATATAATTAAAATAGCTTATCAAACTGCAATAACAAGACCAATGGGCGAAACGTTAGGTAAAATGATAAGTAGCGGTATTGGTGGTTTTACAGATGTTTTTTTTCCGAAAAAAGCTATGGGTGGCGCAGTAACAGGCGGTCAATCATATATGGTCGGTGAACGTGGGGCAGAAATATTTACACCTAATAAGTCAGGTTACATAACACCTAATAATAAACTTGGTGGTTCAGACAGTATTAAAGTAGTGCAAGAAATTAATATAATGCCAAGTGTTAGTGAAACTGCAAGAGCAGAAATATTTGGAATGTTACCTTTAATTAAACAAGAAGCATTAAACGGAGTAATGGACGCTAGAAATAGGGGCGGTTCTTTTGCGCGTGCTATGGGAGTTAAAGCTTAATGACAACTTATGCTATACCGACAACTGTTGGATTTAGTTCAGTAGAATTTGGTTTAGAAAATAATAACCAAGTTTTTGAAAGTCCTTTATCTAATAGTATTCAAGTTTCAGAATTAACAGGCGCTAGATGGTATGGAACATTTAATTTACCGCCAATGAGTAAAACAAATGCTTTAGCATACATAGGATTTTTACAAAGGTTACAAGGTCGAGTTCATAGTTTTAGTGGATATGACCCTAACCATAGATCACCCGCAGGTACGATAGCGGGGTCAACTTTATTAGTTGACGGCGCAAGTCAAACAGGAACAAGTTTAACTTTAGATGGTGCGGCGGCTTCAACTTTAGTTTTAAAAGCAGGTGATTTTTTTTCAGTAAATAGTGAATTAAAAATGGTTACTGCGGACGCAACAAGTGACGGGTCAGGTGATATTACAGTTAATTTCGTTCCAAGTTTAAGATCAAGTCCGTCTGATAATGCGAGTATAACAACGACAAATCCTGTATGCACAATGAAATTAACGGGTGATAGTACGAGTTATAATATTAATAACTCAACAATGTATGGAATAAGTTTTACAGGTGTTGAGGTTTTTTAATGGTTAAAACACTTTCAACAAATAACAATAATGTTCTTAATGACGATGTTGTTAAACCTGTTTATTTTTTAAAATTTGAATTTCCAAGCGGTAACGTATATCTAAACAGTAGTGATCGTAATATTACTTGGGGTGGTAATAGTTATATTGGCGCAGGAACAATTGGAACGGTATCAGATATTGAAGAAACAAGTGAATTACAAGCTAACGGTATTAAGCTTCAGTTAACAGGAATACCGTCAACTTATGTTTCAATTGCTTTAACAACAGAATATCAAGGTAGTTCAGCAACAGAATATTTAGGTTTTTTTAATAGTAGTTATGGTTTGGTTGATGACCCATTTATTATTTTTGTTGGCAAAGTTGATACAATGGCAATTAGTTTATCAAATACTGCAACAATAGAATTAGATATTGAAAATAGATTAATAGATTGGGAAAGACCAAGAGTTTCAAGATTTACAAATGAAGAACAACAAAATTTATTTTCAGGTGACAAAGGTTTAGAGTTCGTTGATAGTGTTGCAGAAAAAGAATTATTTTGGGGAGTAGATAATTAATTGTCTATTGATGAAATAATATTTTTTTATAAAACTTTTGATAAATATAAAAATTATACTTATCAAGATTTATATAAAATATTAATACATAGCTTTAATTATAATCAGTTTAAAATTTTTAAAGATAATACTATTTATGGTTTTGTTAATTGGGCTTATTTTAATCAATTAGCACACGATAATTTTATAACGACAGGAACAATAAGAAATTGGAATTGTGGAAATATAATTACACATATTGATTTAGTTGCAAAAAAAAATATTAAAGAAATTTATTTATGGAGTAGAAAAAATATAGCAAAAAAATCTATTAGTAATAATACAACTTATTTAAAAATTACAAAAAATAATACAATAAGAAATAAAGTAACAATTAAAATTAGGTAAATAAAATATGGGATTTGTCAGTAAAGCAATTAATACTGCAACAAAATATGTTGCTAAAGCTGTTGCTAAAAAAGGCGGTTGGAAAGGTTTATTATCAGGTGGTCTTAAACAATTTGCATTTTCTTTTATTGCTAGTGCAGTTTTTAGTTTTGCTTATAAAAAATTAGCGGGTAAACCGAAACAACCTGATTTTAATAGTTTTACAAATGAAGCTATACAAAGGAAAAGTTTAATTCGTAGTCCTGTTGCTGATAGATCAATCATTTATGGTTCTGTTAGAAAAGGCGGTGCAATAGTACACGCTGAAACATTAAATAATAATGCAGATTTATATTTGGTAATTGCATTATGCGGACACGAAGTAAATAGTATTGGTTCAGTTTTTTTTAATGATACTGAAATACAGACAGGTCATTTAGACGGGTCAGGCAACGTAAATACAGGAACGTTTAACGGTAAAGCACAAATTATAAAACATACAGGGTCAAGTACACAAACAGTTGACACGGTTTTAGACGGTGCAAGTACAGTTTGGACAAGCAATCATAGGTTAAGAGGTATTGCTTATTTAATGGTTAAATTAACTTATGATGTTGACGTTTATCCTAACGGTATTCCAAATATTAGTGCAGTTATTGAGGGTAAAAAAATATTAAATGTTTCAACAAGTGCTACGGCTTATTCTAATAACCCTGCAAATATTATTTATGATTATTTAATTTCAAGTAATGGTTTTGGGGCAAGTACAGGTGAAATAGATTTAGCAAGTTTTCAACAAGCTTATTCTGATTGTAACGATAGTATTTCAATAACAGGCGGAACACAAAGTCGTTATACTTGTAATGGTGTAATAATTTTAAATAGAAAACCTGTTGAAGTAATTGAAGATTTAGTAAGTAGTTGCGCGGGAACTTTAACATATCAACAAGGTAAATTTAAATTAAAAGTTGGTAAAGCAACAAGTTCAACAAGAACTTTAACAGATGACGATTTGGCGGGCGAATTGAAAATTGCTACACGACCAAAACGTTCACAATTATATAATAAAGTTAAAGGAACTTTTATTGATGCTGATACTAATTATAGTATTAAAGAATTTAACACTCAGGAAAGTTCAGCTTATCAAACAAGCGACGGTGAAACTATTGTAAATGAAATTGAATTACCATTTACAACAAATGCAGTTGAAGCACAACGTTTGGCGCTGATTGTTTTAAAACAATCGCGACAAATGATGACTTTAGAATTGCTACTTAAACCTGAACATTTAGATTTTGGAGTAGGTGACGTTTTTGCTTTAACAAGTACAAAATTAGGATTTACGGCTAAAAAATTTTATATTTTATCTTATACTTTAAATGCAGATTTATCGGTAAGTATTGTAGGGCAAGAATATGCAGATACAGTATTTGATTTTAGCGCGGGTACTGAACAAGTAACTTTAGCAACTGCAAGCGCAATAACTTTACCAAGTCCAACGTCTGTAACTGCGCCAAGTTCTATAACTACAAGCGATAATATGGTTGCTTCTAATGACGGAATTGTATCAGTTGAATTAACTGCAACAATAGCAGTACCAACTGAAGCTTTTATTGGACAATATGAATTAGAATATAAAAAATCAACGGACTCGACTTATATATTTGCGGGACGATCAAGTAATAACACATTTATTATTTCAAATGTTGAAGATAACGTCACATATAATTTAAGAGGAAAAATTATTAATACGGTTGGAGTTTCAAGTTCTTATGTAACTGCAAATCACTTAGTTATTGGTAAAACATCACCGCCTAATGATATTGCAAATTTTAGAGCCGAGCCAAACGGTAATCAATTAGTTTTGTCTTGGGACGCACCAAGCGATTTAGATTTAAGTCATATTACAATTAATTATGCAAACACTTTATCTAATGCAGACTTTCAAAACTCAACAGTTTTAATTAAGAAAGTTGGACGACCCGCAACAAGTGTTACGATACAAAATATTAATGGTGCTTTTTTATGTTTTGCAGTTGATAAAATTGGAAATCAATCTACTAACCCCGCTATTGTTTATAATAGTACAGCAAACATAAATAATTTAAATTTATTAGAAACTATAAACGAACATACTAATTATGGGGGGACAGTTAGTTCAACTGCGGTTGCTGAAAATGTTTTAATGTTAGCAACAACAGAATTATTTGATAGTGCTTCAGGAAATTTTGACTCAGCAACTACAAAAAATTTTGATGGTGGAACTACGTCGGGTAATGTTGTGTCTGAGGGTACTTACGATTTTGAAAATACTTATGATCTTGGTTCTTCTCAAACAGCACAAATAACAGCACAAATAACTCAAAGTGTAGGTGATAGAGATAGATTATTTGATAATGTTGGAACATCAACAAACAACGCAACAGGTTTTATGGACGATGAACCAAATAATTTTGATGGGGACGCGCCAAGTCAGTGCGCTACACAAATTTTATATGCAAGTTCAAGCGATAATTCTACGTTTAGTTCTTATCAAGTATTTACATCAACTCAGGTTTATACAAGGTATTTAAAATTTAGAGCAAAACTAACATCGGATAATGGTTCAGCTACGCCTTTAATTTCACAATTAAAAGTTCAAGTTGATATGCCTGATAGAGTTATTAGTGCTAACGACCAAACATCATCGTCGGGAGTTAAAGCGATAAGCTTTAGTCCCGTAATGAAAACTGCAAATTACGCTTTAGGTTTAGCAATAGATAATATGGCAAGTGGCGATTATTACACCATAACATCTAAAACTACTTCGGGCTTTCAAGTAAATTTTTTTAACAGTTCAAACTCAGCAATTGATCGTCAATTTGATTATATTGCGCGAGGATATTAACAACAAAAGGAAACAAACAATATGGCACAACACGATTACGTTATAAGTAACCAATCGTTTCCAAATACTAGAAGCGATATTAACGACGCGCTTTCAGCAATTAACTCGTCTAACTCAGGTTCATCAAGACCAAGTGGCGCAGTAGCGGGGACAATTTGGTTAGATACAACTTCAGCAACTAGCCCTACTTTAAAATTTTATGATGGGTCAGGCGACATATCTTTAGCACAATTAGATTATTCAGCAGACACGGTTAATTGGTTAGATAGTACAGTTTCGGTTACAACTGAACTTTCAACTGATACAAGTCCACAATTAGGTGGTGATTTAGATACTAACTCAGCAAATATAAAAATTGATGATGCACACGGAATATTAGATGACGATGGTAATGAACAAATTATATTTCAAAAAACAGGTTCAGCAGTAAATCAGTTTGATATTACTAATGCCGCAACAGGTAATAATCCTATTGTAGAAGCAACAGGGGGCGACAGTAATATTGGAGTTGATATTAAACCTAAAGGTACGGGTGAAGTAGTTATAGGTACAGGTGCGGCTTCCGCAGGTTTAACAAGTAAAGGTGCTTACGATTTAGTTCTTGATACAAATGCAGGAACAAACTCAGGCAATATCACGATTACAGATGGCGCAAATGGTAATATAGATTTAACAACTAATGGGACAGGCGCAATTAAATTTAATGATTTAGCTTACATACCACAACAAGCTTTAACATCTTCTAGTAATGCGACCGCGTGGGACGCGCAAGCAAAAGCAAACGCGTATCATTTAACAACAGAAAATACGACTTTCGCCGCACCAAGCAATCCTGTTGAGGGTGCTTTTATATGTGTCGAAATTCAGTACGGGGGAAGTCATACGATTTCCTTTAATACTGTCTATGAGTTTGCGGCTTCAACTGCCCCAACGTTTACATCAACTTCAGGTAAAACCGACATTTTAGTTTTTCGTTATAATAATGCCGTATGGCAAGAGGTCGGTAGAACATTAAATTTATCAGCAACTTAATAGGATTAAATAATATGTATGCAATAGTAGAAAGTAACACAATAACAAAAATAATAGCAAATCCGAAAGCGTTGACGATTGGCGATGTTCAATATCCAAGTAAAATATTTGGTTTATGGAGTGAAGCAGAATTAAAGGCAATTGGAATTTATACAGTAGAATTTGACACTTCAAATAAAGGTGATGAAGAATATTATATAAATACAAATGAAACTTTTGCTTATGATAGTGATAACGATAAAGTTACTTCAAGTTATGGAAGTAAAATAGCAAAAGATTTAACTGATACTTTATGGACACAACAGGATAGCGACGACGGTTTATTACCTAGTAATAAATCTGTCGGCGACGTTAAAGTTAAAGGATTAAAAACAATAAAAAAAGAAATAATTAACAATCAAACAAATGAACTTTTAACACAAACCGATTGGTATGTTACTAAAGCAGCTGAGGTTACAAGTTATACAGTACCAAGTTCAGTTACAACGCATAGAACAAATGTTCGAGCAAAATGTAATGAAATGCAAACTGCAATAGACGGTTGCGCTAATATTGATGCTTTAATAACTTTATATACCTACACTACAACAGACGGGGTTACTTCAAGACCTTTAGGCGAACTTCCAAAATTAGATAATTAATTATGCCTTTAATTTTACCTACTAATTCTATTAAAGCGTCAGGTTATAACGTATCTAATTCTATAAGATTTACTAGAAATGATGACGGTTATATGAGTAGAACTTTTGGTACGCCAACAAATAGAAAAAAATTTACAATAAGTTTTTGGTTAAAAAGAACAAGTATAACTATATCAGGCGGTATGGCTTTATTTGGAAGTGATGGTGGTAACACATCAACTTTTGCAACACTACATTTTAATCCGCACGATGACCTTTGCGTCGGGGCGGCAAATGGTGGTTCAGATGTTCTTAATTTACAAACAGATAGAAAATTTCGTGACGTTACCGCGTGGTATCATATATGTTTAATAGTAGATAGCACCCAAGCAACCGATACTAATAGAGTTAAATTGTTTGTTAATGGAATACAAGAAACATCGTTTTCTTCAAACACTTACCCTAGTCAAAATGAGGAATTTCTTTTTAATCAGGGTTCAAAAGTTCATAGTATAGGTAAGTTTCCTTATGGCGTAAGTGTACTTTCTATTGATGGTTATATTTCTGAATTTTTTTTTATTGATGGTACTGCAAATGCAGTTACAGATTTTATTGAGTTTGATGAAGATACGCCAACAGTTGTTAAGCCAAAAGATTGTAAAGATGATTTAACTTTCGGTAACAATGGTTTTTATTTAGACTTCGCGGATAATGGAGATTTAGGCGATGATGAAAGCGGAAATGGAAATGATTTTACTGAAACAAATGTAACAACCCAAGATCAATGCACAGATGTACCGACAAACAATTTTGCAGTAGCAAATATTTTACAACAGGGAACTGATATTACTTATAATGAAAATAATTTACAAATTAACATAGGTACAACAGGACAATATGGTACTCAATCAAGTTTTGGTATGACCGCAGGTAAATGGTATATGGAAGTTAAATATATTTCTACGACAAGTGCAGGAAACGATCGGGTTATGCTTGGCATTACAGGAAATCCAAGTCATTTAGCCCAATGTGGCGCGGCAGATTCAACTGAGGGATATGTTGGCTCTAGTCAAGACACAACATCATACGGATATTATAAAGATGGTAACAAATATCATAATTCAGGTGCAACAAGTTATGGTGATACTTGGACTTTAAACGATATAATCGGAATGTATTTAGACCTTGATAATAATAAATTATATTTTTCAAAAAACGGCGTAGTTCAAAATAGTGGCACAGGCATAGATATAACTGCTGTAACAAGCACAGTAGCAGGTGCTTATTTTTTTGCTTTTACCGATACATCTTCTTATGGTGGTGGTGTTCAAGTAAATTTTGGCGGTGCTAGTTGTTATACATTTTCATCTATAGTTTCAGATGCAAAAGGTTACGGTTCGTTTGAGTATAGTCCTAGTGGAACTTTTGATAGTGCATCAAAAGATTTTTTAAGTTTATGCACAAAAAATTTAGCAAGTGATGGGGGATAAATGGCAGTTTATACACAAATAGATAATCCAAGAGAATATTTTAATACGGTTTTATGGACTGGTGGAAATGCAGATCAATCTGTAACTGGAGTTGGGTTTACTAGCGATTGGATATGGTTAAAAGAACGATCACACTCAGATTATCATTTTTCAATCGATAGCGTAAGAGGAAAAGGATCAAATAATCATTATTATAATTTATCTCAAAATGCTACAGGCGCAGAATCAGATCAAACAAGTGGAATAAATACTATTGGAAGTGATGGATTTTCTATAACTAATAGAGGTGAAATGACTGAAAGTGGACACACTTATGTAGCTTGGTGTTGGAAAGCTGGCGGTACTGCTTCATCTAATTCTGATGGGGGAACGACAAGTTCTGTATCAGCTAACACTACTGCAGGATTTAGTATTGTAAGTTGGCAAGGTAGTTCTAGCAGTTCTAATCAAACTATGGGTCACGGCTTAGGCGTTACACCGTCTTTTATTGTAAGCAAAAATAGAGGTAGTGGTAATGACTTAACAGCTTGGGTAACTTATCATAAAAATACAGATAGTTCCGCACCACAAAACTACACTATATATTTAAACAATCAGGACGCTAGAGTTGATAATTCTGTTTTTGGTGATACAGCGCCCACAACAAGTGTCTATACAGTAAATACTTCAACCGATAATATGCCTTTTATTTCTTATTGCTTTGCACAAAAGCAGGGATTTTCGCATTTTGCAAAATATCGTGGCGCATCTTCAACCGACGGTGCTTTCGTCTATTGCGGTTTTCGTCCCGCTTTTTTTATGGCGCGTGCAATAGGAAGATCAGAAAGTTGGTATATTTTCGATGACAAAAGGGTAGGCTATAACGTAGATAATAATCAACTATATGCTGATGCGGATTCAGCAGAAGCAACTACTGATTATATAGATTTTACTGCAACAGGTGTAAAATTTAGATACAACTCTATAGGTCTTAATGGCGCAAGTGAAGAATATATTTTTATGGCTTTCGCAAATGCGCCGATAGTTAATTCTAAAGGTGTTCCAAACAACGCTGTATAACTAAAATTTTTTTTAACAATCTGGAATATGTCAAAAAAAAAAAAGAATAATTTATATGCAAAAATAGAACACGTTAGCAATTCACGTTTTAAAAAAACTACAGTTGGCGGAAAAATAAATAGATACAAAACATCAAGTTTAAATAAACATAAAAGACGACAATTAGGAATATGAAATTAAATAATCAAACCGCAGTTAAAACAGATATTAAAACTATTGGTGGTGTTATTATAGCAGTAGCAATTAGTGTTTATAGTTATTTTACAATTGTTGAACGTATTAATGCGTTAGAAGTACAAGACCAATTACAAAGTGCTGATTTGCTTAAAAAAGCAGATCAAACACCCCGTAATCTTGAATTTCTGATGTTGATAGAACACAACACAAAAATTTTAGAAAAACACCAAGAGTTATTAGACGACAATATTCATACAAAAGTTTTGCTTAAAGAAGCAAACAAAAAAATAGAAAAATTACAAATTGATGTAGAAAGATTAATTAGAAAAAATGGAAATAGTTATTAGTCTTTTAATGTTTCTTGGTGAACCGCCAATTTTGAAAGAACATTTATATATACAAGATCAAAAAATGAGTTCTTGTATTAGAATGAAAAGAATAAGCGAACGTTCGTCCAATGCACGTTACCAATGCGCTAAAGTTAAAGCAAAAGTAATTGTTGATGATATTTCAGGCGACAAAAAAATAATAAGTATAACAAGTTTAGATTAATAATGAATTTAGAAATTTTAAAAAAAAATATAGTAATAATACCTGTAATTATAGCAATACTTTCAGGGACAGTAGCTTCTGTTCGTTATGTGTTAAATTTAACTAATACTATTAATTCTAGCAAACAAGAGTTGGTGGACTTAAAAAGAGATTTAGCAGTAGAACGAGATAGAATTAATAAAGCAAAAGGCGATATATCTAATATTAATGGTACGATCAATATGAGTAGAGAGATTATAGAAATGATGGGTCAACAACTATCAGATTTATCTTGGGACGTAAAAGACTTAACACGTTAGTTATGAATGAAAAAGATAAACATATTTTTTATAATTTTATACACTTGCTTATTATTTATTGGAATAAAGCACGAATTGGCAAATGCGCGTAATGAATATCTTAATAATGGCAGCAATACTTGTAGGTCAGGTGAAATAGATTTATCTGTTGAGCAAAGAGATACGGATTATAATTATAGCGACAGTAATACACACGAAAACCAAAATTTAAGATTAACTTTTAGAAAATATTTAGGTGTTTCACAAAAAGAATGTGAAGAAAGAAATAAAATACAAACACAAAACGAATTATTAAAACAACAAATTGAACTTTATAAAGTTTGTAAACAAATAAACACAAATCAAAATTTAGAACAATTTAAAGAATTATTAAATTACTGTAGGGGTATTCAAACAATTAAAAAAGAAAGACCAAATAAATTTAAAAATTACTTGGATAAAATTAAATGAAATTTTTTTTAACTATTTATTTATGTAGTTTTTATAATGGTGTTTGTTTAACACCGCATACTTTTTACGACGAGCCACACGACGATATTTATAGTTGTTTGTTAAGTGGTTATGAAAAATCAATCAATAAAACAAAGGAAATAGGACGAGTGGAAATAAATAAACACGGTATTTATTCAAGGTTTAGTTGCGATGAAAAAGAAATTAATAAAAAAAAAGACACCAAAGAACTTGGAGTCGAGAGTTAGTAAAATTGAGTTAGAATTTGCTACTCATAATGCGGTTTGTTCTGAACGATATAAAAATCAAAAAGAAACACTAGATCGTATTGAAAAAACAATAAAGCGCAATTCCGAAGCAATTGAAAAATTGTTCGGGATTTCTAATAAAGGACACGGGGCAATTAAGATTTTAATTTTTATTGGGTCTTTAATTGTAGGCGCTTTTGGCTTTTTAAAATTTAGAGATTTTATTTAATTTGTCTAATCAAGAACTTATAAACGAATATAAAGATCAAGTTAAAAGTTTAGGCGATAAGGTAAAAGAATTGTCTAAAGAACTTGAAGATAAAGACGCTAAGATTAAGCGTCAATTAATTCTATTGGAACAAAAAGATCAAGACATAGAAAAAATGCAACAAAAAATAAATAAAACAAAAGAGGAATTGAGCAAGTTATGAGCAAAGCAGATATGCGAGATATGATAATTCGACACGAGGGTTATCGTAATGAAGTTTATTTATGTCCTACAGGACACCCAACAATAGGTGTAGGTCATAAATTAACTGAAAAAGATAATTTTAAAAAAGGTGTTAAATATCCAAAAGAGCAATTAATGGCAATCTTAGACACGGATATTGCTAACGCTGAGTTCTATTCACGTTTATTAGTAGGAAATTGGAACTTACCTGAACCTGCGCGCGAAGTAATTACTATGATGATATTCCAAATTGGAAATCACGGTATAACTAAATTTAAAAAATTTCTTAAAGCTTTAGAAGAAAAAGATTATGCAACTGCAAAATTAGAAATGTTAGATAGTAAATGGGCGCGATCTGATAGTCCACATAGAGCAAAAGAACTCGCAGATATAATAGGGAACTTAGGATAATGTGGTTAGCTTTACTTAAAAATCCTTTAACTAAATTAGTTGCTGAAAAAACTATTGGTGCAGTAACTCATAAATTAAAAAAAAATGAGATAATTAAAGAACGTGAATTAAACGATGCAAAAAACGTAGATTTACAAAGTTTAAAAAGTGGTGATAACTCGCTAAAGGACGAGTGGTTAGTTATAGTATTTAGTTTAATTTTTTTGGCTCATTTCGTCCCTGCGTTACAAGACGCTATGGAAAGAGGTTGGTCTATTTTAGGTACTGCTAACGATTACTTTTGGATAGTAATTTTAACTATCGTTGGGGGAAGCTTCGGGAGTTCTAGTATTACTAAGTTCATTAAGAAAAAGTGATTTATTTTGTTGACGAGTTTAAAGTTATATTTTGTATAGCTTGTAAAAAAAACCCTAAAAAAAAACCTAAAAAACTTTGCGAAAATTGCAAGTCGAGAGAATTAGAAAAAAGCTTAGAAGATACAATTACAGGAACTATACATTTAAGACAATGACAACGCAACGTAAAGGCGTTTTAGCTGAAGTTACTGCTAAAGCTTATTTATTAAAAAACCCTGAAGTCTTAACTATCTTAGAACCTTTAAAAGCTTACGGTATTATAGATATATTAATCGTAACTAAAGATTTTAAGATAAAATGCTATGACGTTAAATTTGAGAGTTATAGAAAAGTTAAAAATAAGAAAAAAACAAATTATTTAAACAAAAAATATAAAATATATAGGCAATTAAATAGCAAACAAAAAGCTTTTGCAGATACAAACAATATCGAGTTTGGAATTATCTATGTAAGCAAAGGTGGAAAATGCACAATTATTAATTATAAAAAAAAATAACTATTTACCTAGTAGTTAAACGAAACCCGTCGTAGCAAAAAGCTACGGCGGGTTTTTTGTATTTTAAGATAATGGTTTTCCTGAGTTATCTAACATAGTACCGTCAACGTTTAAGATACTATCAATAACTAAGCCGTCAGAATAATCGTCTTTAAAAATTTTTCGTGCTTTATTATAAGTTTCAGCAGAAATAGTTTTAACAACAACTTTACCAAGTGGATTTGTAGTTTTATCTCTACATCTAAAAAAATAAGTTGCCATATTATTTTACCTTTTTAAGTAATTGAATTAAGTAAGGCGCGGGCTTAGTACGTCCCTTTAACCAATTATTAATGGTCATACGACTAACGCCCAACGACTTACTTGCTTCGGTTTGATTTTTAAACTTCTGATTTATCAATTTTTTAAGTTCTTGTTTAGACATAATTAATTAATTGATAGTACAGAATAGTTACGATGTTTCAAGCATTGATCTAAGAGTTTTGGCTTATGTTCGCTGTCCCAAAAACCAAAATTTCTTTTAATTATATGCTCACACTCTTGCATATCGGAGTAATAATTCTTACCCCCGTCTATTGACGACTTAGGGTCATAGACAGGGTTATAAGAACTACACGCAGATAAGCTAACTAAAGTTATTACAAGTATCAATTTTTTCATATAGACACCCCGTAATAAGCTTGCTCGTTCTCAACGTCTAATTGGTCAAAAATATCAGATTGATATAATTGTGCCAATATTACATAAAACATTAAGTTCATATTATTTACCTAGTTATGAGTTCGCTTTGTTATTACTCTTATCAGACGACGACGAACTCGTTGCGTTGTCAGATAATTCTTTAATATGTTTAATTTCTTCTAAGTAAGCTTTTAAAACGTAGAAACTAATTTTATGTTTTTTGCTAAAATGATTATCAACGTAAGTTTGAAATTCGTATTTTGCGCTTTTTAATGTATGCGTCCAACAATCAATAACTGATTGGCTTTCATTTCTAATTTCTTCAGCAAGTATATAATTAGTAATTTTTTGTAATAATGGTAAATGCTTTTTAAAAATAATATAAGTGTTCCAACCTGTAACACCCTTGTTAGCAATATAAACGTGATCGCTAACAGGACTTAAAGCATAATAACCACCGTATAGGTTAGATTGCTTTTTATAAATTTTTTCCCATTTTAATTTTTTAGTCATATATTTAAAATTTTTTTTAATTCTTTAATTTTTGGTATTTGTCTTAAAACATCTTCTCTAGTTCCACCGATATAAGTTTTTCCGTACCATTTAATAAAAAAATTACTTTCAAATTTCATTTTGCTTTCAACTACAACATTTGTCATAGCCAACTCTCTACGAAATTGTTGCTCAACAATTGGGTCTAATATTTTTTTATTTTTGCTCATATACCCCTATTTTATAATGTAAAATACCTTTACTGTAAAGATACTTTACACATTAAAATAGCATAAAAATAGGCGATTTTACGCCAATTTCTGTACGCGGAATGTTGAATAATGCTGATTTTTACTGAATACTGCTGAACACTTGGTACGCGGAATTAAAAACTTTAAAATAAAGATAAACGTTGCTATAAAACAATTCGGCGTGATTTAGACCCTATGGTTTGGGACTAGAAGCGCACACGCTATTAACCCCGATAAACAAAGTGTTTTTTAATTCTGTACGCGGAATTAATTTTGTCTGTACGCGGAATAATTTGATATAACTTTGTAAAAAAAAATTGGCGGGGTGTAGCGCAGTCTGGTAGCGCATCGCGTTTGGGACGCGAGGGTCGTAGGTTCAAATCCTACCACCCCGACCATTAAAACCCTACACTTCTTTTAAAGTCTTAATTATTTCTTTTTTTAAATATGGGATTATTTCTTCTTTTTTTGTTGGATAAAAAATTGTGCAATTTCTATTAGTAATTTTGCACAACGTATCTAATATAGCTTCTAATATTTGTTGCTTACTAAAAACCGTCAACGTTTTCCCCGCAATCAACCATTTCTTTTAAATATTCCTGAGCGTCAGAAAATATAACGGGTTTAAATTTACCCTTTTGCATATTTTCACAATAACTACAAACTGTCCCACAACCATAACCGCGACTATCAGTTAAAGTCCAACGCGTAACATCTTTATCTTTATTTTTACAATCACTATGAGAGCAAATTTTCATTATTTTAAATTTCTTATTTTAGATACTGCAATTGCTTTTGATTTATCTTTTCTGTTTAAATAATTAGTGGCTAATACTTTTGGGTCTTTATGACGTGTAAGTATCATAACATTTTTATCAGTTGTCTTACCCTGTAAATCAGATATTGCGCCTTTACGAAAACTTTTAAATACTAAATTTTGGTTAAACTCAGGATAAGCTTTTTTACAAGCGTCTAAAACTTCTTTAATTTGAGAACCTAAGTAACGTCTAGTGTATGGATAATATTCGCCCGCCTTATAACCGTGAGAGTTAGCAACTTGCTTACGCATAATTAAATATAAACCTTTTTTATTAGCAAAAGCATTTTCTAATCTTTTAACAAACTCAGGACATAAACTTTCGCCGTTTTCATCATATAAAGGAAAATCACTCTCACTATTATTTTTAGCTTCAACAATTCTTAAATAATTTTTAAAATAATTTTTATTCCATTGAACTAACGGAATATAATCAGTTCTACACATAGTCGTATAAGCATAATCAATTGCTAAAGCAATTTGCGGTTTGTTCATACTATCTGCCATATCTAAAGCTTGTTTATATTCCTGAGGTGTTGCAAAAGCTTCGTTACGTTCATCATTACCCGATTGTTTTAAACCTAATTTAGTGAACATATTAATTGCTTCGGGATAAGCCAACTCATCTGATTTTAAAAATGTCATAACCGATCTTAAATGTTCTAATACTTGTTTTGCTGAAGTTTTTGCGTCAACTTTATCGCCTGAACGACCTTTTTTTAAAATTTCATATAATTTAGCAACGTGGCTTTTACCAAATTTTCTACTATCACTTTCAATAAATCTACTATCATCTATTTTTTCTAACCAATCAAAAGAATATTGGTAAGTGGCTTTTGCTTTATCTGTTAATTTTAATATTGCGCCACGATCATTATTCCATTGAGAATAAGGATTAGTCTTAAATTCCTGAATACACCATTTAAAAGTATAAGCAGTTGCGGGAGTTAAACCTTGTTTAAATCTCGCAAACTGTTTATTTAATTCTTCAGCTTTTACTATGGCTTGTTCTAAATTATGACCTAAAGCTTTTGATGTTGGTCTAAACGTAGTTCCGTTAATTTTAAGCTTACTATCGTCCCCGTTTAAGTTCCAAATATACTGATCTCGTTCTCTAAGTCTTTTTATATTAAGTTTCATTATTCTATTGGTTTTTCAATATCTTCAACTGCGCCTTTAATTAATTCAAATTTTTCATCTTTTAATAAAGTCCATTTATCGCTTGCTTTGACAACTAAATCGTAACACTCAATAATATTTTCAGGTTTTTTAGCATCAATGCCAAAATTTATAGGTTCTAAAGTATGTAAATCGCATAAATAATATTCTTTTTTATGTCTTTTCATAACACCATAATAAGCGTTAGTAGTTGTTTTAACTAAAAACTCTTGGTGTTCGTATTCTTGTTGAAAAATACTACAAGGATTATCATAACTAAAATTATTATGGTTTTTGTCATTACAAGTTCTTAACTGTAAAATATATTTTGTTGAGGTATGTTCATCGTGTAAGCAAATTAAATCACCTGAAAATACTTTTTTTAAATGATCTATAAAATAAAATTCTTTATTTTCTCTTAAAAATAAATGCCTAACTATACCGCCTTTAATAACCGTACCGTAAATAGCCAATTTACTAATTGCCAATTTATGATTACTAGCTGTTGTTTGTAATTCAGGAAATTCGTTTAATATTTTTATATAATCAATATGATTAATTTTTTTACCATCTAAAAAATTTTTAATAACATCGCGATTTACCTTAGTTATTTTACATAATTTAGAAATTGTTAAATTAGTTTGTTCTTTAATAGCTTTAAAAGTTAAATATGGGTAATCTTGTTTTTTTTTTAATCTATTTTGCATAAATATATTTAATTCCGATTTTTTTTCTAATTCTACTAAATTATTTAAATTATTAACGGTTTTATTGTTTATACCCATAATTCACACAACTAGCATATATATCTGTTTTAACCAACATATTTTTATATTGAACTCAATTAATAGCGTTATATGTTAAATAATATGTAAAAAAGCTTATTAATGGGTTTTTAAGCATATTTTTGGAGTTAAAGTAAAATGTTAGGTATTAAAGAAATAGATCAAAAACGGCTAAAAGCGGGTATTTCCCGATATAAATTATGTAAAGATAGTCAGGTCAATCACTCGCATTATTACCAAATGCTTAAAAATGGCAATCCTACTGAAAAAACACTCAATAAATTAAGTCAATCACTAAAAAGATTAAATGGCAAAAATAACGGACATAAACGATAAAAACGTTGAATGGGTTGATATAGGGCAAAAGCTTTTAACGCCTAAAATGAAAGAAGAACTTTTACAAAAATTAGGAAAGCGCGAGGATAATATCAATCAACCTAAACATTATCAAGGTAAGACACTAGAACTTACAGACGTTTATCAAGATTTTTTCAAAGCAGACGAAGTAATCAACAAATACATAATGGACATTATTAAGTACGCAATTCGTTATCGTACTAAAGGTTTAATTTTAGAAAATTTAGGCAAGATAAAAAAACTATCTGAAATGTGTATTGAAATAGAAAAAAATAAAACAAAGGGACTAAAAAATGAATCTTGAATACATAAGACCATTTAGTCCTTTAATTTTAAAAGCAAAACTACCAATTGAAACTGTAAATTTATTAAACCAAGATTGTGAAGATATTTTAAATAATAAAAAAGAAAAAATTGATTGGAGTAATCAGTTAGCAGGTAGAGTTAAAGAAGAATATCATATTACAAAAGATGTAGTTAAAGAAATTTCTAAAGTTTTTAATGCAATAACATCAATGTATTTATTCCCAAAAGAAGAAGATTTTGAAAAAAACAAAGGTTTATTTAAAGTTGGTATTGTAAGCGGTTGGTACGTTAGAAGTTTTGAGGGCGATTTTAACCCTGCACATCACCATACAGGTTGCCAAATAAGTTGTTTAGGTTATTTAAAATTACCTGAAGACAGCGACGAGTTTTGGCAAGAAGAAGATAAAGATCATAACGCTTACGGCGGTTATACAGATTTCCGTTATGGAACGGTTGGTTTAAATTGCACAAATAATTATAAAGTAAAACCAAAAGTGGCAGACATTTATATGTTCCCAAGTTGGCTAGATCACTTGGTTTATCCATTTAAAAGTAAATATAAATTTCCTGACATTAAAGGGGAAAGACGATCATTTAGTTTAAATATAGTTTTTCAAAATATATGATTTTAAAAGAAAAAATAAAACCTGACTTAACACAAAAAAACCCGTTTTTAAAATGGGGATTAGTTGAAAAAAATCCTACTGCAAAAAAAGAACATAAAGGAAAACCAAAAATAAGTGCAACAAGTTTTAATATGTGGGCGGAAAGCCCGCCCGCGTGGATTTCAAAATATATTTTAAAAGTAGATCAAGAACCTAATCAAGCTATGCACAGGGGGTCAACTGCTGAAAAAGTTTTATACAACGTTTTAATGGGTCATAGTAAATATGAAGATATTGATAAAGAAGCTGAAACGTCATTTAGACATAAAACTACATTTATTGGTAAAGACGAAGATAGAGAAAAAGAAATAAAAGATTTAATTGGATATAAAGGACGAACTAAAACTTACAAAGGTTTTATTAAAGTTGCTTACGATAAAATAAAAGATTTAGGAAAACCAAGTAGTTATCAACAAAAAGTTTGGTTTGAAATACCATATTTTAAAGTTTGGGCGGACGGTTATAAAGATTTTGGTTATGACGATTTTGATTTAGATTTAAAAACGACTTCTAAAATGCAAGGTGCTTTACCTTTAGCATATAGACGACAATTAACTTTATATCGTATGCAAAGTAACAAAGATCAAAGGTTGTTATTAGCAACTAAAGAAAAAGCAGAATTGTATGTTTTAGAAGATACTTACGAACAATCAAAAGAGGAAATCTATGACATAATTAATACGATGGCGGTTGCTCTATCCGAGTGTAACTCGGTAGAGGAACTGCTGCTCAGATATTATCCTAATTGGGAGTTTTGGAAATTAAGTATTAAGCAAAAAGATGAATTAAGAAAAT
>VTLG01003933.1_pt1 | contig 34764 bp, 45 predicted proteins | sample 4694571 | NCBI WGS metagenome assembly VTLG01 (sample SAMN12604809, study PRJNA352737) | marine metagenome | biome: ENVO:00000447; feature: ENVO:00000209|ENVO:00000569|ENVO:01000036; material: ENVO:00002151; isolation source: viral sequences binned using virsorter ...
AGTAAAGAGCAAAGCGCACCGTGGGTTGCGTAGTAAATGAATTACCCGCCTTATAATAAAATTCGTAGCACAGGGGAAATGAAAGAATGCTACGAACGGGCATTAAAAGAAATTGCTTCATTGCGTGATATGCAGCGCACGGAACGAGCGGCAAGCAGAGAAAACAGGCAAGAAGCATTAGAGGGCAGACGGCAGGTCAAGAGGCTGAACAAAGACCTGCTAACGATGACCAGAAAAGAGAAAGCCGCAGAGGAAGCGAGCAAATGCGGTTACTGGTCTGGCGGCGCAACGGTGTTGGTTACGATGGTGTACGAAGCGTTCAGAATTTCCGGTCACTATCCGGGGGGTAGAGAGTGGGCGGCGTGGTGGGAACACCAAGCTTTATACGGGGCGATATGTTGGGTCACAACGATGACATTCGCAAGTTTTCATAAGGCATTTCACGGAAAATAGGAGATAGAATTATGCCAAATGTGGGCGGCAAAAAATATCCATACACGGCGGCAGGGATGAAGGCGGCAGCAAAAGCTAGGAAAAAGAAGAAGGCCAAGGCGAAGCCTAAATCTAAGATGCGTGGGAGTCGTTAATGCCAGCAAAGAAAGATCCACGTTTAGCCCGTGCGGGTGTAACTGGTTACAACAAGCCCAAACGTACGCCCAACCACCCAACAAAATCGCACGTTGTAGTGGCTAAATCGGGTGGGCAGGTCAAGACGATTCGTTTTGGGCAACAGGGCGTAAAGGGCGCTGGACGTAACCCGAAAACGGCCAAAGACAAGGCGCGTAGAAAGAGCTATTACGCTCGTCATAACGCGCAAGATTCTAAGCCGTCGAAGATGTCGGCTCGTTACTGGTCACACAAAACTAAATGGTGATATGATGGAGGGAGGATCAGACCCGATTAGCTTGCTGCTGACAGGTGGTGGCTCTGCTGGCACAGGCGCAATATTAGCTTATCTTATGATGAGCAAGATGGGCAAAAACGGCGGCAATAGTGACAATGACGCAGTGATTGCTGAATTGAAAGACGTTGCTGGCAAATTAGACGAGACTAACAACTTGCTACAGGAGCTTCTACGCGCACAGGCGCGGATGGAAGGTAGCCTCACGCATATGTCAAACAGAGGATGATATGACGGTAAAAGAACGCAAAGAGCAGATCCAGGAAGAGCAAAAAAAGGCGTTTGAAGAGTTACAGGCCGCTCAGAACACGGTGCAAGAGTTGACGGCGCTGATACAACGCCAGAATGGGGCTATAGTAGCCCTCCAGAACGTCTTAGACGATCAAAACGAGCAATTACGCTCTGAGAGCAACGGAGAGCTTACAGAGGCCGTAGAGGAGCTTGTAGCCTAATGATAGGTGGCGTTGATACACTGGTAAAAAGCGTTATAAAGAAAGTCGGGTCACGCAAGTTTGCTGTGGCAACGGCAGTAGGTGCGGCAGCTACAACAGGTGCAGTTGAGATAACTTGGCCCGTTGCAGCTGTAGCTATTGCTTATATTGCGTCACAGGCACTTGTGGATTACAAGAATTAGCTGTATATTAAGAGGGTGAAAACCTCCTGTATCGGCCTTTCGTCTTCACCAGAGACGGGGGCCGTTACTTTTTTATAATACTGGGTAAAATCTGTGCCATCAAAACGGTTACGGCAATAATCACTATCCAAGGGCTATTCGCAATCTTTTCAATCATCCTGTTTCTCCTGTAGCACCTCTACTTTTTGTATCCCATTATCAATGGCTTGCATGGCGGCTAAGATGTGACGGCATCGTCTTCTGTATGAATAGCCTAAGCATTGGCATTGCCAATCGCTTTCACCGTCTCCATCTAAGCGACCCACTACCGTGTATACTTTAGTTCTGTCACTGCTTGCAATCCGAAATTTTAACGTCATCGCAGCACTCCCCGAAAAAAAAGAAGTTGGCCCAACGCCTCTCCCCTAAAGCGCGTTGGGACTATCCCTTTGCGCTCCTGTCCGACGTTAGGCCAACTTTATTCAAGTTTAATATCCTATAAATCGCCCTCTATATCAACTGCTCTTGACGTTGTAAAATCAGCTTGGCTACCTCTTCCATCTCTGGAGTGTGCCAGCCCGTCCATTCGCTTTCTTTGTGATCGTAACTCATCCCTACGCGATACAGCGCCTTGGATGCGCTTTCTGGCATCTCCAATGGCGCTGGCCCCTGTATGGTGTAACGATGAGTCGGTTGCGGCCTGTGCAGCTTCCTGTTGGCCTTGTCCCTTGCTCTCGCCTTTTGGTAATCCAGCTCCTCGACTATCACATAATACAGCACTTTCACCTCCGGATGGGCCAAAGTCGAGCCATTCTCCATCAAATTCTTTAGCAATTCGATTGCCCACAGAATGGTCTGATTTGAAACTGTACTGTCTGGGGGCGTGTCCTCTCTCGTTGACCACAGCGATACAAAGATTTCCTCTATTGTCACCTGCTCCAAGGGCTTCGATCCGCTTTTGAGTATTTCTGTGCCGAGTTCTAGCATTGGTTGCCATCTCCGTTAACAAGGGGCCAGTGATATGTGTTCCTTCTGACCAAGTAAATAAAGGAAGCTTTTTGTTTTGGGTTTCTAATAATGTTGGGTTGGTCGCAGCCCATGAATACCCGTATTTGATATCTCTCTCTGCATTACCCCTATCAAACTCCGTCATCGACGTTGGCAACGCATCTCTAAACTGGCTCATCGTGCTACAGAGTGGCATCGTTTTGCCATTTTTTTAAATATTCAATATCTGGATCTACCCCATGTATATTATGATATTCAAGTTTAATATTTTCAAGGCTGACACTGTTAATGCGATTAAACAAATCTGCTTCACAAAAATCTTCAACGTGACCAACTACAATTATAATTTTTTCCCCGCTCTTGGTGTGACATACAATCCTACATTTATCGTTTGGATCAAGTGGATATGTCTTAAATTCAAAATGGGACACATTACGTAAAGGTATTACGCCTGTCGTTCCGATTCCATCCTGTATGTCCCTCTTATATTTCAAACACTTTTCTTTTTTTTGTTCATTGCTCATCAGTTTGCTCCCTTAAAATGACCTCTATACGAGGATCGTCTTTGTCTACTAAAAAAGTGTCGGTAAATCCGCGCACCCATTGTTGATTATCATCTGGCAAAACGCCAATCAAAACCAACCCATCTAAAATGTATTTTACAGCGATGCGAATGTTGTCTGGGTCACCCCGTTTTGTTTTTCTATAAAACGTAGTCTCGATCCATACAGGGTTTTTGACTTTTTGCATACGCTGGACAACCGCTTCCGTAGCTACGGTTTCTGTCCATTTTTTCTTTACCTTGCTATACTGCGCCCAATGCCGTTTAGAAGCATCAATCACCCCATTTAGGTTAGGCAGCTCACCTCTAATTATTAGCGGCTTGTTCATTTTTTTCTCTAAAGGCATCATCAACGCTCATATGCAGTTTGCCCATTTCATCCGGTGATGGTGGATCTATTAAAAATGAAGCCGCTCTCATCTGCAAGTTTTTCATTTCCTCTGTTTCTGAGTTACCAAAAAATCCAATATACAATCCCCCTTCTTGCATGATTTCTTCATTGATGCCAAAGCAGATAACTTGCACGTTGTTACCCCTTTGCATAAAACTTTTTACTTGCGAAGAAAATTTCACCGCATCAAGCACTGTTTGCTGTCTGCTCTTTTCTTCTGTCCTATGTTTTTTTGCATCAGTAATTTTCTTGTTTGCTTTTTGTTTGATACGACTATTTTTGCTCATTGTGTGCTGACCTTTTTTTTAACGGTTCATCTTCTTCCCAATCCGCAATCAGCATACCTCGTTGATGTGGCGCATTGAATGATAGTTTACGCTCCTTAATCTCTCTGAGGATATCAAAGTATTTGGGGTAGTTTTTTTCGATGTATTGCTTAAGGCTTTTGTGAAATTTCCCTTCAACCTGCTTGTCTACCCACTTGTCCACTGCAATGCGCCAGTGATAGTAAGCCGAATTTATCAAATGTTCATCGCTCATTTTTTGTATTTCTTTAACCCCATAATCCATTTTTGTTTTCACTTTCTGCAAAGAGGTCAAGTGTTATGTTAGTTTTCTTACCAGGCATCTGTCGCTTGTAGCGCTTGACGATGATGTCGAGACATTCAGCTGGGGTCAAATGCTCTATTTCTTTTACGGAGGACAATTGTAATGCGTCTCGCCACCAGTTCGTAGAGTCCATCGAATTGAAGCGCCGCAAATGTGCGTAACGTCTAAGCGCCCAACCATGCAGGTGTACATGGCTAGGTATCCTATCCAGCGTCCGTATCAGCCAATCCTCGCGGTTTGTCCTAGGTGGCAGTAGACCAATACCAAGCCAGTTGCCACGCTCGAAGGCGATAGGCAGCAAATCATCCAATAGCTCTGGTGGATCGGTGTCATGGTAGGTTGGAAACCCACCAAACTGCTCGTAATTCCGTAGGCTACGTTGCCAATCGCCCGATATGTCGTCCAGCCCAGCAACAGCGTCTGCCATCACACGCCATTTATCAGCCCAATCGACGTAGGCCTGGCCGTCTATCTTTTGTCCAGTTGTAAGCTCACTATATGCCCCAGAATCAATGAGAAGGTGGCTGAATGACGGTATATATCGCTCAATCCATTTGCCTGTAGTTTTCCGCATGGCATACGAGAGCAATACAGGCATATCACAAACTGACGCTGCTTGCATCTGACTATTTGGAGAAGCTAAAAAAATTTTCATTTTAACTTAACATTTAATGGAGTATTTACTTGAAATTTAGTGCGTTCTTTTTTTCGTATTGTTCCATCCATTCCAACAACATGGCCTGTGACATTAAGGTAAAAATTGGCGCAAAAATGCATTCCTTCTTCAATGCCATGCAACCCTTCTAAAATTCTACGGCGTTGTGCGCCGTCTGGGAGCGCCTCTCTAATCTCTTGGTCTAATTCACCAAATGTCATGTTAGCTTCTCGACTATGTCTATTGGTTCACTGTCGTATTTTGCCAAATCCATTTTGATGCTTCCGCTGCGGTATAGCTCCAACGTCATCCCCAAGATGGTAGGTATGCGATTAGCTTGGTTTTGCTCTTCACCGGATTCTTTCCAGACATGACAAGCACCAATCCAACAGCGCGTCATATGCCGCACTTGAGCAACTAACAGATCCTCGTAGTCTGATGAGGCTACTACGTTTTCGTTCCATCGTTTTCGCATTGCAACCAAGTATTCAACGCTTTTACCATCCTCAACTTTAGCTTCAATTGCAATCAAATCGTTTTGCCGCACCTCAAGTTTCGCAATTTTTTTCTCGATGTCTGCATGACGATCCCGTAACTCAAAATAGGTTGTGCCAAAATCGTCTACCACTTTTAACAGGCTTTTGCCACTCTCAGATTTCCCATCATACAGCACTTCAACGGGCGTGTTGGGCTTTAATCCAAACTGCCTTGGCATACTGCGTTGCGATCCAATTTCTTTAGTTGACATTGTTTGCTCCCTTCAGTTGGTGTTGACTCAGAGCATAACCCTCGCCATGCCCCAGGTCGATCAAGTTTTCCTGTCGGATCAACTCATCTCCGGTAGCCATGCCCCTAAACTCATACTTGGGGAATGTGCCGACCATCAATGCGTATAGATCCTTTTTCTTCTTCCACCGCACAGCTAAGAGCCGTGCGGTTTTATATTTGCTAGTTTTCACATCCACTGTTTTGCCCATCCAGATAGCATCCCCTGTTCGATCTGCTGATGGATCAGCAACGATAGACATATCTGGATAAACATTGAAAAGTTTACAGAACGCTAACTCCGCACCGTAGCCCTCAAGATCGATATCTAACCGATCCTGTGAGCCAACTTGAGCATTGGTGATACCTCGTTTTATGGCGTTTTCCATGCGACTACGCGCCATGAAACGGGCTAATCGTTGCTCTGCGTTATTGAGTTCGACCCGTGCGCCAATCAAAAGGGCAGGTCATCGTCTTCGTTCGTTGAGGGATTTACGGGTTTTTCTGGCTGATCGGGCTGACCAGCTGGCTTTATGTGGAAGTTGGCAACCGGAAGGGTTTCGCCATCTCTCTCCCACGTTCCCATCTCGCGTTTAATCAAAAACGTGGAATTCGCAGCGATCCCTGCCTTCAGCAGAGATTGGTGCAATTTTCGGTTGGCAAATATCGTGACGTTCTCGTCACAATACCGAGCGGCATACCTCATAGTGTTGTATTGGGTTGGACGCGAGTCTCCAAAGGGAAAGTGAATTTCATGCCACTGACCATCTGGAAGGAAGATTTTCTGTTTGCCGTTTGGCGCAGCCTTGGTCGGCTCAGTGTGGTTCTGCGACCACTGTAGGATGGGGTCGTACATAGTATCCATAAGTTGCTCTCCTTGGATGTGTGATGAATGGATGACACAATTTACGAGCATCCCGTTTATATTGTCAAGCAAAAAAAACGCCAGATATGGCCCGTAGGGGTAACCACATCTGGCGCTCCATCACCATTCATAGGGAGCAAACCCATGATGGCTCAAGGGTAATCGATTTAATTTAGATTGTCAAGCTCAAGTGCCTCTCTAATCTCTTGGAAGAACAATTCTCCATCCACCATCTCCCCTGCCATGAGATCAGATAGCTGTGCCATACGATCATAATACTGTGATAGCACACGGCAAAATGATATTAGTATTTGTGCGCTTTTTTGTTTGCCCCCTTCAATGCGCGAGATAGTTGAAACATCGTATCGCACAATCTCTGCAAACTGCGGTTGAGTCAATCCTAATTTAAGACGGGTGTGTTTAACGAGATTCATATTTTTTCTCCGGGTAGTCTACGAGAATGTAATCGGACGCATTATCGTTTAGTGCGTCTCTGTCTGTGTAATATCGCATGGTCGTATTGACCGTTGCGTGTCTGAGATGGGACTGCACCTTCTGTATAGTCGCTCCCCCTTCCAGCGCGAGTGTAGCACACGTATGTCTCAATGAGTGCGCGGTGATTTTAATGCCGACCTTCTTGCCGTACAACTGTATGATGCTTGAAATAGCTTCTGGGCGAATTTTGCCACCCAAATTGTTTACCCGTGACATCCCAACAAAAACGTAATCAAAATACTCCGTGAACTGCCTGTAATAGTTGAGCAACGTATCAAAACTCTCGCATACCCTGTGCGATAGTTTGACTCTCTGCTCATATCCCGATTTTGTGTCGCGTAGCACAGCTACTGTATGCTCTCCTTCGCGCTGTATGTCTTGCCACCTGAGATTAGCCGCTTCAGAGCGTCTCATGCCCGTATAGACTAACAAGATAATCAGCGCACTGTCTCTGGCCGCTTTAACTCTTGTGCGGAGGTCGCAGTGAGGACGTTCGATTGCTTCATATGCGATCTCAATCATCTCCTCAATCTTTTCGGTGTCTACCGCTTTGCCCATGCTCGTCTGAGGCGTTTTATATCCTCTAACAAGCTCTGGGGACGCAGGGTTGCGATCAATCAATCCTATCGCTACGCATCGCTTGAAAAAGGATCGTAGGCTCGTCAGCTTACGGTTGATCGTTGACGGCTTGATGCCTACTGAGGCTAATTGGTTTCTGTACTGCTCAACGTCCTCAAATCCCGTTCCCTTTACATGCGCTTCCGTGATCCAATCGATCCCAAAAAACTCAATCAGATCTGCCCTGTAAGCGGTGCGCGTGGCATCGCGCATCTGAGCAGATAGGAACGGCTCTAATAGGTCTGATCCTCGTTGGGGCAATGCTACAATGCTAGTCATTTGTTTCTCCTCTCCACCCGCGAGACACCCATTTGCCATCCTCGTCTTGGGATGGCTTGTCGAACGATGTGTGGTAGGGACACCAAGGCCATTCGGCCAGATAATCATCTATCTTGGTCTTTAGCTCTTCTAATGTGTTCTCTCTGAACGTGACAAATATCATCAGTTTTGCTCCGCTGTGAGGGTATCTTGCACTTCGTTGACCAGAAAATCGAATGAGGCGTTGAAGTGTTCCAGTGCCGCTTCACGTTCCCGGTGATGAAGTTCTAAATCGGTGGATTCCTGGCGTATACGCTGTAGGGCAATCAGATTATCAAGGACTTGTTGCATTGTCATACCAATACCTTCTTGAGGAATTTGAGGGCATCGTCCAAAGAATCGAAGCCTTGGTAGAAGAACAGTACTCCATCGAGATTGTAGTGATGCACTTGAAACCGATGCGTATCTGTGAACTCTCTGTGTTCGACATTCTCAGCATCTACGAACAATTGTAATCGGCCAATCGGTTTCAACTCAATGTCCAATTCTGGGATAGGATCGTTAAACAGCAATCGACTAAACGATGGACAGATGTCATCGCCATTAGACGTGTCGGAAAACCCTGCCCTGCACAACGCATAGATAATCTCTGGGTCAATCGCAAATCTCTCATCAAATGGCCCTGCAATATATTTGCTCATGCTGTGCCTCCTTAGCCTATAGGTATGTTGACAGCATAGTGGACAGTGGGAGACGCGAATTCCATGCTTTTGCAGGGTCGATCCACTCATTGTAATCAACTGCCTCTACGCCCGATATACCTGCCACATTCTGATAGAGTTGATAGTCGCATTGGACACTAGCTGACAATGATCCATCTGTGCTATCACTAGCCGCCCTGTAAGCGTCATAAACGGCCCCAATATCTTTGCGTAGTCGCTTTACGGCCCAGCGTAAACGACGCTCATCGATGCCGTGTTCACGCGCAACGTGGGATACTGTGCGACAATGCACCATGAGCGAATACGGGAATGCGCGAGATGGACTACGGATCGACTCGCAGCAATCGCAGTAACGAGTGGGATACCAGCGCCCTGCATCGTCGAAATCTCCGGACGGATGCCATACCCTCGCTTGCAAATTGATCTGCTCAATAGCTGCACGACGCAGCTTTTTCGTTAATAAAAACTTAGCCATGGCTATGCCTCCTTCAAATCTGCTATGAGAGCAGTGGTGTTGGTGAGTGCTTTGAGTGCATTGTGGACTAACTGGTATTCATGGACGAGAGGGTAGTTGACAACCGAATCGCCCGACTCTTGCCATTCCTCTGCCTCATCTAGTGCGCCGATCAAATCAAGTCGCTCCAGCGCACGAGACAACGCCGCTGTAATCACATCAAGGGGCGCTACTAGCGCGAGAATGTCGGGATAATCTTCGGCGTAATCAACAATAACACCGCCAAGCCATTCCTCGAAAATCATTTCAACATTGCCATTTCTATCGGGATTAGACAACCAATCATACCGTGCCTCAATGTGAACCAGCTGGTCTTCAGTGAGGCAATCGCGATTGTCAGATCCCATCTTCCATTTGTCATGTTCGTTATCCAGAATGCTACCCAGAATAGCAACCATGCGCTCTCGCTGGTCTGGATCAAGTGTGATAACCCGTGTCATTGCTGTGCCTCCTCTGCTTCGTTGGCTTCTCGCTCTGCCTTAAGCTCTGCTATGCGGCGATCAATGTTACGAACAGCCTCGCGCTTATGCTTTTTGAGCGCATCAATCAAACGATCCACTTGATACACTGTGAGCGAACAAGTGAAGTAATCTTGCGGTTCAGCCTCAAAATCACCGTCTAATTCATCGCGTCCGTAATCGTCACAGACACGTTCAAACGTCATATGCACATCCCCAAGATACGTATACAGATTAGTCACATACGATCCCTCTACGTAATCGCCCGTAACCATGGTCGTCGGATATTTCTTAGACATTAGGTTGCTCCCTAAAATGTGCCGCTGAATTGCGACTAAGACTAAATTACGTAAGCTTTGATGTAATGTCAAGTACAATCTGGAACATTCTCAGCAATCAGTTTGATTTGCAATCAAATCTACGTGAGAAAGCGCAATCAAAATGATTCTGATCGATCCCCGGCCAACTGGGTGAATCGCAATCAAAAACGTGTCATTCTCAGAAATTTTAGGGGGGGCAATCAGATTGAAAATTGACAAGCAATCAAAACGATAATCAAAACGACAATCAAATTGATATTGATAAGCTCATCGGAGCCGCCAGTGCGGCCAGGATTTGGTCGATTTTTTGGGGCGGCGATGTAGGCGCAACGTCAAGCAATAAAACGACATAGACAAATAATAAGCTTGACATTATATCAATACACATATTATATTGTTTAGACACCATTCAACTTAGCCGAAAGGGCAAACATATGTTACGCTTAAGAGAGTTAACGCCAATAAGAGATTCGAAAGGCCGATTTACTGGACGTTATGAGAACAGACTTAACCCGTACGCGCTCAATAGCATTGTCACTTATAGCACTATGGCGGGTGGCCTTATTACTGGCATCAGTATTTTAATTGCTGTATGGATTGGGGGTTAGTCATGGCGAAAGTAGATAGAGAGATGGCGCTAGAGATTGCAAGCGCTGCTGGTGCTGGCGATAGCGCGAAAGTGATTGAACTATTAAAAGCGATTCCTGGCGATAGTTCACAAGTTCACACTTGGGCATACCATGCCAAGCGCTTGGCCGATTATATCCAAGGTGACTATGTTGGGAAAACACCTTTCGCCGTTTGGAACATAGACGGGAACAGTAAATTGCCTTTCGCTAGTTTTAGCACTTTGCCAGGCGTAACGTGTCCAGGTGCTGGCGCTTGTTGGTTTGGACGGAGCGGGGGTGGTTCGGGGTATTGTTACACGTTAAAGGGGTGGCGATACCCAGCGACGTTATTTAGGCAAGTTCAAAATACTTTGCTCATGCAACACAATAACGATGTAATAGCGCAAGCGACGTACGCGCTCAAAAAAGATACAACGTGCCGACTATATGTTGACGGTGATTTTGATAGCTTGCGTACGCTTACTTTTTGGATGTTAGTACTACGCGAAAGGCCCGATCTCATGACATACGGGTATAGCAAAAGTTGGAACTTGTTTTTAATGTTTGACCGGATGTGGGCCAGGAAAATAGGATGGCCGAAAAATTACCTTTTGAACCTATCGAACGGTAGCAAGTACGAACATTTAAGGCCCAAGATGGAACAATTGCAAGTAGTGCGCGGAAATTTCATGGCGCTACAAATAGACAAAAGATTGGCGGGCAAATATGGACACCCGGAATACAAAAAAGCCTTGCGCGACGCTGCCAAAGCGCTGGGATTAGAAAAGGTGTTTGTGTGTCCGGGTAAGTGTGGAACGTGTACGAAAGTAGGCCACCTTTGTGGCATGGAAAGCGCTACAGGTGTGAACGTCGTGATCGGAGTGCATTAAATGGATGCACTAGTGGAAATCATTGTTTTATTGGCGCTGCTCATAGGCAGCATAGGAAAAGGAAAGGAAAAGAAATGAAACAATTGGTTAAATTGCGTGGGCAAGATCTTACACGCCAAGGATGCATAGACGCTGCGAAAGAGATAGCGCTTGACAAGGCATGGAAAGCGCCAAGGTCGCAAAAGTTTGTTGTTATCATCGACGGGAAAGAGTACCCGCCGAAAAAGATTGCAAGCGCTGTGACGGGATTGCCGGTTAGTGGTTTCTCTGGTGGTGCTGAATTGAACGGAAAGTTTGTGTCGTTGGGGTTTGAAGTGAGAGCAAAGTAAGCGCAGTAAAGGCAGTAAGGGAAAGCGCTCTAGTCGATTATGGCTAGGGCGCTTTTTTGTGCGTACAAGGCAAGGAAAGGGAAAGACGGCGGTAGGAAAGTAGGACACGCGAAACAATAAACACACGCAACAATCAACAATCAATTAGTGCGCGATCATTTATAAGGCGTGCTTGCCTAGCGTTCACTTGGCACTATTGCGCGGAGTTTGTCGGCGTTTGTTGGCGTGTGTTATCGCATATAATTGTCAATATAGGCGGTGAAATATCGCGGTAAAATCGCGCAAAAAAATCCAGATTTGCCGCCCTATTTGCCGCCTTGGTGCGCGTCAGCCAGGCGAAGCGACCAAGGGCCAGCTGAAACGGAAACGAACCCGTATATACTCACCCATACACGTTCGCCTCCACAATTTTTCTAGATTTCGCTCTCCCCCATCTCGGAGTTCGCGTTGTGCGTATATGTGCTAGTATGAGCTAGTATGTGCGTATATGTGCTAGTATGAGCTAGTATGTGCGTATATGAGCTAGTGATACGTTGGAGAGCGTTTGCTTCTTGGCAGAGCTTGACCTTAGCCTTAAGGTTTTACCCTGCCACTCTTGCTGTTGGGATTTTCTGGCTGATACGTCCGAGCCGCGCCCGCAACTGGCATCCATCGTTATGCACAACGATTGTGGAGTGAGTGACGCTTTTACCCCGTGCATGGGGCCGTAACAGGGATCGCCGCTTTCGCTTTAACCTTGGCCGTGTGTACGATTGCCTTACCTCAGTGGGCCACTTCTACATAACACCCTGGTCGCGCTTCGTGTCCCGATGTTATGCATTGCGTCTCAATGATACGGTAAATGCTTTTGTAAAGCAACTATGCATAAATATTTTTTATAGCTTGACATGAATCTGTAAATTTATTTTATTAGAGCTATGGTAGTGGACTATACCCAACAAGAATGGCCTGTAGGCCGTTGGCCTAACTTCTCTCGCAAAGAGATGGAGTGCCAAGAAACGGGTGAGTGTTTGCTCTGCGAGGACATGATGGACGCGCTACAGCAGATACGCCATGAGTTGGGATCGCCGATGACCATATCGTCGGGCTACCGTAGTCCTCGTCATAGCATCGAAGCAGCCAAGGATACACCGGGCGCTCATGCTACAGGTAAAGCAGTAGACGTTGCTTGTGACGGTTCATATGCCTACCAAGTCCTGTCAGCAGCCTTACGCGCTGGCTTTACAGGCATTGGCATCAAGCAGACGGGCGTTAGCCGCTTTATCCATCTGGACTACATCCGACCTGGCGATGGGTTTCATGTCCTACGGCCTGTGATCTGGAGTTATTGATGGCAAAGAAAGCGTTTTGGGACAAGAAAAACCCACGCAAGAAGTCGAAGACGCTAACGACTAAGCAGAAGGCTGCGGCCAAGGCACGGGCTAAGAAGGCTGGCCGTCCGTATCCGAATCTGGTGGATAACGCTGCCGTAGCACGGAAAAAGAAAAAGAAGTAATGGCCCTATCTGAGCTACAAGAGCAAGCCGTGCAGCTGGTGGTGCTTGATCGCTGGAACCCCAAGATGGCAAACGACAAGATTGCCAAAACCTTGGGCGTAGATAGGTCTACGGTGTTCCGCTGGCGCAAAGACCCAGAGTTCGACAAGGCGCTACAAACCGAGCTTGAGCGTGACCGAGCAGACTTTGATGAAGTGCCATTAGCTTGGCGCAAAAATCGCGTCTTAGCACTTGAAGAGTTGTATGACAAGATCGACGATGCCCGTGTGTCACTAAAACTCAAAGTGCTTAAAGAGATACGCGAAGAGGTAGGTGATCACCGGATACAAGTAGACCACACGGTTGAGATCAAGGGAGCTAACTTACCTCCCAGAGCAGAGTCCTACGAGGAATGGCTACAGCAAAACAGCCAGATGGTCGAGGCCAACTACACGGTAAATGAGGCTGCTGGATGACTTGGAAGCCGCAAGCTGGCCCACAGGAAAAAGCAATCCGAGCATCGTTTGTTGACGAGCTATTCTTTGGAGGGGCCAGAGGCGGCGGTAAGTCTGAGTTTTTGCTGGGTGACTTTTTAGCGGACGTAGACACCTACGGTGAGCATTGGAAGGGGTTGCTGATACGCCGCACCTACCCAGAGTTGGACGAGATTATTGACCGTTCGCGGCAAATATTCCGCGAGGTCTACCCAGATGCAGAGTACAAAGTAGGCACACACCAATGGCAGTTTGGCAACGGTGCTACGCTCAAGTTTCGGCACTTGGAAAACGAAGCAGATGCTGACCACTTTCAAGGGCAGCAATATACGTGGGTTGGTTGGGACGAGCTAACAAGCTGGTCTGACATGAAGTCGTATCACAAGCTGAAAGCCTGTTTGCGAACAGGTGCAGCAGAGGTTCCGACAAAGCGCATACGCGCATCGGGTAACCCAGGTGGGCCAAACCACAACAACGTCAAAAGTTATTTTATCGACGCTGGCGAAGAGTCAACGGTGGTGCAGGGCGAGGACGGGATGAACCGTATGTACATACGGTCACTCGTTACCGACAACAAAATCTTGTTGGAACGCGACCCTCACTACATACAACGACTCAAGAGCGTAGGTGACGAGCAGCTAGTAAAAGCATGGTTAGACGGCGATTGGGACTCATTTGTTGGTCAATACTTTACCAACTGGCAAGAGCAGAAAATCCTCGTCAACAGCTTTGAAATACCATCGCACTGGCCGTTGTTTGGCGCGATGGACTACGGTGAGGCAGCACCAACGAGTTTTGGCCTGTATACCGTAGACTACGACGGCAACGTGTATCGCATCAGCGAATACTACCGCGCTAATGCTACGGCATCACAACACGCCGCCAACATCGTAGAGATGATAGAGAGTTGTCCGTTTACAGGGGGTCGCTACCCCCAAGCAACGTATTGTGACCCGTCAATGTTTGTCAGACGGCGCTTGAGCGAGGTGATAAACCATTCACCAGCGGATGTGTTTGCTGAAAACGGCATCTTTCTGACAAGAGCCAACAATGACCGAGTGACGGGTTGGCGCGTTGTCAACGATGCACTGATAAAAGAGCAGTTATACGTATTTAACGGTTGGAACGATGCGCTCTGTCGCACGATGCCAGCCCTGCCACGTAGCACAAAAAATCCAGAAGATCTGGATACTACGGCAGAAGATCATGCAGCTGACGAGTTGCGCTACGCGATGATGCACGTTTATCGGCCACACAAACAGGCCGAATCAATGCCCTACGAAGGCACAGGCCAAGAGGCGATTGATATGTTGGAAATGGGTTACGGCAGACGCAATGGGCGATACGCCGAAGCCTAACACTGCGGTTGGTGCGCTGTTTCGCACTGGCCCAACACTTGGAGCAAAGACGATGAAAGGTTTTAACGGAACGCCAACTACAACCAAGCCAAACAAAAGCGTCAAGGGCAGTGTAGTTAAGCCCAAGGCTGCTGGTTCAGACAACATGAAGAAGAGCGGTAGAGGCAAATAGGCTTGAAAGAACGCGAGATAGAATACTGGCAGGGCGCTATAGAAAATGGCCGCAAGTATATGCGGTCACGCCACAAAACATGGCGGCGCTTGCTGAAGACATACGAGCTTGATTTTGACGTTCCAGGATTGGACGATGACAAAATCGTGCGTATCTCGCGTATGTACCCACTTGCCCGTCAGATCATAGCCAGCGTCTCGTTTAACTACCCCCACGTTTTCTTCAAGGTTGAGGAACCTGGGCGCGAGTTTGCCTCTGAAATATTAGAGCGCGTAGCCAACGCTGCGTTGGATCAGATGGATGCCAAGCGCGAGGTACAACAGAGCATCTTTGACGCACTGTTTTGCAGTGTTGGTTGGCTTAAGTTTGGCTACAATCCACCTGGCGATGATGACATCATAGCGCCCTACACGATCAACGACGAGGCTGAAAACGACTTTCCGTATGTGCATCGGGTATCGCCGTTTAATATCTACCTCGATCCTCTAACGCCTCCGCACAAGATGTCTTCAGCCCGTTATATCATTGAAAAGATGATTGTGCCGTTAGAGTTTGTGCGCGAAGACAAACGGTTTTCCAATCGCCGCCAGATACAGCCGATGTCAGATGAGGGCGATGCAGATACGTTTCTCTATGACTCGCAAGAAGCTGAATATTCTGACGAGCATGATGCGGTCACTGCGGCCAAGGTGCGCGGTAAGATGGTGTGCTTGTATGAGGTGCATGACCGTTTGCACAAAAAGCGCATCACGTTTGCCGAAGGGTTAAAAGAACCCATTGAAGAGGTAGACCATCCGATGTTGGCGATGGAGCCTGTGACGCAGCCAGATCCGTTTACAAATCAGCCTATGATGACGGGTGAGTTCCAGCCCGTTGGTGGGTATCTCGTAGACGGTGGCTTTCCGTATCACGCAATAAAGTTTGATCAGACCGAGCGCAGCTTCTATGGCGAACCGCCGATGGCCTACGTCGAGGATACGCAGAGTTTGATTGTTGAGTCGGTATCACGCCGCGCAGACCTGCTTAAACGCTTTCAGCGCATTGTTCTTGCTTCACGCAGAGAGCGCGAAGCCAACCAAGACATTGGTGATACGCTAGAGACAGGACGCGATGGTGAGATTATTTGGGTAGAAGATCCCAACACATCAATGCGCGAGATGAACTTTGGCAATCCACCGCCCGATCAGCTTGGCATTGAGTCGGATGCGCGTAGCTACGAAGAGCAAAGCCTCAATGTAAGCCAACTGGCAATGGGGGGTGGCCCAAAAGTCACTGCAACACAGGCCAGCCTACAGGCATCGTTTAGCCAGATCAACCGCGAATGGATGCAGCAATCGGTAGCTAACGCCTATCGCTCTATCGTGCGTAACACGTTGCGTATGATGGCCGATGATCGCTACACGCCAGAGCAGTTTCTGGTCAACGTAGCGCGAGATACGGAAGATCCGGTATACGAAGCCGTCACAGCAGACCTTTTGCGCGTCCGATACAAAATCGAGATCAACGCAGGGTCAATGCAGCCACTGACCGAGCAGTTAGAGCGTCAAGATGCGCTACAACTGTTTAACTACACCATTGGCCTACCGGAAATCAACAGGATCGAAGCGATTAAGGGGTTGTTATCTACTTTTAGAGTCCAAGACCCCGAAAAATACCTCGGAAACCAAGAAGATGGCGATACGATCAAGGCCGCAAACCTTGAAAACGTGGCTTACTTGGTCAATGGCGGTGATCCAGGCGTTACGCCCAACGAAAATCACCAGTTACACATACAGTTGCACGGCCAGATACAGCAGTTGCCGCAGTTTCAGCAACTATTACCGCAGCAACAACAGCAAGTGTTGCAGGTTGTGCAAAATCACGTTGGTCAGCACCAGCAATTCCTACAACAGATGGCCCAAGGCCAAGCGCCGTCAGCCCCAGCTGAGTCAGATCGTTCCGAAAGTGAAGGTAGCATCATTTCGCTAGTACGGAGCCAAGCGCAAGAGGTCAGCCAACAGTTACAGAATGCACCTGGGCAGGGATAGACTATGGTTTTCCACGATTACGAATGCGAAAAGTGTGAACATCGCCAGATAGATGTGCCGTCAGACACTCATGCCAAGATTCGCCGCACAATACAATGCACAGAGTGTAATGGCACAGCGCGAATGATCTTTGTAACCAGCAACCATATCAACAGCCAGCATTCTGGGATGTATGGCAAGTTTCACGCTGGCTTCGGGCAGGTCGTAGAGTCGTATAGCCATAAGCAAGAACTCTTGAAGAAGTACAACGTGACCGAAAGCGCAGATGCAGTGGGCGGTTCTCGATGCCACATCACAAACGATGTGGGCCAACCTGCCAAACGCTCTACGCAACCAGCATACTTTGGAAACACACCACAAGAAGCAATTGCAGCAGCAGAAAAAGCTTTCAACGAGGAGAGTAACTGATGTCCGAGGCTATTCTTGATTTAGACTCCGGTTCAGAAGATACGTCACCCGATACAGGCCCATCTAACGAGCAGCCAACTAATGAAGTTGAACTGTTTGCAGATGACACGCCCGAATCGGCACAATCTGAAGAAACCGGACACTCTAATGCGGAAACGTCGGATTTTGATCCAGAACGGCACGATTGGCTTCGCAGTGATGTTGAGTCTGTGCCAGAGCAGTATCGGGGGCTAATACCTCTCGCAAAAAATCTACAATCGCAGTTTACCAAATCGCAGCAAGACTTGGCTGACCAACGGCGTGAACTACAAGCCCAACAGGGTGAGTGGGCAAACCGTGTGCAGCAGATGGCCGCGCCACAACAACCGCAGATCGATCCTATACAAGAGATGCGGAACAACCTGTCTGAGGAAGATGCGCGAGGGATTGATGCCGTCGAGCAAATTATCCAACACAGGGTTGGCACACAGATGCAGCAGATGCAGAACCAAGTCGCGCAGTTACAACAGCAGTTATCTCATGCAAACCAATACGTCCAGGGCCAGCAGACAGCGTACATCGATTCGCAGGTTCAAGAGGCGCGTGGTGAATATGGACAAGACTTAGACAACTATACCGATCAGATCGTAGCCACTGTTCGCATTAACAATCCACAGACAGGGCAACCCTATACGGTCAGAGAGGCGTATGAGTTACACGCTGGGATAACGGCGCAAAAAGCTGCGGAGTTACGGCAAAACGATAGTCAAGCGCGTAACAGTAGCAAACGTGCAGTGCGGTCAACTACAGGCGTAGATGCAAGCGAAGATACTGGCCCGATTTCAGAAAACGAGGTTTTGGCAGGTTTGTCAAAATTAGGTTTTGAATAGGACTATAAAAAATGGCAGCAACGAGTAGAACAGAAGTATTTGATGCTGCGTTTACCCTCACGATGAGGGCCAAGCGCAAAGAGCTTACGGATAACTTTTTTCAGGCATATCCCACGCTTGAAATGTTTCGTAGTGGCGGTTTAGAAACTGATTCTGGTGGCAAGGAAATCCAGTGCGACCTTCTTTACGGGGGTAACACGGCTCAGTATTTCAGCGGTTATGACGTACTGAACACCGATGCCGTTGATGGTATTACAGCGGCGTTTTATCCGTTCCGCTATGTAGCTGCTCCGATTACGATCAACTACACCGAGGAACAGGAAAACCGCAAGAGCGATGCAGCTATGAAGCTGTTGGAAGCAAAAACTCGTCAGTCTATGCTTTCAATCCGCGACCAAGTAAACGCATCTCTCTATAGCTCACAAACGGGCAAAGCCCCGTTGGGCTTCCAAGACATTATCGCGGATGCGCCAACCACCAGCCCGACTACGTTGGGTGGTATTACGATCAGCGGCAATTCGTGGTGGCAGAATAAAACGGTTGATGCTAGCGCCGATACGTCTTTCAAGACCATTACGGGTACGAATTTTTATGAAGGCATGATCCGTATGGCTTCGCTTTGGAACGATGTGTCCGAAGGCAATGAACAGCCTACGCATATTTTTACGACCAACGATATTTACGCCTCCTTCGAGGAGATATTTGAGGGTACGGGCTACCAGCGTTTGAGCAGCAATGATGCTCCGGGCGTTGATGGTCGTATGCCTTCTTTCCGTGGCATCCCGGTGCAGTATGACCGCGATTGTCCCTCTGGCAAAATGTATTAACTCAACACCAACTATCTCAAAATGCATATGCAAGCTGGGATGAACTTTGCCAAGACTCCGTTCAAGGAACCAGCGAATCAGATGGCGAAGGTTGCCTTTATCGTGGCAGGGCTGCAAATCACCACAAACAACCGCCGCCGTCAAGGTGTCATTCACGGTATAACTGCATAATCCAAGACGCAAGCCAATGCGTCTTTTGAGCCGAGCAAAAAGGCAAAGGAGAATTTACAATGGCAAGTGGATCACAAGACCTGGGAACAGGTTATAACAACGCGACTACGGAGTCGCTGGGACTTATCTCTGGTGCTACGGGCGGTTCGCCGCAGGGTATCTACGAAGAGTCCTCTACACAGGAATATCCCATCGGAACCAAGCGCGAGTTTGAGGATGGTCGGGTATTTCGCTACGCCAGTTTTGGTGCTGCTACCGCTGCTGGAGTCTTGGTGTCACAGGATCTTTCTGCCACTGCCGTGGTTGAGATCGACAACAAGCTCACCGCTGCGGCTGTTGGTGCTACCGAGGTCATTATCACCGATAGTGGCACGTTAGGATCAGCAACGGCTAACCAGTATGCTGGCGCGTATCTGCACACCACAGACGATGCTGGTGAGGGATACACTTACCGCATCAAGTCCAACACCGCAGCCTCGTCGAACGCAGTTACGTTCACGCTGTATGATGGCCTTGTTGTTGCCGTCACTACGGCTACGGACGTTGCTATCACGGGAAACCTGTATAACACAGTAGTGGCTGCTACGGCTGCTACCGATTACGCCATTGCTGGTGTAACTGCCCGTGTTATGCAATCGGGTTATTACGGTTGGGTGCAGACAGCTGGTGTGGCTACGATCCTCGCAGACGGCACGATTACTATTGGCCAGAACTTGACCTTGAGCGATGGTGTTGCAGGGGCTGTACACGCCAAGGACGCTGAAACGGAACCGTTAGTCGGATACGCATCTTTTGCGCCCGACAACACGGGTCACGTTGGCGTTGTTTTGCAGAACCTTAGCAGATAGTCAGTAACCATTGATGGAGGGTGGGGTTGGCAGGTCAACAAGGTTGCCTCCTTCCAGCCTGTCACCTCACCCTACATCTAACTATTAAAGAGAGATAACAATGGCAAAACGTATGCAACAGCATACCCTGTCAGATGAAGTAGCAGAAGCGGCAAAAGCGACTACACCTGCTCCTGTAAACGAGGAAGCGGCCAGCGTTACGCCAGATCAAATTGCCCAGTTGATTTTAAAGGGCAGCGACGAAACGAAAGATGCAATTCGCAAGGCGCTGGATTTGGACAAAACGCACACCCGTCAGCGCCGATCCAAAGTCACCAATAGCCAAGTGCGGAATCACGTTAGGGCTGTTGGTGAGGTGACTCATTTGCCAGGTTTCGTACCTGCGCCCCCGGCGCGTATATCAGATCGCGGCTCCGAAGCCGTTCGCATTTGGACAGATCGTTGGCTTGAAAACAACGGCGATAATTTGTCCGAATACGACTTGGATCAGATAGCCCAGGGCGCTGAAATGTAAACAGTGAGTGAAAGTTTAGGTCAAGTAAACGCCGCTGCGTTCTTTGGTGACGCTGCACTCTTCGGAGTGTTGCAAGCCGATACAGTTACATTTGGCGCATCGTTTACTGTTCCGTCCCTTACAACGACAGAACGAGATGCGTTGACGGCAGCAAATGGGATGTTGATCTATAACAGCACACTGAACAAGTTTCAAGGGTATGAAAACGGTGCGTGGGTCGATATGAGGGCCGCCGTACTGGGATGACAAACATTGAGATTTTGCAGGTAGCGTTACGGCGCGTTGGGCTAAACACAAATAGCTCCACGTTTAAAAATAGTGCGCGTGACTATCTAAATCTGGTTGGCAAAGATATTCAAAGCCGTGAGCAGTGGAACTGGCTATTTAAGTCGGCTACGTTTAATACTGTTGCAGACACGCGAACGTACTCTTTAGAAACGGATGTGCTGACTCCATTATCGTTTAGAAACATAACGGAAAACCATGTCATCATTGTCCAAAGCACACAGGACATTGATGCTGCTGACCCAGACTCCAGCACAGACGGTGATCCTCGATTTGTTGCCATCAACGGCATAGATACCAACGGTGCTATACAGGTAACATTGTATCCCACGCCAGACGGCGTAGACAGCATAGGGTATCGCTATTACAGACAAATCCCAGAGTTTGTCGAGTTAGAAGATAATAACTCTATCAATCAGTACTACCCCCCAGTTATACAGCCAGCACTGATCTACGGCATTTCCTCGCTATTTAAGCAAGAGAAAGGTGATGACCAAGGCGCTGGTGTAGATCGCAATGAGATGGAGCGTGTGCTAGCAATTGCCTCCAGGCAAAACCTCAGTGTGCAGGGCAACCGCAAGTTCCGTATGCGGCGCTCAGACGATACCGCAGTTGATAATTTTTCATTTTATCCAACTGAAGGGTCGCTAAACTAATGCCAATAGCTGCCGAATCCCTTCGCCTTGGCCCTTGGAGAGATGGCGTAAACTACAGTGTTCCAGCTGAGGATTTATCTCCGTCTGGCATCCATGATATGCAAAATTGCACTGTAGGGTTGGCAGGTGAGGTATCCAAGCGCAAAGGGTTCGCCAAATACAACAGCAGTGCAATGAACAGCGGTGCTACGGTTACAGCATTAGGGCAGGTTACACTGGCTGGCACAGAGAAAGTGTTTGCTTTTTGCGGTGACAAGTTTTTCGACGTATCGGGTGGATCTGCTACAGACCGGACAGGCAGCACAACGATCACCGCTGGCAACGATTACACATGGCAGTGGGTGCTGGCAGGTGACACATTGGTCGCAGTAAACGGCCAAGACACCGACGCGATCAAATGGACGGGTGGTAGTAACAACGCAGCTGCGTTAGATGATGATTCGCGGTTTACCAAGCCCAAGCACGTAGCATTCTGGGAAAACCGTCTCTGGGTAGGCAACACCAACACCGTGCCAGATCGAGTATGGCGCTCAGATGCGGGTGATATAGAGACATGGGGTGCGCTTAACTACCATGCTTTTGGGTATGATGTAACAGGGCTTGCGCCTTTTCAAAGCACACTCTCAGTGCATACCGAGCAGGGCATACACACCCTCACGCCTACGGGTAACTCTACTATACCGTTTAGCCAGCAGCAACGCACACAGCGCGGAACGATTGCTGGCCGAACGATTGTAACTATACCCGGTGAGCGTCAGTTGTTTGTCAGAGAAGATGGTATCTACCAGTGGACAGGTGGCCCTGCCGTTGAAAAGATCAGCTTTGCGCTGGACGATGGATATTGGCCCAACCTCAACAGTGCGCGATTGCCGTATTCGTTCGCACTGTTTTACCCAGCCGAAGAGCAGGTGTGGTTTTTTCTGCCTTTTGGCGCATCACAAACGCAGATGAACAGCGTGGTTATATACAGCAACCGTCTTAACTGCTGGTTTGGCCCCTACAACGGGTTTACGCGCAACGCTGCGGCTATGATCGACGAGCTACCTCATGCTGGCGATTTTGCTGGTCACATTCAGAAACATGAGACAGGTGACAACGATGACGGGTCAGCTATCCAAGCGTTTTTCGAGACAGCTAACTTGGCTCCTCTGGGCGATGCTGTTCAGTGTCGTTGGTTGTATAACCGTACACTTTTCGATAACACAGGCGATTTCGACCTGTCAATAACCCAGACCTCTGCGTCGATAGTAAGCAACGTCGAAACGATACAGATGGGTGATCTGGGCGCTACGCTGGACAACACGTTTAGGTTGGGAACAAGCGTCCTACAAAGCGATGTAACTGCACTGACTACGGACAGTGATCTGTTCGGATACGATCCGCGCACTAAGCTGCGGTTCAGCAATTTTAACGACGACGAGACGTTTACAATACGCCGCACAAATCTGCAATACAAACCAATCGGGTTGACGCGCAAACGCACAACGGGAATAGAGTAATGGCTTTTAGTAGAGTTGCTGGTGGGTCAAATAACAGGCGGCGTACAACGCGCACTAATTACAGTAGAATGTCACCCGGTCAAAGGCGGCGATCTTTTTTAGGTAACACTGCTGCTAATAATGCTGCGTCTGAAAGATTTAGGCGGCGCAGGGCTACACAAGCTGCAAGCCAGCCACCTGCGCCTACTACAGATCCATTAACCAATGTGTTGTCACAGCAACAGCAGATGATGTTGGCGCAAGGCGGTGGCTCAATAGGCGCACAGCCGTCAATGGCAGACGCTCAAGGCAGCGGTGGAGCTACCGCACCTGTAAACCAGCAACCGTCGATGGCAGACGCTCAAGGAACAGGGGCTTCGCAACCTGCGAATATGCCGCCTCCTCCACCACCCCCGCCCCCTGCACCCCCAGCGCCACAACCGACTATGGCGCAGATGCAAGGAACTGGTGCGCCTCCAGCGCCGCAACCCACAATGGCAGAAATGCAAGGCGGTGGAAATGTAGCTCGACAGCCTACTATGGCAGAAATGCAGGGAACTGGTGCGCCGCCAGCACCCACTATGGCGCAGATGCAAGCCCCTAACCCTGTCTCACCGTTGGATGGTTCAGTTAGACCAAGTGGTGGCCCTCCAGCGCCTTCGTTTACAACAACAAATGTAGCTACTGGCCCCGATACGGGGGTTGGTCAAACTGAATTTGTCCCACAAGACCCCGGCGCTGCTATGGCAGCAATGCAAGGGACTACGACAGCACCTCCAGCATTGTCACCGGGCGAAGAAATGGCAGCGCGACAAGGCGCAGGTGTTATTGCACAACCATCAATGGCCGACGCGCAAGGAAGTGGTGCAGTTGCACAACAGCCCTCAATGGCTGACGCTCAAGGCACGGGTCAAGCACCTACGCTATCGTATGGTGAAGAAATGGCGATGAGGCAAAATGCAGCCAATAGAGCCATGAACGATAGGCTTGGCGATGCACTTCGCAGCAGCATGAGTTACGGCGAAGAGATGGCTACACGGCAAGGCGGTCGAACACCATCTCCAGCTTATACAAGCTCATACGAACAGGCCGCACTGCTACAGCGTGGGACTCCTACGATGTCCTACGGCGAAGAAATGGCCGCACGACAAAGTGGTGGCATGACTCCGGGCGAGGAGATGGCGGCGCGACAAGGCGCAGGGTTGCCCGATGTGTCTGGCTACAGAAGCCCATACGAGGAAGCGGCGTTGGCACAAGGCGGTAATGTAGCTGCTGCCCCATCGGGAGCAACGGATGCACAGGCTGAAATGTTTGCCCGACAGGGCGATGGTGGGCTACGAACCTTTGCGTCTACTGGCGGCACTGAAGAGCAGTTGGCGATGGAAGAAATGCAACAGCGCCCCTTATCGGAAGATCCAGCACTTGAAAGTCTGTTACGCGCACAGTTAGAGATGGCTGCAAGGCAAGGCGATGGAGGCTTAACTACTACATCTGCTGACACGAGCCGTTATGTGAATCCATACGCAGATGCTGCTGCACAGCAAGAGGACACTGGCCTAAGAACATTTGCCGCCTCACCAGAGTTCAACCCGAACGCAGCTGGATTAGAAAACTTAGCTCGTAGACAGGACGCAGGGTTGGAAACATTTGCTGCCCGTGGATCGCGCTACAATAGGGGTGCAGAGCAGTTACGCAGACAAGCAGGGCAAAGACTTTCTGGGACGCTACAAGATCGCTTAGAACAAGCATACATGGGCCGCATTGACGCTGCTAATGATCCTATTCTTGCATCTCAGATAGCTGACCAGCAGTTACGTCAGCAAGAAGCACAACAAGGCTTGGTCGAACAATTATCCCGTTACGGCGTATTGCGAGGCGGTGGAGATACAGCCGCTGCATTAACGCGCATGGCAGAAGGTAACGAGCGTAACCGATTAGCATTAGAAGCTGCTGCTGCTCAACGCAGACAGGGTGATCTACGAGATGCGTTAGCTTTTGACCAAGCACGATCTGCGATGAATATAGCACAGCGCGGTCAATCGTTAGAAGAACGCATTGGAGCAGATCGACTCTTAGATACCGCACTGGCCCGTGATGTAACTCGCGCTGGACAGACAGGCCAGTTTCAAGGGGTGGATACACTGGCTGCACAAGAGCAGCGTCAGAGGATGGATCTTGCCGAACGCGAACAAGACTTGAGAGAGCGCACTGGAGAGCAAGACATTGCCACAAGTACATTAGCTCGTGATGTAACCAGAGCAGGTCTGACAGGACAGTTTGAACGTGCAGACACATTAGCGGCGCAAGAGCAACGCCAGCGTATGGATTTGGCTGAAAGAGAAACCGCTTTACGGGAAACCATTGGCGGTGAAACTGTTTTAGATAGGCAACAGGCGCGTGACATTGCTGCGGCAGGTTTGACGGGCCAATTCCAAGATCGAGATACGTTACAAGCCCAAGAGCAAGCATTGCGTATGGATTTGGCAAGGGCTGGTGTAACTGGAGAGTTGGACGGCCTTGAAACGCTGGCTGGTGAGCGCCAACGCAGGGAACTGGCACTTGGCGAAAGCGCACAGGAAACACGTGATAGGTTGGCAGATCAAGACATAGCAAGTAGCGCATTAGCGCGAGATGTAACCCGTGCTGGATTGACAGGTCAGTTTGAGCGCCAAGACACGTTAGCAGCGCAGTTACAGCGTCAGCAGATGCAGTTAGCAGAAGATGCTAATCGCCGTGCTGACATTGCACAACGGGCTGGCTTGTTAGGCGAGGTTGCTGGCGAAGGGTCTGCCCCAGCCAGAACCACACTCGCAGGTAGGGAGTTGGCACTGCGCGAGGATATAGCAAGGGCCGAAGACCTCCGCGCACAACAGGCCGCTGAGTCTGCTTTATTCGGGCAAGTTGTAACTGGAGCGGCAAATCAAGCTCCTATTGCGACATTAGAAGGTCAACGAGCGCAAAGCGCCTTAGACTCTGCGGCATTAGCGCGTGAGGCTACTGAAGCAGGTTTGACGGGTCGTTTTGACGGCGCTTTAACCACAGCCGAACGCGATGCTGATTTGGCTCGACGCATATCCGAGGCGGGTGTAACAGGCGTTTTCGATACAGGTTCAGCAACTCAAGGCCCGATAGACACCATCCAATCGCAGGTGATTGAAAGCAGCTTACAAAATGAAGCGTTGAACCGAGGATTGGCGAGAGCTGGGGCTACGGGCTTGTTCCGCGAAGAGGGTGACACTGGCCCCGGCACAGAAACGCTTGAGAGCCGCCTACGCACGGCTGGTCTGACGGGTGAGCTTGGTGGACAGTTGACGTTAGGCGGTAGACAAGCCGAACAGGATCTCATTGGCAGCATATTAGCCGCATCTGACCCAGAGCTTGAGGGTCGCACTGATGCACTCGCTGAAGCACTAGCTGGCAGACTTGGGATTGAGGAGAGAAGTCGCGTAGAAAGAAGATTTCAAGACGAAATAGCTGAATTAGGTGATGACCTATCTTTCGATGACTTTTATAGGCTGGCCGAGGAATACGCAGATTACCCATCTATTACAGATGCGTTGAATGAAATGATGGCAGAGCAAGCCAGAAAAAGAGAAGAAGAGGAAGAGGGGTCGAACCCAAGAGGGCGGGGTGGCGCAAATCCAGTAGAAAGAAATAGAATAAACCCAAGAACTGGGCAACCAATGGTATAAATGGGGCATAGGAGACAATTACAATGGCAGCATTTCTCGCAGCAGCCGCACCATACATAGCATCAGCTGGTCTTAGCATCGGCCAAGGCATCTTGGCAAACCGTGCGGCCAAGCGCCAGCAAGAGCGCATGGAAAAGGAAGCAGCACAGGCCAAGCTGTTACAGAGTTTCGGCGCAAACGCCCAGCCCACGCGAGGCGGTATGCAGGGGCCGGGTATGGCACAGCAGGTTATGTCCGATCCACTGACGCAGCAACTGCTGACGAGTCTAATAACAAAGGGCGCAGGTATGTTTGGTAAGCCACCAATGACAGGCGGTGGTGGACAGGTGTCACCAATGCAGCAAGATCCTTTTTACAATATGACGCGATAGGTACACACGATGAATATGTTTGGCACGGGCAACCCCGAAGAAGACGAGTTATTGAGGCTACTGCGCCAGGGATTGATAACGCCAGAGCAACTCGAAAATATGAGTGCTGGGCAACAGGCTGCACAAGAGCTACGTGGAGGCGTAAGTGATACGCTTATTCCTATGGGTTCGCGGCGTGATACTACTGTAAGAGCGGCTGCAAGTCTACAGCCAGAAACCACAGCAATGGCACAAGCCCCTGCACAACGTGCTTCTACGCCTATGGGAAGTCGCAGTGAGGGCATGAAGGAGCGCAGTTTGACAGATATGCTCAAAGATAGAGCGTCTACTGCTGCGCCCATGCTTGATGAGCGGCGTGAAACCACGTTAAGAAGGCCAAGCTTACAGCCAGAAACTACTGCAACGGCTAAAGCCACCGTGCAACCCGACTTGCAACCAATGGCATCTCGTAGCGAAGACATGGAAGAACCGAGTTTAACGGGTGCTGTAGAAAGAGGTTTGTTACCTGGCGAAAAGGGATACGTTGAGCCAATAAGGCCACCAAGTAGGATGTCGCAAGTTGCAGATTACCTCAAAGAAAACCCAGATGTAGCGGCTGCTGGCTTACAATCTATAGGGTCGTTAATTGCCAATATCGGCATGGCAAGAGGCCAAAAGAAAGCTGATGAGAAAACGCAACAGCGAACGGCTCGTGCAAACCTTATTGGAGCTATTACGAGCGGTAGGGCAAGGCCGCAGGTGCAAGCAGAAACTCCAGACGCTGGGTTCTTAGGCCAACTGGGAAGCGGTCTTGCTACTGCTGGTAAGTTAGGGTCTGACCTTATTAAGCAACGCAACATCATGGACTTGAAAGAGGGCGAACTACAGAGAAAGGTTGCCGCTGATGCTGTAAGAGCCGCTAGAGTTGCCGCACAAAACAAGATGACAGACGCACAGATTGAGGCTCTTATAGCAGAGAACACAAGAGACTTGGATAGGCTACAAGCTGATCTTTATGAACGGGAGTTTAGAAGAAATTTAGACACTCAAAAACTAGAGTTACAAAAGGCAGAGCAAGATCGACGTTTTGAACTTGATATGGAAAAGTTTGATAACAAAGTTTTGGGCGATGAGTTTTTACGCAATCTACAGCGCGAAGGTCAAGATATAGAAGAAAGAAAAATAGCTTTAAGAGAAGCCTATTTCGGATTGGATGAAGCAGATAAAAAACAGGCTTGGGATTTAGCAATCAAACGATCTGAACTCGACGAAAAGAAATTTGGCTTAGATGAGAAGTTGTACGAAATCAAAAAAGAGGACGCTAAATTTAAAAGAGATGAAGCGATGAAGGAAGCTTCATCTAAAGCAAGGGCAGAGCTTAGAACAATAATAAGACGAGACTTAAACGGAGACATATTAAAGCGTTACGTTGATTCGCAAAATGGATTATTTCCAACTTATGACGGTTTGAATGCGGCTTATAGTAATTTTATTGATAATTCAAATGCTGCAAACATGAACGCAGTATTCCAGATGTATCAACGTCTATTTGACCCAGCAACTGTAAGGGAAGGTGATTTAGAGCTTCAGAGGCGTGGACAGGGCATAATTCTTGATATAACAGCATCAGCAGAAAGGTTAGATGGAGGAGGTTTTGTACTGGCAAAAGAACAAATAGAAAATATGAAGGATGTTGCCGATCAATACATCGCAAGTGCGCGGAAAGAAGCAAATAGGCGCTTAAACAGCTATATAGACAATGAATCAGTATTAGATCGCCAACAAGCAGACGCTTTGAGGGCTTATTATGCGCCAATATTTGGAGATCCCATGACGCAAGGTGGAGAGACGGGCGGTGGTCGCACAGGCACTGCTGGGGCTGATTTTGTCAGTGAAAATTATAGCGGTGAGTAAATAAAAATGGCAGAAGAAAAGCAGTTTTTCAACACATACATCGAAGCTGGCGAGTCCCTCAAAAGGGATTATCCCAACAATAAAAAGCTCCAACTAAAAGACTCCGAGTCGTTAGGGATCGAATTTGCCGAAGCAAAAAGCGACAGGGTAGTAATCCGCGAACAGCGCAGAGGTGAACGTGCGCCTTTCCCGTACGGCAAGGATGAAGGGTTTAACGTCCTCAAGGCAGTTGGCAATATACCCCGAAGCTATGTTGAAGAAGCTGAGAATACTGCTCAAGCCTTACTTAGTCCCATACAGACAACAAAAGCACTCGCACGTACAGCAGCAGGGGCCGCAGAGACACTCGCCTTCCCAGGAGCAAAGCCTCCGATTAGCGCAGAAAATGTAGAAGCATTTGAGGGCGCTAAAGAGGACTTTCGGCAATCTATGTCGGATAGAGAAATTCAAGAAAATCCAGTTGCGGCAATAAGTAACGCTCTTCTTTTTCCTGGGCTTCTTGCAAAGGCTGGTAAGGCTGCTACGAGGGCAGCGGCAGCGAGGATGAGGGGTGCAGATAAAGTGCCAGAGTCTGCAAGAAGAGAAAGACAACGCGCAGGTGAACCTGCAAGTCCATTAGCTCCAACGAAACGATTGGAGTTTCCCAAGCCCAATAAGGCAAAACGGGCTGAAGCACTTGATCGGATTGGTGATGTTCTTGAGCGCGTTGAATACGACATACAAGGCATTGACCCGACAACGGGTATTATGAAAGCACCTGGATTAATGGCGCGGTTGGGAGGAGGATTAGCAAAGAGTGTTGCTGACTTTACCATAAGGAAGCCAATAAAGCTTACTTACGAAGCCGTTGAGCGTACCATGCGCGATAATCCCTACTTGCAAGGGGCTGTGCAAGCGGCCAAAAACATGAGGCAACAAGCTGCGGATGCAGCCGCTGAAGCGCGTAAAGATCCTTTCAATAAAATAAAAGACTTTTATCAAAGAGGCCGAGAAAAGGTTCAAGGAGCAGCAGAGAGGGGCCAACAGCAAGCCGAGGCAACTATAGGGCAGCGCGTTACGACGCCTGGATTGTTTAGGGGGCTAGCAGAAAACGTCTTCGGGTTCACTTGGAATGTCGGCCCCAACTTGGTGCGCCAGATGTTTGACTATGCTGAGTCTGATGCTACGGCGAGAAACGCAATGCTTGAGGCTATCAGACAATCAGACGTAGTCGTAGATGGTCAGAAGATAAATGGCGATGCGGTAGTTGCTAAAGGGCTGATGAAGGATCTCAATGAGGCAGTGAAAGAGTATTATGACAATGCTGAAGAAGTACATGCGAGAATGAGAGCGCCCCTTCAGCTTGATAAAGTCTACGTTCCTATAACAGACTTCCGTCAGCGCATTGTAGATAGTTTGCCAGGAAGCATCAAATTACAAAATGTAGATGGCGTTGGTAAATTTGAGTTTGACCCATTGTTTGGTGAGACAGGCAAAAATGCCGTTTCGCAGGTATTGAACGCAATTTATGACTCTAGGTTAGGGAATGAGGCCATAAGTTTAGAGCGACTTGATAAAGTCAAGCAGTTGATCAGACAGGTCTTGTACGAAGGGACGCTTGAGTCAAGCACAGATGCGGCAAAAACGTTGCGCTCGATGTATGCGGCAACAAGGCAGTATGTGGGAGAAATAGCTGACAATCCAGACGTTATGAATGCTTATTTTTCAGCGCGTAGAGCGGATGAAGTAGAGGAATTTTTAAGAAAAAATGCATTGACGGGTGGCGGTATGCAAGGCATGATACCGAATAGCATACTTGGCAAGATTGCCGATGAGAATGTAGCGCCTGTTGTGGGCGTTGGGGCTGGCGAATACAGTGCGGCGATGCGCCAATACTTTAATCACCAAAACTTCATGGATCGTCTGAACGATGACTTGCGACTCACTGCTCCAGAGCGCAGAACGATGGTGCAAATTGACGATGACAACAGGCCCGTGTTAGATGACGCTGGAAACCCCGTTATGGAAGAAATCCTAACGCAGAAGGGCAAAGAAAGAGAAGTTCTTCGCTCAGTTTCTAACGTATTTGAAGATGACTCTGGGTTGGCTCTACAGACTCTCACAGAGCTTGCAGAAGCAACGAATAATCCTACGCTACTTGCCAAGGTTATTGGCTTTAACTTGCGCCCTCAGATTGCAGGTGGATTGGCTCCCAGGGGCGAAGTTGGGCAAGCTGGTAGAAGTGCAGCAGGTTCGATCTTGCATCCCATAGCGATGATTGGATTAGCATTGGAATTGCCTCCAACCATCGCCATGTTTAGCCCCAAATACGGTTCGCAGGTAATGATTAGAGCGTTTTCTCCGGAAGGTCAAGAAGTGGCCTCTCGTATGCGAAGAGTATACGAACAGTTTAAAGAGAATTCTGCAAGCTACATCAGAGATGAAATGCCAAATGACTTTGAAAGGTTTCGCAAATTTGCCGCAGAGAGCTTAGATGTTGACGTAGACAAAGTCACGCCAGCGCAAGCGGCAGAATACTTCGACGAGTTCATGGCATTCGATGAAGCGGTTCAAACGCTGCCAAGGAAAAGCGTATCGCGCTTACAGGATTTCTTACGGGTAGGCCGAGCCTATGAGTCTATGCAAGAGGCTGGAGAACGCGAAGACAAGAGGTTGGATTTACTTAAAAGATTGAGCAGGTCTGGTCAAGCTGTTCCAAGGAATTTACGAGGTGGCGGTATGCCACAACCAGCAAGATAGGAATAACTAATGGGAACCGTATCAAGAGTACACACATTTTCCAGCGGCGCGATCCTAACAGCCGCCCAGCTGAACAACGAGTTCGACAACCTGCTGACCAGCAGCGCCATCAACGGTGGGCTGGACGCAACGAATCTGGGCGTAACCGCTGGACAGGCTACAGCGTCGAAAGCGTTGGTCGTTGACTCGTCGCGCAACTTGGCCGATGGCACGGCTGGGAACCGGATCAACAACCTGGCGCTATCTGGCACACTAGAGTCTACAGGTCTAATTACAGCTACCGCAGGTATTACATCCGGGTCAAACATTGTATCCGACACCGACAGCACGGACGATCTGGGAACGACAGGCGTACGCTGGCGTAACCTGTATGTGGACGATGTAACCGTTACCAACAACGTATCTATCGGCGGCACATTGACGCTAACGGGTGGGCTGACTCTCAACGGCAATGTCGCTATCGGAGACAGTGCATCAGATACGCTCACTGTAAATAGTACGATTACTAGCAATCTTATCTTCACTGACAATACGTATGACATTGGCGCAAGTGGAGCTACACGCCCCCGTGACCTGCATCTAAGCCGCAATGCGCTTATGGGCGGCACACTGGGTGTGACGGGTGTATTGACCGCTACAGCAGGTGTTACCAGTGGCAGTAACATAGTCAGTGATACCGACAGCACAGATGATTTAGGCACTACGTCCGTCCGATGGGCTAACCTCTACGTTGACAGCATCGGTGACAGCGGACAAGCACTGGCAATTACCGCAGGTAGTAACAACGTCAACATCACCGCAGGGACACTCGCGCTCACAGGCGCACAGACTATATCAAGCACGTTAGGCGTAAGTGGCCTTATCACTGCATCGGGTGGCGTGAGCGGCACGACAGGAACTTTCAGCGGTGATCTAACGGTTGATACAAGCACCCTCAAAGTTGATAGTAGCAACAACCGAGTGGGTGTTTTATGCACCAATCCCAACTACCCATTTACCGTTCAAACCGCATCAAACCACAGATTCTTTATCCGCGATAGTTCGACATCTGCGGGTAGCGAAATACAGCTACAGGCAGGTAATGATGCTGACAATGCAACTACTAATCTGAAATTTTCAGCATCGCGGTATTTTTTAGAAAACGGCAACGTGGGTATAGGGTTAACTCCAAGTGCATGGCGAACAACAGAAACGGCATTGCAGATCACCAGTAGAGCGGCCCTATACGCTGACTCCAACCTAACAACTGCTCTTGCAAACAATCTATTTATAAACAACAGTGGATACGCGCTCATAGAGGCTGATGCTGCATCTCAGTATTACCAGTATCAAGGGGCGCACTATTGGCAGACGGTAGCCAGTGGATCAGCAGGCGCAAATGTCTCGCCATCCACAGTGATGGTTATACTTTCGGGGGGTGATGTCGGGTTAGGTACTCAATCACCAGAGATACGCCTGTCCGTCACAGACACATACAACGGATCTGCGCTAACGAGCAATGATATACCTGCCGTGCAGATAATTAATGAGCAGGGCAGTTACACTGCTGACAATGTGTTGGGCGTATTGGGATTTGGGAAAGCACAGGGGTTTGCAAGCGGGGTTCGCGCAGGGATGGTTGCTCACTATTCTGGCACAGGTTCGCAATCGAGCAATGTTGGCGCGTATCTATCGTTCCGTACAAGTGCTGATGCGGCAGGTGACAGCAGTGAACGCCTTCGCATAACGAGCGATGGTGATCTGTTAATCGGTGAAACGTCCAATCAAATAGCGCGTGTGTATTCTAAAACGTCAACTGTTGGTGATTACGCATACATGGGCGAAACGACCGGCGCAGACCGTGGCCCACTTTCATTTTCAAATACAAGCGCATCGTTAAACGACATAATGCTTGTGCTAACTGCAACACGGACGGCTACTACAGCGTTTGATTTTGCGCGATTAAATAGCAATAATGGCGCAGATATTGAATTTTTGTTTGAGGGCAATGGAGATGCGTATGCGGACGGTTCGTGGAACGGTAGCGGTGCTGACTATCAAGAGTATTTTGAGTCAACCACAGGCGATGCGGCAGAAGTAGGACGAGCCATTGTGTTGGATGGCGATAGAGTCAGATACTACAACGCAGACACAGATAGCACGGACGACATCATGGGTGTTACGCGACCACAGGCCGACAATAAAAATAGCGCGGTTGTTGGTAACGTAGCGTGGAACCATTGGACAGACAAGTATCTGACGGACGATTGGGGCGTATATCTGCGCGAGGATGTAACTGTGTGGACGCATATAAACGAAAAAGGTGAAGATTTTGCTGTATATGAGCGCGATGAACTGGCAAAAGATCCGAATTGGACACCACCAGAGGGCGCAACATCATCAACTGAATCTGTTCGCAAACTCAATCCCGATTACGATGAATCATTAAAAGAGGGCTACCAATCGCGTAAAGATCGTGATGAGTGGTGGTTGATTGGATTGTTGGGGCAGATTCAAGTTAAAGCAGGTGAGCCAGTAAACCCACGTTGGATTAAAATGAAAAACATTTCGGATGCAGTTGAACTGTATTACGTCAGATAAGGAGAATAACTAATGGCTTACGTACATGATCTCACTATTACTGATCGCATACGTGTTGCGCCAAGCAAAAAGATTGGTGACGACACTACGCAAGAAAATGTCATCGAGGCGGTAGTCTGTATAGCTAAATGTACGGATGACGCTACGGATGAAGTTGCAAGCACTGATCCGTGGGTGACTATTGACTTAACCGAACTGACGGCAAGCGACTTTGTGGCGTTTGACGATCTGACGGGACTACCCACACGCGCTAAGACTCAATTAGAGGCGTGGGGTGAAGAGCAGAAGACAGGTCTTGAATCACAGTTAGCGGCAAGGGCTGTTGCC
>VTLG01015709.1_pt1 | contig 34757 bp, 40 predicted proteins | sample 4694571 | NCBI WGS metagenome assembly VTLG01 (sample SAMN12604809, study PRJNA352737) | marine metagenome | biome: ENVO:00000447; feature: ENVO:00000209|ENVO:00000569|ENVO:01000036; material: ENVO:00002151; isolation source: viral sequences binned using virsorter ...
GATGATTTCCTTAAAGCAAAAGCAGACCCACAAAGATTAAAAACTTTTGTCAATACTGTTCTAGGCGAGACATTCGAAGAAAATTATGCAGCAAAAGTAGGTGCAGATGTATTAATGGAACGTGTTGAGTCTTATGAGTCCAATATGATACCAGAAAAAGCTGTTGTTGTTACTGCGGGTGTTGACGTACAGGACAATAGACTTGCTTTATCTGTTTGGGGGTGGGGTAGAGGTGAAGAGGGGTGGTTAATAGACCATCAGGAAATATATGGAGATCCCGGAAGTAGTGAGTTATGGAAACAATTAGACCAACTAATATTAAGACCATTTAGACATGAATTAGGTAATACAATAAAGCCTGATGTAATTGCTATTGATAGTGGTGGTCATTACACATCTGAAGTTTATGCTTACACAAGAGATAGACGTAAATATGGAGTTATAGCTATAAAAGGTTCTTCGCAAAAAAATCAAATACCTATTAGTAAAGGTAAAAAACTTGATTTAAATTGGAAAGGAAGAACAATTAAACAAGGTGCTGAATTATTTACAGTTGGTACAGATACAATAAAAACCACAATATTTTCTAGGTTACGTCATGTAGAAAGTGGTGCAGGTTATTTACATTTTAATATTAAGGCAGACGAAGAATACTTTAAACAACTAACAGCAGAGAAACAAATTATTAGATATGTAAAAGGGTTTCCAGTTAGAGAATGGGTTAAAAAATCATCAGCTAGAAATGAAGCCTTAGATACTACAGTTTATGCTTATGCAGCTTTACAACGGTTATATCAGAAACGAGATAGAAGGACAATTTGGGATGTTTATGAAGATAGAGGAAGAATTAAGGGTAAATTAATTGAAAATAAGGGTGATAAAGACTATATTAGTGAGCTAAGATCAAGAAAGAAGGCTCAAAAGCCTAAATTTGTTTCATCATGGTAAAACTGTGACTATTCCAAAAAAAATTATTGCGGGGGATTACATACAATGGACTCTCAACGCAACACAAGATGTATTTGGCAACGCTATATCAAGCCCTGATTGGTCTGTTGTTTATTATTTAAGAACTAATAAGCAACAATTTGCAGCAACTGTAAATAGCACAGCCCATGAAGATGGATTTAAATTTACTATTGCTTCAAATGTAACGGAAACATTTAGTGCGGGTGTTTGGTATTACCAAGCTATGGCTAATAAGTCAGGTGCTGAGAGACAAACTATAGCTCAAGGCACTATAGAAGTTATTGCTAGTACTTTATATTCTGGTACTAATCCCGCAGCGTTTGACGGCAGAACACAATTAAGAAAAGATTTTGATGCAATAGAAGCAACAATTAGAGCTATAGCAAATGGACAGGCAGTACAAGAATACAAAATAGGTAATAGACAACTTAAAAAGTTTGAGTTATCAGAGTTAATAATGTTAAGAGATAAATATAAGAGAGACTTAGTAAAAGAAGAAAAAGCACAAATGATTGCTAATAATATGGGGAATCCTCATAATTTATATATTCGTACAAGAGGTTAATTATGGCTTGGCATACACCAATTACAAGATTATTTAATAGAGAACCCGAAGTTAAAAAAATACAAAGACGCAGATACGCAGGTGCTGCGATTTCACGTCTTACTGATGGGTGGGTGTCTAGTAATACTTCTGCAGATGCAGAAATTAAGGTAAGTTTACGCAAATTAAGGGATAGAAGTCGCCAATTAATGCGAGATAACCCTTATGCAAAGCAAGCTAAGAGAACAACACAAATAAATGTAATTGGACAAGGTGTAAAATTACAATGTATGGTTCCCGCTATAAGAGGTAAGAAAAAAGATAAAAAATTAAGTATGATGATCGAGAGTGAGTGGAAGAATTGGTGTAAAAGAGATAACTGTGACGTATCAGGACAAAAAAGTTTTTTTATGCTTGAGAACTTAGCGGTAGGTGCATTAGTAGAAAGTGGAGAGGTATTTTTAAGAATTGTTAGAAGAAAATTTGGTAAAAGTAGAGTTCCACTTGCTTTAGAAATAATAGAGTCCGATTTATTAGATGATGAATACTCAGGTAAACCCGCAAGAAAAGGTAATGAGTGGAGAATGGGTATTGAAGTTGATAAATTTGGTAGGCCACAAAGATATGCTTTTTTAAATAAACATCCCGGAGATAATTGGTTTGAGAATAATTATGAAAATGAAAAACATACAATAATTAATGCTAACGATATTATTCATTTGTACATACAAGAAAGACCCGGACAAAATAGGGGTGTTCCTTGGCTTAGTTGTGTCATGGACGATATGCACCAAATGTCGGGCTATGAAAGTGCTGCGGTAATACGAGCTCGTGCGGGTGCGAGTTTAATGGGTTTTATTAGTTCAACCGAAGGTGAGCTAGAAGCAGATGATGTACAAGAAGAACAAAGACTTACAGATTGGGAAGCAGGTGTTTTTAAATACCTAAATCCCGGAGAGGAAATAACAGTACCAAATCTTAGTTCGCCTGATTCACAATATGAGATGTATGTAAGAGCAAAAATAAGACGTTTTGCTTCTGGTTTAGGGTGTAGTTACGAAACAATATCTAGAGATTTCTCGGAAACAAATTATTCAAGCTCACGTTTAAGTTTGTTAGAGGATAGAGAGCATTGGAAAATGCTTCAAACTTTTATTATTGAAAACTTACATCAAAGAGTATTTGAAGAGTTTTTAGATGCTGCTGTTTTATCAGGTTCAATTAATTTACCTGATTATGAATTAAACCCTGTAAGATATTCAAACCCTAGATGGCAAGCTAGAGGGTGGAGTTGGGTTGACCCTAAAAAAGAAATAGAGGCTTATAGAATGGGTGAAGCTGCGGGTTATTATACAAAAGGTGAAATCGTATCAATGTTAGGTAAAGATTTTGAAGATAATATAGATCAAATTAAGATGGAACAAGAAACTTTAAGTGAGTCTGGTGTACAATTAGACCTCGATTTAGGTGGTTCAACAGGAATTAGCGAATAAAAAAAAGGGTCGGCTTTTGCCAACCCTTAGTTATTAATTTTTTAATACCCTCCTAATCTACGTTGGCTACTACCACTCATTTGTCTACTAAGTCCAACTTGACTACCTGCAGCACGACCCGCACTCGCACCACTACCACCTGTTTCGTATCCTTGGCCACCTCTACCTATTCTTCCATAACGGTCATCATAAAATTCCTCAACTTTAGCAAGTTCTGCTTTATTAGCCTTAGTAATAGCTAAAGCAGATACATTAATAGTTTTACTTGCTAACTTTAATTGAGTACCGTTTCTTTCTTCTTCTGCTTTCATTTTCTCGAAACGTTTTTCAACCTCCCAAGCCCAGTTTTTTCTAAAACTGTTTCTATGTGCTGAACCTTTCATAGCAACCTCAAAAGGGTCTTCTTTACAATGTACGACCCAAGCATCTTGCAATGCTTGTACTAAGTAATCTGTATAAATTTCTATTTCTATCTTTCTTGCTTTGTTAGCACTAATTTCCATTTGCCTATAAATGTCACCATTAGAATCTTTAATGTACTCTTTGCCTTTACCTGACTCATTATATTTAAAAGGTGTAAAAACAATTTTGCCATTGTAGTAATCAGCAACAGCACCAACAATAATAGAAACTGCGGGGTCAACACGCTTGTAAGGTGTTCCATATCTAAAAGCAATAACCTCAATATCCTCTTCAACAACAGACATATCGCCTAATTGTTGTTCTAGGTCTTCAAGGTTAATTCCTCTTTTTTCTAATTGTTGCTGTAATTTAGTTTTTGCTAAATCAGCCTCATGCTTATTAGTACTTTCAGTTAGTGCTAATAATTTGCCTAAGAAACTGTTGTCTCTCATTTTTGTAATTCCTCAATTGGGTGAACGAGTTAGAGGTATCAATCTCTAACTAATATTAGTATAACATATAGACTAAGAATACGGCAACTATTAATAACAATTAATTCTGATAATATGAGTAATAACTAACATTTTTAAATGGCAAATATTAATGGAACTGAAATAAGTTTAATGCCTACTGACGGTATGAAGGCAGGTGCTAGGCAATATAAAAAATGGAAAGAAGAAGGCAAAAAAGGTGGTACTGCTGTAGCAGCAAGAAGAGCAACACAAATACTAAGTGGCAAAGAACTTAGTGCTGATGTAGTTATGAGAATGTTTAGTTTTTTTAGTAGGCACGAAGTTGATAAAAAAGCAGAGGGTTTTAAAGCGGGTGAAAAAGGGTATCCAAGTCCCGGAAGAGTGGCTTGGAGTGCATGGGGGTCGGACGCAGGATTTAGTTGGAGTAGAAAAAAATCCGAGCAAATAAAAAAAGCAAGAGCAAGATTTGATGATACTCTTTTAAATGAGTATGATATAGACAACACAGTAGAAACATCTATGGATTCAACATTAGAAAAACCTATAGAGGAGAAAGCTGCTCCTGACGAATTAAAAACTGGCGATTATGTTTCTTGGAATAGTAGTGGCGGTAGAGCTAGGGGTATGATCGAAAAAGTTGAAAGAAATGGTACTATCAATATTCCTGATAGCTCTTTCACTGTAGATGGTACAGCAGAAGACCCTGCAGCTTTAATTTGTATATATAGACCTGCTCCTTCTGGCGGTGGTTATGTAAAAACTGATAAAATGGTTGGACATAAATTTTCAACACTTACAAAAATTGATGATTTACCATTAAATGAGGAATACGAAGCAAGACCTTATCACGACGACGATAAAAAATCTGATGATAAAGAATTGCAACAATTTCGTAAAGTTGATTTAAAGGAGTTAAAAAAACGCAATAAAGGTAAAAACCTTGTTGAGACAAGAGAATTAAAAGCACAAATTGAATCTGATGGAAACGAATTATTTTTAAGTTTTAGTTCGGAAGAGCCAGTTCAAAGATATTTTGGTCAAGAAGTACTTTCTCACGATAAAGGAGCAGCCGACCTATCACGTTTAAATAACGGAACTGCTCCTTTTCTTTGGAATCATAATCGTGACGAGGTTCTTGGGGTAGTACAAAAAGCTGAAATATCAGATGACAGAAGGGGTTACGCAACAATTAAATGGAGTAGAAATCCAAATGCTACAGAAAAAAGAAATGATGTAGAAGATGGGATTATTTCTCAAGTAAGTTTTGCTTATCAAATTAATGAAATTGAGGAACGTGGTGATCAAATGGTCGTTACTTCATGGAAGGCTATGGAAATATCTTTGGTGTCAGTGCCTGCAGATTCTACCGTTGGGGTAGGGCGAAGTGCAGAAATTAAGGATAGTATAGAAACATCTACTGTTGCTGATTCTCCGCCAGTAGAAGAAGCAGCAGCCCTAGAGCAATCTAGGGAAGCTTTGACGGCTCAAGCTCCGTCATCTAGTCCAAATACAACTTCCAAAAACATGGAGCAAACAACTGAGGCTGCAAGCAAAGCCGTTGAAGCAGAGCAAAAACGCAGCCAAGATATAATAGTTGCTGAAAGAAGCCGTAGTAATACGGTTACAGCAATGGGCGAAAAATACAATTGCCCAGATTTAGCAAACAAGCTAAACCAAGAAGGTGCGTCTGTAGAAGATGCCCGCCACGCAATCAACACTTATAGAGAGGAGAGACTTAACAACGTGGAACAAACACAAATTCAAAAAGCACCAGAAGTTGGTCTTGATCAAAAAGAAATTAAAAGATTTTCTTTTACAAGAGCTTTACACGCATTGTCTAATCCAACTGATAGACAGGCACAAGAAGCTGCTGCTTTTGAAAGAGAAGTATCTGAGGCTACTGCTAAAAAATATGGTAGACCTGCAGGTGGTATTCTTGTTCCAAACGAAGTCCTAGAGCAAAAAAGAGACTTAACCGTTGGCTCTGCTACTGCGGGTGGTAACTTGGTTGCTACTGATCTTTTATCTGGCTCATTTATAGACCAGTTAAAAAATAAAATGGCAATTATGGCTGCTAATCCATCTATGCTTACTGGACTAGAGGGCAACATATCAATTCCTAGACAAACATCTGGTAGCTCTGCTTATTGGGTAGGAGAAGGTTCAGCACCAACAGAAAGTAACCTTGCTTTCGATCAGGTTAACATGACACCAAAAACCATCGGTGCTTTTGTTGACTATAGCCGTAGACTTCTTTTACAAGCATCAATAGATGTTGAGCAAAGAATTAGAAATGATATTGCGGAGAACATAGCACTTGAGTTAGATCGTGCAGCTATTTATGGTACAGGTTCTTCAAACCAACCATTAGGAATCAAGGATACAACTGGTATCGGCTCACAATCTCTAACTTCATTCGGGACATTCAGTGAATATATTGGTATGGAGACAGACATAGCTGTTGCTAACGCTGAAGTAGCAAATATGTTCTATATCATTAATTCATCTGCTAGAGGCGCACTTAAATCAACAGAGATTGCTTCAAATACAGCTAAGTTTGTATTCGAGAATGGTGAAATTAATGGCTATAAGGCTATTGTTACAAACCAGTTATTAAACAATGATGCACTATTTGGTGACTTTAGTAAATTCACTATTGGTATGTGGTCAGGTTTAGATTTAACTGTTGACCCTTATGCCGGTGCTACTAGCGGAAACGTTAGAGTTATAGCTCTTCAAGATGTTGACTACGCTGTAACACAACCCGGAGCATTCTGTTTTGCAACATAATGAAAGTTAAGCTCTTACGAGACACAATGATTACTGGCACTCCTACGAGTGCCGGTACTATTGTTGAAGTTGAAGATCACATTGGTTTTATGCTTTTAAATATTCACAAAGCTGAAAAAGTAAAAGTAGTAGAAACAAAAGTTGATAAACAACCTAATTTTGATCGAATGACAAAATTAGAATTAGAGTCTTTTGGTAGTGATCAAGGTTTAGAGCTTGATTTAAGCAAAACAAAAAAACAGTTAATAACTGAGCTACAAACAGCCCTCTCAATTACCTAAAAAAATGGCAATTATTCAACAAACACTAGAAAAACTTGAGATTTTTTCGGTTGTTCCTACTGCTGCTGTTACAAGCACAGCTACATCAAGTGCGATTGATCTAAAAGATTATGACGGTGATGTAACCCTAATCCTTACTAGTGCTGCGGGTACTGGTTCAAGTCCAACATTAGATGTAAAAGTTCAAGACTCAGATGCATCAAGTGGTACTTATGGAGATTTAACAGGTGCTTCATTTACACAAGTAACAGGCTCTGTATCTATGCAAGTAATTACATTCTGCAAAGACGAGGCAAAACGTTACATCAAGTTAGTACAAACTATTGGAGGTTCTACACCTTCATTTACTTATAGTATTAACGCTATAGCACTTAAAAAATACGGTTAATAAATTATGCCCTCAATAGAGGGCTTTTTATTATGGCTTACAATTTTGACAACGATTTAGATATATTTATATCAGAGCCTTTTGCTCAAGAGGTTGAATATTCTGGTGGCACAAAATTGGGAATTTTAGATATGCCAGACCAGTTATTATCTGGGGATATGATTTACTCTACAGATTATGTTTTACAGGTAAAAACAAGTGATTTTACAGATTTAGAGATTGGCGAAACTATAAGTACTAAATTAGATGGTATAACTACTGATTTTGAAGTTAAAGGTCAAAGAATGTTAGATGACGGTAAATTAACAGAAATTACATTAAGTAAAACATGAGTACTAAAAGAGAGGTAATTCTAACAAAAATAAAAACACAACTAACTGGAACAACAGGGGTAGGCACACGCATATACAGAAGTAGGGCAACACCTGTATCTAGAGATGAAGGTGCTGTATTAATTTATGAGCCTATGTCTGATTCTTGTGAGGTTAGACGAAACAATTTACAATGGACTCTCAGTGTTAGGTTAAGTATTATTACAAGGGGTACAAAAACAAAAACTTTAGATCAGGCTGCAGACCCTATAGTTTTGTCAATACATAGTAAATTAATTAGTGATGTTACTTTAGGTGGTAATGCAATTGATATTACACCCAGAAATGTTAGTTTTGATATTGTAGATGGCGATCAACCTAGTGGTGTAGTATCTTTGGACTATATTATTATATATCAGACAGAAATTTCTGATTTATCCACTTAAATGACGCTATTATGGAAGATAAGTACGCAGGGCAAGGAGGTTCTTACCTTGTTGACCCAAAAACTGGTAAGAAAAAGCTGATTAGGCAAACTTTACCACCTCAACCAACCGAATCTTTACCACAAGAGGAATCCTCAGATGCCAAAGAAGACTAGACTCAGAGCCTTGCTCGCAAAAGATGAAAGCAGTTATGGTAGTGACCCCACTGCTACAGGCTCTGCTAACGCAATATTGTGTACTGAATTATCTATTGAGCCTATACAATCTGACGAGGTTTCAAGAGATTTAATTCGTAGTTATCTTGGCAACTATGACACTCTTTTAGCTAACACTAGAGCGCAAGTAACTATAACTGTTGAAATGGCAGGTAGTGGCACAGCCGGAACAAAACCGCATTATGGTTGTTTGCTTACTAGCTGCGGTATGTCAGAAACAATTGTGGCAAACACAAGTGTTACTTATGCACCTGTAAGTTCAAACTTTGATTCTTGTACTATTGTATATAACGCTGATGGTGTACAACATAAATTAACAGGTTGTAGAGGTACTTATTCATTAAGTTGTGAAGTTGGGTCAATTCCTACAATTACATTTGTAATGACAGGTATATATAACGCTGCAACTGATACAGCAATGCCGGCTTGTACATTCCAAAACCAAGCTGACCCACTTGTATTTAAAAAAGGTAATACAAGTGCTTTCCAGTTTCAAGGTTACGCAGGTGCTTTAAACAGTTTTTCTTTTGATATGAATAATGAAATTGTTTATAGAGAATTAGTAGGTGGCACATCAGAAGTTTTATTAAATAACAGAGCTCCCGCAGGTACTGTTCAACTAGAGAGTGTTGCTTTAGCTACTAAGGATTATTTCGCAAATGCAATAAATAACGTTAGCGGAAATAATACTTTCTTACATGGAACAGCAGCAGGTAATAAGCTAACAGTAACAATGCCAAAGGCAAATATTACAGCACCTGCCTATGCTTCAGTTGATGATATTGATATGCTTGATTTGGCTTTTACAGCAGTTCCTAATGCCGGTAATGATGAAATAAGCCTAGCTTACACATAAAATATATTTACAATTTACCAATAGGGGTTAGACTATGCGTTACATGGTCTAACTTTTTTTATGGCATTAATTATTAACAAAGTTAAAACTTTTAAATGGACAGTTGATTACGAATATCCTGTTGATGATGATTTTGAAGAAATAAAATTTAAAGCTATTTTTAAAAGAATGCCACAAAAATTTCTTAATGAAATGGGCAAAAAAGCTACACCAAAAAAAGATAAATTTGGAAATGACTTACCACCTGAGTTTGACCCTAATGAAGTTTGTGAAAAAGTTATAGTCGGGTGGGAAGAGGTTTATATGGTAGATGAAAATGACACACAAATAGAAGTACCTTTTAATAAAGAAAATTTAAAAAGTTTATTAGATATTCCATTTTTAAGTGTTTATTTAGTAAAAAGTTTTTATGAAGGACAAACAGGTAAGAAATTAAAAAACTTAGAGGGGCAGTCGAACACCTTATAAACGGCGGTGTTGAAGATAAGTCACATGATGACGCTGCGGTACTAGGTATAAAAGGGCTGCCCGAAAAAAGAGTTGAAAAAGATTTTATAGTTTGGGAAGAGCATTGGAGTTCGGTTATGATTTTTATAAGAATGATGACACAGTGGCGAACTACTATGGGGGGTGTAACAGGTTTAGATTATTCAGTTTTACAAATGCTTTTTGACTTGTATGATATAAGTAATCGTGTCGAAGTTTTCGAGGACATTCAAATCATGGAAAGGGAAGCTATGAGACTACTAAACAAGGATAATAAATAATGGCTTTAAACCTAGACACAACATTTAAACTTAAAGCACAGGTTGTTGGTGCAAAGTCTGTTGATAATTTTAAAAAACAATTAAAAGGTTTAGATACAAGCTCCAAGATGTCAAAGGTACAACTTGGCAAGATGAATATTGAAATAAATAGAATGGCGAGGGCAGCAGGTAATACCACTAGAGGTTTAAGAGAGCATATAAGGGCTTTAACTGCTCTAAGAGATAGAACTGACATAGGTTCAAGAGCATATAAACGTTTAGGTACACAAATAGATATTTTAAAAAAGAAAATGAAAGGCCTAGACGGTCAAGCATTAACAACAGGTAATAGATTAGCAGGTGCTTTAGCAACTCTTGGTATAGGTAGAATGATAAGAAGTTCAATATCTGGTGCTGCTAATTACGAAGAAGAATTAAAGAAAACTGCAGCTATTGAGGGTGGTGGTAATTATAAACAAATAGAACAAGCTGTAGCGTCAACAGCACAAATTGCTGCAGGTACACCCCAAGAAGTTGCTACTTTAGCAACCGCACTAGCTAGAGCAGGTTTTGACGCAGACCAAATAAGTAATTCTTTAAATGGAATTGTATTAGGTGCTGAGGCTACATCTACAAGTTTTGAAGAAATGGGTACAATTGTTGCAGACAATTTAAACTCATTTGGTTTAGAAGCAAGTGATACTGGTTCATTGGTTGATATTTTAGTTGCGTCTGCAAACAACGCAAACCAAACAGTATCTGATTTAGGTGTTTCTTTAAAATACGCTGCTCCTGTAGCTCGTGCTTTTGGTTTAACTGTTAATGATACAGCAGCAACAATTGCGTTGATGGCACAAGCGGGTATTCGTGGAAGTGATGCCGGTACAGCATTAAGAACTGGTTTAACAAGATTACAACTAGCAGCAAGTGGTGCTGAGGGTCGTTTGTTAGGAGTAAGTAGAGGAACTAAACAATTAGTTAAAGGTTTTACAGCCTTAAGTTCTGAAATATTAGATGCTAATGGTCAATTAAAACCAATGGATCAAGTTTTAATTGCATTAAAACGAGATTTAGAAGGTATTGAGGATATTGGTCAAAGGGCTGAAATTGTTACCGCCATTTTTGGTAAGGAGCAAGGTAGTAAGTTCTTATCACTACTTGGCAGAAGTGAACAAGAAATAACAAATATGTATGAGGCTACTAGAAATAGTGCTGATGTAACTAACAGGACAAGAGAAGCTATGGCTAGTTTTGGTTTAACCACCAAAATTTTAGGAGGTAATTTACAAGTAGTTACAAACCAAATAGGTGCTGCTTTTATAAGAGTATTAGAGCCAATGGCAAAAATGTTAAATAATTTGCTTACAGCAGCTACAAGATTACCAACACCAATTAAAGGTATAGCTGCTGCTTTAGCAGCAATGGGTTTAGTTGCACTACAAGTTAAAGTTGCAATGATTGCTCTTAATTTAACTTTTGGTAAAGCTGTAATTGTTGCTAAGTTTAGTGCTGCTTTAGCAGGTTTAAAAAAGGCTTTATTAGCTGCAAAAGTTGCCATGATTGCTTTTAACGCTACTAACCCTGTTGGTTGGATAATATTAGCGGTTGCAGCAATTGGAACCATTATTGCAGTAATGATTAAATACAGAAAAGAAATAATGGGATTTATTAAACGTATTTTAAACCTTAAACAAGTTCTTGATTTTAGGGATTTTGTTAAAGAAAAAATTATTGAGCCTATACAAAATATAGGAACAGAATTTAGAAAAATGGTTATGGAGAAAATAATAGCTGTTTGGAATTTATTACCTCCTTGGCTTAGAAAATTTATTACAGGTACTGCTGACAAAATTAAAACTTTAACTATAGAGGTTGTTGAGAATGTTAAAGAAGCAGGTTCAAATATTTTAGGTGGTGGTGATGGTACTGGCGATGGACAAACTACGGATAAGGGCAATGATGTAACAAAAGGTATGAGAGAGTCTATGGAAGAATATCGTACAAAAGCTATGGACGTAGCAGGTCAAGTAAAAGACGCTATGACTAATGCTTTACAAGGTATGGAAGATGCTCTTGTAAATTTTGTAATGACAGGTAAATTAGCTTTTGGCGATTTAGCGAGATCAATTATTGCTGATATAACAAGAATTGTAATAAGGTCAGCAATTATAAGTCCTATATTAGGTGCTTTTGGAATTGGTGTTGAATCTGCTAAAGGTAATGTTTTTGAAGGTGGGGAAGTACAAAAATATGCCTATGGGGGAATCGTTAATAAGCCCACCGTTTTTCCCATGAAAAATGGATTAGGTTTAATGGGTGAGGCAGGTGCTGAGGCTATTATGCCGCTGAAAAGAGGTAAAGATGGAAAACTAGGTGTTGCATCACAAGGGGGTGGAGGTAATGTTGTAAATGTATCTGTAGATGCTAGTGGCACAAAAGCAGAAGGTAATACAATGAAAGCAAATCAAATTGGCAAAATGATTGGTGCAGCTATTGAAGCTGAACTAGTTAAACAAAAAAGGCCGGGAGGTATTCTTTACGCATAATGGCTACATTCGACAGTTCTGGGGTAGGGGTTGATGTATCACCTAGTTACACTCCAACATTAAATATACAAAATAATGTTATAAGGGTATCTTTAGGTGATGGCTATGAGCAAAGATTATCTAAAGGAATTAACCCAACAAGACGGTCTTGGACTTTACCTTTAAACAATAGATCAGATAGTGATACAACTAGTATTTTAAATTTTTTAGCTAGTTCAACAGGTGGTAATAATGGACAAAAATCATTTGATTGGCAACCGCCATTTGGTGCTGCAGGTAAATGGACTTGTTCAAACCCATCAGTTACATTAAACGCATTTAACCTTAACGATATATCTTTAACATTTGTAGAAGTTTTTGAATAATGACAAGTGCTTTTTTAAACGAACTACAAAAACCTGACCCTAGTTCGATTATTGAATTGTTTGAATTAGAACTTGTTGAAGGTACTCATTACGCAACAGGTAATCCAGATAATGTTACTACTACTTACAGGTGGCATGGAGGTGTAAATAATTTTAATAATCCTATAGTTTTTAATGGCAATACATATACACCAATGCCTATTGAGGCAGAGGGATTTGATTATAAAAGTGGCGAAAAAACAACAGCAGCAAGACCCACTTTGCGTATAAGTAATTTATTATCCACTGTTTCAACTATTCTTATTGAGGTTAATAAAATTACAGCAGGTAATGATTTATTAAATGCCAAAGTGACAAAAATTACTACTTTAGCTATGTTTTTGGATTCAATAAATTTTGCTAGTAGTGGCACAACAACATACACTGTAACAGTTGCACATGATTCAAATAATAATAATGTTTTTGTTATTGATGGAACACAAAAACCAACTTTAACTCTAGTTAAAGGAGCTACATATATTTTTAATCAAGAAGATAATTCAAATGTTAACCATCAATTATTAATCAGAAACACTAACGATACCAGTTATACAGATGGGGTTACTGTTACAGGAACTGCGGGTAGTTTAAACTCACAAGTTCAATTTATTGTTCCGGCAAACGCACCATCAAGTTTGAAATATTATTGTCAAGCACATGGCAATAATATGGGTAACAACATCACTATTAATTTAGTTGCTAATCCTACAGCTAATCCAAACGCAACAAGTAGAAGTGAAATATATTATGTTGATAGAAAAAGTACAGAAAATAGAAATATTGTTGAATTTGAATTAGCACAATTTACTGATTTACCTAATTTTAAATTACCTAAAAGGCAAGTTTTACCACAACAATTTCCGGGAGTAGGCTCTTTTCATGGGTAATTGGAGGATTGAAGCCCAAAGACACGCTGATGATTTATTTCCTTCAGAAGTTTGCGGATTAGTTGTTGTTATAAAAGGTAGAAAAAGATATATAAGATGTAAAAATATAGCAGTTAATACATACGATCATTTTATAATTGACCCTTTAGATTACGCTAACGCTGAGGACTCTGGTGAAATTATAGGTATATTTCATTCACACCCATATCAAACACCATTTCCAAGCTCTGCAGATTTAACAGCTTGCGAAAACTCAAAAAAAATTTGGTATATATACGCTGTAGCTTTAGGGCAGTGGCATGAATTTGAACCAACAGGTTATAAAGCACCATTAATTGGTAGGAATTATTCTTTTGGGGTTCACGATTGTTGGTCGTTAGTTAAAGACTATTATGAATCAGTAGGAATTATTTTAAGAGATTGGGATAGACCAAAAGACCCTGATAGTTTTAGAGAAAATCCATATTTTGAGAAATGTTTTAAAGATACAGGTTTTAGAGAATTAGAACCTGACGAAGAATTACAACATGAGGATAGTATATTATTTGCTATGAATAGTAAAGGTTTAAATCACATGGGAGTTTTTTTATTGCCACAGCAGATGATATTACATCATATTGAAGGTAGACTAAGTTCAAAAGATTTTTATGGGGAGTGGCTTGTAAAATGCACAGGGAAGAGGTTACGTTATGTTAAGTAAAGTAAAAGTATATGGTAGCCTTGCGGACTTTTGTAAAGGTAAAGAGTTTGACGCAATTATTAATACACCTATAGACGCTGTAAGATTTTTAAAAGCAAATTTCAAAGGGCTTGATAAACACATGGCATCACAAAATTATCAAGTTTACATAGATCAACATAATATTGATGAGGATTTATTAGATTTTCCTAGTGGTGGATTAGATATAAAAATTGTTCCTGTTATAGAGGGTGCAGGTAATGTTGGAAAAATAATTGCAGGTGTAGCTTTACTTGGATTTGCTTTTATGACAGGTGGCTCAAGTATATTAGGTGCGGGTTTATTTGAGGCAGGTGTAGGTAGTTCAGTTATGATGGGTGCTTTAAATGTTAGTGCTTTAGCGGGAAAACTTGGTTTATTACTTGTATTAAGTGGTGTTGCGGGCTTGTTAACACCTACACCAGAATTACCAGATGATGAGGCAGACCCTATAAAATCGTTTTCTTTTAGCGGTGTACAAAATACGGCGAGATCAGGTACTGCTATACCTGTTGTTTATGGAAAAGTTTTGGTCGGAAGTATTCCAGTTTCAACTAAAATTGAAGCAGTTGACATTGAGGCATAATGGATAAATTTATTGCAGGTTCTGGTGGTGGTGGCGGTAAAGGTGGTGGAGGTGGCTCTCGTACACCTACCACTGACCCCGACGGTTTAAATAGTAGGTCTTTTGGTCGTATTGTTGATCTATTATGCGAAGGAGAAATAGAAGGTTTAGTAGATGATGGTTTTGTAAACCCAATATCAGGTGCTACAGATTCGTGGATGCGATCTGTTTTTTTTGATAATACACCTTTAAAAAATGCTGATGGTACTAGTAATTTTGATGATGTAATTATAAAAACTAGAAATGGTACTTCAAACCAAACAGTATTAGGTGGTTTTGTTCAAGCTGCAAATATAATACAAAATCCTCAAGGGGGTGTTGAGATTGATGCTACTGGTCAAACTTTTAGTATTACAGACACAAGTGTTGACTCGGTAATTTTTTTAATTAATGTGCCTACACTACAAAAACTTAAAGACAACGGTGATCAACTAGGAACAGAATTTACATTTGAGTTTCAAAGGTCATTAGCAAATGGTGCTTTTTCTCAAATACTTGGCGATCAAAAAATAAGTGGTAGAACTCCCGATTTATACCAAAAGCAATATGAATTTGACCTTACTGATTTAAACGCAAATCAATTTCCTGTTCGTTTTAAAATTATTCGTACTTCTGATAGTGATACTACTTTTATGAATAATAATAGTGGTTTTATTAGTCATAGCAGTAAATTTTATGTTGGCTCACATACACTTGTAAAAGATCAAGGTTCAAATTTCTCAGGTACTTATACACATAACAATGGAAGTAGCAGTGCCGGAACTGTAATTACAATAACAAGCACTGGTAATCATAATTTACAAGTTGGTGACAGTATTGGTTGTGAATTTAGTGGTAGCTCTTCAAACTTAAGAATGACAGTTGCGTCTATTACATCAAGCACTGTATTTACAGCAACACATACAGAAACTAAAAATGAGTCAGGTACAGTTGTATTCGGTAGAAGGTTTAATTATCCTGATTGTGCTTTAGTTGGTTTAAGAATTGATGCAGAGCAATTTAATTCAATTCCCAGACGGTCATATTTAATAAAGGGTATAAAAGTAAAAATTCCAAATGGTGTTCAAGTCGACCCTAATAACGGAAGAATAATTTATCCCGATAATTACGTTTTTAACGGTACTTTAGGTGCTGCTCAATGGACTACAGACCCCGCTTGGTGCTTGTATGATATTCTCACAAGTCAACGCTTTGGCTGTGGTGATTTTATTAATAGTAATCAAATTGATGTTTATAGTTTTTATTCAGCATCTTTATATTGTAGTGAGTTAGTTACATTTAAAGACAGATTAAATACTGGTGTTATACAAACAATTACTGAGCCAAGATTTAGTTTGAACGTAAATATACAAACTAGACAAGATGCGTTCAAAGTTATAAATAGTTTATGTTCTGTATTTAGAGCAATGCCTTTATATGTATCAGGTAGCATAAGCCTTATACAGGATAAGGCAGGTATTGACCCATCTTATTTATTTACTGCTGCAAATGTTAATCAAGATGGTTTTACATATTCTGGCAGTTCAAGTAAAACAAGAGCAACAGTAATTATAGTTAAATATTTTGATAATGAGCTTAGAGATGCAGCCTATGAGCAAGTAATTGATAATGACGCTTTGCTTAAATACGGTGCTGTTACAAAAAATATAAATAGTTTTGGAGTAACATCTAGGCATCAAGCTAGACGAATCGGTAAATGGTTTTTAACTACTTTAGCAACAGAAACTGATGTAGTTTCTTTTACCACAACAATAAGAGCAGGTGCGTTAATAACTCCCGGACAAATTATTGAAGTACAAGATGATGTTAAATCAGGTGTTCGCAGAGGTGGTCAAATTACGTCAATACAAACTATTACTGGTAATAGTGTTGTTGGTATTGATAATGTTGTTGACTTACCAAATCTTACAGGTGGTCTAAGTGGTACATTAACTGTAATTTTACCTGATGGTCAATTAAGTACAAGAACTATAGCATCAATAAATACATCAGCAAAAACTATAACTTGTGTTGGTAGATTTCAAAGTAAAGTTGCTGATAGTAATAATAATCAACCTTTTTTAAATAATACAAGACAAGAAAATCCAGTATATACAGAAACTTTACAAAATACAGACCCTAATGTTGGTTCTTTTTGGGTAATAGAAACAAGTGGTACAAACGCAGCTATACAATCACAATTATATAAAGTAGTTAGCGTAGAAGAGCAAGATGATTTTCAATATACTATTACAGGTGTATTACATAATGAATCAAAGTACGCAGCAGTTGAAGAGCTTGAGACAATTGAGCATAGAGATATTACAAATTTAGATTTAATACCTGATAGTCCTAGTGATTGGGCTACTGATGTAGGAGGTGTTACTTATCCTATAGAGCAACTTTATAAACAAAAAAATCAAGTAAAAGTAAGAATTTTGTTAGGTTGGAAACCTGTTATGGGTGTAAATAGATATGAATTACGTTATCAAAAAGATAAAAGCGGATTCCAAACTGTTGAAGTACAAAACCCAAGTTTCTCACTTGACGACATTAATGTAAGTACATCAACAGGTAACGCTGTTTTTGATTTTGAGGTTAGAAGTATTAGTGGCTCAGGTAAAAAAAGTAAAAATGTTTTAACAAAAAATAATTTCACTATTGTTGGTAAAAACGCTAAACCATCACAAGTAAACTCTGATTTCAGTGCTTCAATCGACCCACAAATTGGTCTTGTTTTATCTTGGACACCAATAACACCAACTTATCCAAATTTTGCTGATTTAGATATAAGGGGTTACATAATTTACGAAGGCACTTATGGAACAGGCACTTTACTTGGAGAGTTTGATGCTACATCTGCTTTAGTACCAACACTGCCATCTAGCACTACAGCAAATAAAACATATTCAATTAAAGCTGTTGATGATGATGGAAATGTAAGTGTAAATCCACGAGTTATAACAGTTAACTTTAATACACCTAACGCACCAACAAATTTAACAGGTACATATCAAGATGATAACTATGTTTTAACTTGGACAGCTTCAGCAGTTACAGGTAATCGTTTTGCTATAAAAGAATACGAAATTACACAAGGTACAACAGTAATAGCAACAACAAGTTCTTTATCATTTACATTGCCTGTTACTTGGAGTACAAATCAAACATTTAAAATAAAAGCAATTGATATAACAGGTCGAGAAAGTACACAAGCAACATTAAATGCTGTTTTTGGTAAGGCAGCAGCACCAAATATATCTTATTCATACGAGGGTACAAAAGTAAGAATTAGTTGGGCTAGACCAACTGAAGGGTCAACAAAAATAAAGGATTATGTTATAAAAAGTAGTCCAGACAATGTAGTTGATTTTGCATCTGCTATTGATGTTGATGTAATTAGTTCAGAGAGTTATTTATTAGACGTAGATCATACAAAATTAAATACAACAACTCCTAGACGATATTGGGTAGTAACAAGAGATGCCAACGGTACTTTAGGTGAAATAGGTAGGACAGGTATAGCGGGTACAAACTATCCTGATGTAACTTTAAGTCCACCTCCCGCACCAAATAATTTAACAGCAGTAATTGTTGGTGCTAGTGCTTTTGTGAAATGGGACGAAGTACCAATAGCAACAGTATCAACAAAAATTAATGGATTACCAATTGCTTTTTATAAAATTTATAGAGAAAACGCAGGTGCTACATCAGTTACTGCTATTGATTTTTTACAAAATGGCACATCATTAACTGAAGAAGTAACTTGGAATGATACAACACAAAAGTATTTTGTTAGAGCAGTTGATTCAAATGGTAATGACGGTGTTTTAAGTAGTGTTGATTTTACAGTTGCTGTACCATCAGCTATTACAAATTTAACTGATGAAGTAATTGATAACAATGTTTTATTAAGGTGGACAGAAAGTGCGGTATCAACAAACCAATTACCTATAAAGCACTACAACATATATAGAAATAACTTAAGTAATATAGTTGGTCAAAAACTTGGTACTTTTACAACTGTATTCGAAAACGTTGGCGGTAATTTTGAATATATTTTAAAACCTGTAAATACTGCCGGTACAGAAGGTTTACAAGCATCAGTTATTGCAAATGTAAGTCAACCGCCTGATTTTGTTTTAACACAAGATTTTGCAAGTAGTTTTAGTGGCACAATTGTTAATGGATTTGTTGAAGCAGATGGACTATTCTTTTGTTTAAATGCTAGTAAAACTTGGAAACAACATTTTGACCCAAATAACAACGATACGTCTAGAACTTTTGGTGTTTATGGTGCTACCACTATTTATGCTTTACCTAGTGAAAACTCAGGAAGCTATGAAGAAATTATAGATACAGGTGCTGTTATTGATTCTACAAGAATTGAAGCAACTATTGGTTTAGAAGCAGCAGCTACAATTGGTCAAGGACTTACAATTACTCCACATATACATACAAGTTTAGATAACTCAACTTATGTTTCTAGAGGCTCTGGAAACTCAAATGTTATTGCTAGTAACTTTAGATATATAAAAATACAATATTCTTTTGTTGGTGCAAATAATGATGATTTAGTAAAAGTACAAAGTATTAGGGTAAAAACATTTTTAAAACGTAAAACTGATCAAGGTAGTGTTACGGTAACTGCTAGTGAGTCAAGTGGTACAGGTAAACAAGTTGCTTTCAGTGAAACATTTGTTGATGTAGACTCAATACAACTTACTATAAGAGGGTCTAGTAGTAGTGCAAAATATGCTATTTATGACTTTGTAGATAGTGCAAATCCACAAAATGGATTTAAAGTATTTTTGTTTGATACTAGTGGCAATGGTGTTGCCGGAACTGTAGACTTTACTGTAAGAGGAGTTTAAATGGCCGACTTTACAAAACCTGCTTTAACAAGCACATATACAAATTTTATAGTTGAGCTAAAAGCTAGAGATAATGATATAGCATCTTTGTTTTCAAATGGGTCAACTTTTACAGGTACATATCCAGTAAGAGCTATAAGATGGAATGAATCAAATAATTATTTTGAAAGACGTAACTCAGCTAACAACGGTTGGGAAAGAATGGAAGGTGCGAGTGGCACACATAAATTTGTAAATTTAGAAACAGGTACTTTAACAGCTACTAATGGTGCGTCAATAACAGGTAATGCAACTGCTACAGGTCAATTACAAGGCTCTAGATTAAACGTTACTGGCTCAACAGCACCTGTAAATGGATTATATTTACCCGCAGCAAATGAAATTAGATTAACAACAAATAGTACTGACAGATTAACTATAGAAGCCTCTGGTGAGGTTGGTATAGGCACAGTTGACCCTGCATACACCTTAGATATTACTGGTACTTTTAGACTACAAAACGGTTCATCAACCAGTGGTTTAGAAATTGGTACTGGTGGTTCTGGGAACAGGGCTGCGTTTATTGATTTAGTTGGTGATACTACATATTCTGATTTCGGTTTTAGGATTTTAAGAAACGCAAGTGGTGCTAACGCATCAACAGAGATTATTCATAGAGGTACAGGTAATTTAATTTTAGAAACAAACGAAGCAGCAGATATGATATTTAAAACTACAGATTTAACAAGGCTTGTTATAGATGCAGGTGGCTCAGTTTGTATAGGTACAGATACAAGTCCTGATGATAGGTTACACATTAAAGAAGCTATAGACGGTGCTGTTTATTTAAGAATTGAAAATAATGATGGTTATGCTAGGTTCGGTACTGATGCCAACGATAGTTTTATTGATGCTGATGTACATAATTTAAGAAGTAGAGATGGCTCTTCTGAATACCTTGTAGCATCAAGTTCTTCTTTTCATGTAAAAACTGCGACTCAAATAGATGGTAATTTAACAGTTACTGGTAGTATTACAGGAAATAATACTGGTACAGCAGCACAAGCAGATAATATAAATATTGACGAAGCAAATAATAACGTTAGCTATCAAGTTACATTTAGTCCACAAAATAACGCAGGTTATAACAGACAATATATTGACACTGATAATGCACATTTAGTTTATAATCCCTCTACAAACGAATTATCAGGTCTTAATATTAGTTGTACAAATATAGTTGCTTCTGGAACAGCAAATTTAACTGCTAGTGATTCGGCAAAACTTAATAGTTTATTACCCTCTGCATCAGGTAATAGATGGGGTGTTGTGCCTTTTGTTGATACAAGTGGTGTTATGGAGGCAGGTAAATTTATTGATTTTCATACTAGTGACACTACAACATCAGGAAATAATGGTCGCATGGAATGTGATGGTACTAATTTTAAATTTACAAAAAATGTAATACCAGACGGCTCACATGATTTAGGTTCAACGTCAGCAAGGTGGCAGAATTTATATGTAAATGACCTTAAGTTATCTAATAAGGGTAGTGTTAATGATGCTGATGGTACTTGGGGAGATTGGACAATACAAGAGGGTAAAGATTCACTATTTATAAGAAATGAGAGAAATGGTAAATTCTACAAAATTGATATGACAGAGGTGGAAATGTAACGCACATTGCGTATAATAAAAAAACAAATTTATTTAAAAATGAAAAAACAAGAACCCACCCAAGAAGTTGCAAAAACTGAAATCCAAAAATTAAAAGAGGAAGCACAAGCTAGAGGGCAACAATTTGTTAAGCGTTATCAAGAGCTTGAAAACGCAGAAAAACAAATAGCAGCAGAAAAAAAAGCTATTGAGAAAGAAGTTGACCTTATTAATGGAGAAATTAACGGCTATAATAAGATTGAGCCACCAACTTCGGAGCCACCCAAAACTGAAACTAAAACTAGTTGAATGTCCTCACCTCCTGCAATTGAAAATTTAGAATTATATAGAGGCATTGATTGGAGTTCGGGTTATATTTTTGCGAGTGAAGATGCAAACGGTACTGTAACACCAGATAATTTACAAGGAAAAACAATAATTGCACAGGCTTGGGATAAAGACAGAACCTTCAAATATGCAGATTTTGCAGTAGATTATACAGATCGCCCAAATGGTGAATTTTCATTATCATTAACAGATGATTTAACTTTACAATTTCCTGATACAGCTTATTATGATGTTGTATTAATAAATGCTAACGGTATTAGAGAATCCTATGTTAAAGGGGAAATTACTACGCTTATGGGTTATTCAAGATGACAAAAAAAATAACTAGAAACTCAGTAACAAAAGTTGTAACTATTGTTAAGCAAGGAGCTCAAGGAGCAGATTCAATACAAAGTTTTGAGGAATCAGGTAGGGTTGATGGAAGTATTCCTGTTTTTAATGCTACGCTACAGAGGTATGTTGCAAACGCAACTGTAACTCCTACCACCCTTACAGATGGGGGAAATTTTTGACCCATTTATTCTAGCTTTATTTAGGTAAAAGCCAATGCCAAACGTCATTAGATTTAAAAGAAGAGCATCAGGTGCTGCAGGCGCACCCGCATCTTTAATGGAGACAGAACCTGCGTATAACGCAGTTGATGATACTTTATATCTTGGTATTGGCTCAGGGGGTGCAGGGGGTTCAGCAACAAGTATTAAACCAATTGGTGGGTCAGGTGCTTTTGTTGATAAAACAGGCGCACAAACAATATCAGGAAATAAAACTTTTACAGGAACACTTGATTTAAGTGCAGCAAATATACCCTCATTTACTTGTAATCAAAATTTAACAATCGTTGGTGACTTAGTTGTACAAGGTACAACTTCAACTATATCTTCAACCACAATTACAGTATCGGATAAAAACTTAGAATTAGGTAAAGTAGGAACACCAACAGATACAACAGCAGACGGTGGTGGTATTACCTTAAAAGGTACAAGTGATAAAACTTTTAATTGGGTTGACGCTACTGACTCTTGGACATCATCTGAGCATATTGAACTAGCAGCAAATAAAGTTTTTAGAATAGACGCTGTTGAGGTTTTATCTAAAACTGGATTAGGTTCTACTGTTGTATCTTCTAGTTTAACGTCAGTTGGCACTATAACTTCTGGTGTTTGGACAGCATCAGATGTAGCTGTAGCTCACGGTGGTACAGGAGCATCAACAGAGGCACAAGCAAGAATAAATCTTGGATTACAAATAGGTGTCAATGTAGAACCTCACAGCGATATTCTTACTGAATTGGCTACTATGGCTTCGGGTGCTGCATCAGCTTTAGCAGATTTAACAGGTACTGAGGTTGCAATATTAGACGGTGCAACATTAACAACAGCAGAATTAAATTATGTTGATGGTGTTACAAGTTCAATTCAAACACAATTAAATAATAAACAACCTTTAGACGCTGACTTAACAGCTTTATCTAGTTGCCAATCAGGTGCTGCTACTGCCTTAGCATTATTAACATCAACTGAAGTAGCAATACTTGACGGTGCAACACTTACAACTGCTGAATTAAATATTTTAGATGGTGTAACAGCTACAGCAACTGAACTTAATTTACTTGATGGGGTTACATCAACAACAGCAGAGTTAAATATTTTAGATGGTCTTACAGCAACAACAACCGAACTTAATGTTATTGACGGTGGTACATCAGCAACGTCAACAACACTAGCAACTGCTGACCGTATTGTTATGAATGATAACGGCACTATGAAACAAGTAGCACTGACCGATCTTGTTACATTTTTAGAAGATGGCTCAACTTCCGGATTTGATATTGATGGAGGTACTTACTAAAATTAATTAAACGGAGGTAAGCCAATGTCTACAACAATTAAATTAAAACGTGGGTCTGGTAGTAACCCGCAAGCAAGTGATTTAGCAGTTGGAGAAGTTGCTGTTAGAACTGATACAGGTCGATTATTTACAAAAAAAGATAATGGAAGTATTGCTGATGTTGGTGGTGGTGTACAAAGTGGAGCTATTGTAGACAGTGACATCAGTGCAAGTGCAAATATTTCAAAAGCAAAATTAGCTATCGCTGATGCTACAACTACAACATCAGGTTACGAATCAGCAGCAGATAAAGCAAAATTAAATGGAATTGAAAGTGGTGCAACTGCTGACCAAACTGCTAGTGAAATTGTTGCTTTAGTTGCCGACCAAACAATTGCTCCTTCAACTATTGATATGGAGGATAATGAGAAAATTCTTCTCGGAAATTCAGATGATCTAGAAATTTATCATAACGGAAATCACAGTAAAATTATTGATACAGGTACAGGGAATCTTTATCTGGAATCTGATAGTGGAAATATATATTTAAGAGTTAGTAATAATGAACAGGGTGTCACTATTAATCAAGACGGAGAAGTAGAGATATATTTCAACAATGTTAAAAAAGCGGAGTCTTGCAATACAGGATTTGATGTTTTTGGTTGTTTACAAGCAGAAACTACAAGTTCAAAAGCGGGAATTATTGTTAAAGGAGATGGCAGTTCAGTAGATGGTTATATTCAACTTAATTGTTGGAATAATAATCACGGTGTAAAACTAAAAGCACCTCCTCATAGTGCTGCTGCTACTTATACTCTTGTTTTGCCAAATGACATACAAAACGGAAAATATTTAACTGTTGATAGTAATGGAAACACATCTTGGGGTACACCTACTAATACAACTTATAGCGTAGGAGATGGAGGTTTAACTCAAAAGAATTTTACAACAACTTTAAAAAATAAATTAGATGGCATTGAAGCAAATGCAACAGCAGATCAAAGTAATTCAGAAATAAAAACAGCTTACGAAGCAAACAGTAATACAAATGCTTTTACTGACGCTTTATTGTCTAAGTTAAATGGTATTGCTGCTTCAGCTACTAACGTCACAAACAATAATCAACTAACTAATGGAGCAGGTTACGTTACAGCTAATACACAACTGTCAAATGAACAAGTCCAAGACATAGTAGGTGCTATGGTTACTGGCAATACAGAGTCAGGAATAACTGTTACTTATCAAGATGGAGATGGCACTTTAGATTTTTCAGTAGCAAGTCAAACAGATCAAAACTTTACAACAGCTTTAAAAAATAAACTTGACGGTATAGCTGCAAGTGCAACTAACGTTACAAATAATAACCAGTTAACCAACGGTGCGGGGTATATTACTTCAGCAGCTTTAGCAGGTGCTAGTGATGGAGGAAACGCAGCTTTATTAGATGGTATAGATTCAACACAGTTTTTAAGAGCCGACCAAGACGACTCAACCTCAGGAATTTTAACTTTAACTACAAATTCACAGTATCCATTAAAAATAGATGGAGATCATAATGGAAAAATTCTATTAAAAGGTTCATCAAATCCTTACATAAGATTTCAAGAGGGTGCTACTGATAAGGCTTATATACAATGGTCAGCAAGTGGTTACTTGCAACTTGTTAATCAAGAAAGCGGGGAAGTATTAAGGATTAAAGACGGTAATAATGGCTTAATTTATGAATCAAATGGTACAGAAAGAACTGTATATCATTCGGGCAACTTACCAACTATTCCAACAAACAATAATCAATTAACAAACGGTGCGGGATATAGTACATTCTCAGGCTCATATAACGACTTATCTAACAAGCCTACAATTCCAACTAATAACAACCAACTTACAAACGGTGCGGGATATATTACCAGTGCAAACGGAGGCAATGCAGCAACTTTAGACGGTATTGATTCTAGTCAATTTGTAAGGTCAGACACAGCAGATACAATAACTGCCACATTGACAGCGAGAACTATTCTTCCTCAATCTGGTAATACTTATAATTTAGGCAGTTCAAGTGCTAGATGGAATAACTTATATGTAAACGATATGCACTTCTCAAACGAGGGTAGCCAAAACTCAGTTGACGGCACTTGGGGGGATTGGACTTTACAGGAAGGAGAAACAGAATTATATATGATTAATAACAGATCAGGTCAAAAATTTAAAATAGCAATGATTCCTGTTTAAGATATAATGAAACCAAGAGGCTAAGTTTTAGTAAAATGAGTATTCACTTTGGGGATAGCACGCAAATTGATACAGCACCAAGCTCTGCAAGCGCAGATGATATACATCCTAATGTTGATGATGTTGGTTATCAATACGCAAGTACAACATCAAATAATTATATAAACGCTTACTCTTTAACTTTTACACCTAAAAAAGCTAATTCAAAAGTTATGCTTTGGCATGGTGGCTTTGTATATGGTTATGGTCAAAACCAAAATCAACAACAAAATACATCAGGTGCTAGGGTTAGATTACAAAGAGGTGGTAGTGGTTTAGGCGGTACTTACTCAGGTTGGAAATCTCAAGGGTCTACCTTTACTGAACACATAGTAGACACAAATAATCATGGAGGTAACGCAGTAAATTATAATTTACAGCTACAAAAATTCCACGTTGGGTTCAGATTTAATGGGTTAACAGGATATTGTAATACGAGAATAAGTGCTATGGAGATTGACATAACTTAAAAAAAATGCAAACACCAATTAAATTTAGAAATCCAGAAGATGTAGTTTTTGAGAGAAAAATTAATGACCCTGCTAATGTTAAATTTGAAAACGATCAATTTATTGGTATTTGGGATAATATTTTTTTACCAGATTTTTGTGAAAAATTAATATATTTTTATGAAAAAACTGACCATTTTCGTTATGACGAAAGAACAAGACGACACGATACAGTAAGAGTTGATCGGCAAATAGATTTACAAATTTTTGAAAAGCCTTTAAATGACCATATATTTGATGGTCTTGGTTCATGTTTAAAAGAATATTTAGATTGGTATCCAGTACTTCAACCATTTCATTTTTATACTACAAATAACTTATTTCAAAAAACACAACCAAAACAAGGTTATCACAGTTGGCATCACGAAAAATGCGATCAAAATACTAATAAAAGAACTCTTGTTTGGATGGTATATATGAATGATGTAGATGAAGGAGGAGAAACAGAATTTTTATATCAACAAAAGAAAATTAAACCAAAAACAGGTAGAGTAGTAATATTCCCCGCATCATTTACACATCAACACAGGGGTAATCCGCCAATGAGTAATAAATATATTATTACTGGATGGCTATCCTCACAACAGGCAGGGCATGGATTACCTTATTTTGAATACAAACCTAACAACCCATGAAACATAAAATGAATGAGGCTGTTAAGGCATTAAGGCCAACAGCTATTTTTTCAACTACTGGCGATACTTATGCTGATATTATTTGGCATGAACAAACTGATGCAAGTATTACAAAGCCAACTGAAGCTGAGGTAAATGCAAAAGCAGAAGAGCTTGAGGCTTTAGAGCCTAAAAGGTTATTAAGGGAAGAAAGAGACGAGTTTTTAAAAAGTTGTGATTGGGTTGTAATAAAAGCACTTGAAACAGGTGTTGCAGTTCCAAATGATTGGAAAACATACCGACAAACTTTAAGAGATTTACCAGAAAATGTGAATCCAAAACTAGACGCTAATGGAGATTTAGACTACACTTCATTTACTTGGCCTGATAATCCTTAATGTCTTTATGTGAAATATACGACGATATATTTGACGCAGAATATCTTTACGAAATTTATAACATAGTTGATAAAAAATTAAACTATGTTGCAAAAAATATAGCAAATCGCAATTCTTATCCGTATGGAACAAGAGGTACTCATAAATTAATGGGTACTGGTATTTTACAAAGGGAATCATTTAACGATATTACTTACGCTAATAATGAATGTATAAAATTTTTTAATGAGTTATTTCATATAATTTGTACTGTAAGAAATACAAATCCTGATAGTTTATTTTTAGAAAGAATTGACGTAAATTTACAGCATAGTGGATGTCATGGCACTTTACATAGAGATGCACCGCCAGAAGATGAATTTACTCAAACATACATGGTAATGGCTAATCCTGTTTGGGAAAAGGATTGGGGTGGTGAATTTGTTTTATATACACAAGATAAAAAAACAATGTTAGAAAAAATAGATTATAAGGCAGGTAGGGTTATAATTTTTCCCGCAGGTATGCCTCATGCGGGTTATGGTGCAAAATCTGAATTTCCTTATGTTTATAGATATACAATTGTTTTTGGAGTTAAACCACTTAATTAGATTTTTCTATTATGTAACGGTTTAAAACCCCTAGAGTGACATATAAAGGCATTAAAGTCATAATTCCACAAAAGGTTATAATAGTACAAGGTACAAGAGCCTTTAAAAATGCTTCTCTAATCATGCAAAAATTAATTAACGCTTTGTCAATCTTATCGTTTGTCCTAATTAGTTCAAGTCTTCTAGCTGCGGGTCTAACATATAGACACATAAAATCAGATGCTTTTAAAGAAAGAATTATGAGTGAAGTTATGAAGGGTGTTGGTAATTTAGTACCTGACTCTATTAATGATGCCTTGCCTGATCGTACAGGTTTGCCTATTCCTTTACCACCTGCACCTCAAAAGCCCTTTTAAAATGAAAATTTATGATAATTTTATATCTAAACAAGAAGCACTTATTTTAAAAAAATATATTGTTGATACAGAAGAAGAAGTTAAAAGTCTGGGAGATGACTTGTATTATGGTACAGCTGATAATTCTTTAACAGGTCGTTGGACAGTTCATAACTATCTAAAAAATAAAACGTGTGCAGATATACTTTTACCAAAATTAGCAAAAGTTTTGCCTAGCTTTTTTTTTATTACAATGTGGGCGAATATATTTAGAAAAGGGGAATATATAAAACCACACGATCACGGTACGGCAACAATATCAGGTAATTTATTTATAGATGGTTACGACGACAGTGAAACTATTTATGAAGAGCATGGTGCTATTAAAAATAAAATAGGTACTTTAGTAACATTTCCCGCAGAGACTACTCATTGGGTTGAAAAAAATAAAACTGATATACCAAGAATAAGTATGGCTTTTGATACCTTGTTTTTTAATCCGGCAAAAACATATCCAGAAGTTACAGAATTTGTACCAGTTGGCAATCATTTAGAAAATGGTGTTTTTTATAATCATATTTATTTAAGCCATGACAGAAGTTAGAACTATACCTACAGTTACTATTCCAAGAATAGAAACTTTTGTTATACCAAGTCAAACATCTTTACCTGATACAACACATATTACAAGGGTTTTGCCACCTGTTTTTGATATGAATTGTGTAACTATAAGACGAGATGGTACAAGAAATAATGCTCTTTTTAAAGATGACCCCGCAGGTAATGTTCGTATTGATTGTCCACTTCCATTTTATGAGCCTTTACAATTTAATAAAAAAGATTTAGTACTTACTGAAGAAGCTAAACCCCCTACAAATCAACAACCTGAGATACCAAAAACTGATAATAATGAAGTACCCGAACTGCCAAATAATAAAGTTGAGTGTCCTGACCCCAAAAAAAATAATCCTAGAATTGGTGATTTAAATACTGCCGGTACTGAAAAAGTAACAGGTTTTAAATATATAGAAGAAACAAAAGAGTGCCTAGTTTTATATGAACCATTAACTAAAGTCGAAAAGTATTTACCCTCAACCTCAACAGTATCTACAACTTTCGCATTAACAGTTGTAGCAACAATATCTGCGACTTTGGCAAGCCCTTTATTAAATAAAATATTAAAACCATTATTTAAACAAATAATCACTAAAATTAAAACTTTTATAAACAAAAAATTTAAAAAAGAAAAATGAGACAAAACCTTTTTTCTATCCCCTTTTTTTTTGATAAAGTCGATTTAAGTAAAATATCCCTTATTGACAAAGAAAGAAAACCAACATTTGTATCGGGGGTTCAAAGCAGTTTTAATACACATAGAATAGTAAAAAAAGAAACATTAAGATACTTAACTAAATTAATTTGGAAAAATATAGAGTGTATTTGTAAGGGTTCATTTAGTATAGAAATATCTGAGATGTGGAGAAATGTATATACAAAAAACGATTGCCAAGAACCACATATACACCCCAAATGCCAATGGAGTTTTGTTATTTATGAAAACATAAACGAATCGAGAACAGTTTTTCAAAACCCTAGTAGATATTTATTAACAAGTTGTATAGATGCTTATGGTGTTAATGATGTTTTTATAGAAAGCATAAAACCAAAATTAACGAATGGCGATATTATCATATTTCCATCTTTTGTCGAACATTATGTGCTTTCGGGTGGAGTAGGTACTACAATTAGTGGTAACGTACACATCACACGAAATGAAAACTGACCCGAATGTTAACGTAGTTGAGAATCATTTACACGTTACATTAATAAAGCCTTTTTCTCCTCCTATATTAAAATCTGTAATTGACCCTAAGATAGTTGATTCTCTTAACGAGTACTGTGACAAATTAATAGAAGAAGGCGGGCATGACACATCTCATAGATCAATAAGTAATAACAGTGGGGAATTAAATTGTGATTTAAGTGGTTTTACAGATTTTGGTTTGGATTTATATGACATGACTAAAGGTTTATTTGGTCAGTTTTATATGGCAGTAGATGCTAATTCAATACCAGAATTAGACGAAATTAAAAATGTTGAAGTGCATGACGCTTGGTTTGTTCGTAATTTTAAACACGATTATATTCCCGCACATTTTCACATGGATTGCCAATATTCTTGCGTATTGTTTTTAAAAGTGCCTGAGTGTATTGGCGATAAAAATAGTCGTAACGATAAGCCAAAAGTAACAGAGGGATATATTGATTTTATATATGGTTCTTACAATACCCTTACAGCGTCAAGTTTTTGTTGTAAACCAAGAGTAGGAGATATTTATATATTTCCATCATTTTTAATGCACACAGTATATCCTTTCTTTGGAGAGGGAGAACGTAGATCATTCGCTGCTAATTTGTCCTTAGTAGGTGCTATATGAATCTAATTTTTCCAATACCCATACAGATTTCAAATGTTAAATTTGATTTTACAGAATTAAGAAAAGACAAAAATCATATTTTTAATTTTACTCAAAAACAAGATTTAGAATTTAGAACTAAACCAACAGAAATTAGTAAGCTACGGATTTTAGAAAATTATCCAGATTTAAAAAAATGCTTATTAAAGGAAGTATATAAATACGCAAGACAACTAGGCTTTCAAAACCAATATGTTATTACTACATCTTGGTTAACGTGTATGGGTAATAAAGACGCAATTGGCACACATTCGCACCTTAATTGCCAATTTAGTGGAATTTTATACTATGACGAAGATTATAGTGAAGCACCGCCTATTAAATTTGCTAACCCATTTATAAAACTTGATGGTTTAGGTATTAGACCAAGTAGTGATTCAATATTAATTTATACTGAGGGTTTTCAACCAATAACAGGAGGTTTAATAATTTTTCCAAAATTTTTAGATCATTTTACAGATACAAATGAGAGTGGCAAAGATAGAAGATCGTTAGCTTTTAATGTACACCCTTTAGGTTATATAGGAGAGGGGGATAGTTCTTATCATACTGATTGGTTTAATTAAATGAACGTTTTTACACCTTTTGGTTATTTGTTTGCTGAAACCATTGTTAAAGAAGATTGTAGTGAATTAAAACAATGTGAGTTTTATTTAAGAGGTAGTGGACAAGATAATTTCAAGGGAAAAGATTATTCAAATTTTCATGTTTTAGATGATTACCCACATACAAAAAAAATTATGGAACAATATTCAAAAAAATTTATTAGGGAAAATTTTTGCTCTACAAACAAATTTGAAATAACAACATCTTGGCTAGTTAATCTTGCACACAATGACAGAATACATCTACACCATCATAAAAATTGTGTTTTTAGTGCGGTTTTTTATTATGGTGAGTACACTCAAGAAACTTGTGGTTTACAATTTAAAAACCCTGTAAAAGAACAAATACCTTTATATGTAAAAGACTATGAAATGAATCCTATGACTTGCAGTTTAGAAATTAAACCAGAACATAATCAATTAGTTATTTTTCCAAGTTGGATGTATCATTTTAGTAATTTAAACAAAGAAGAGGACAGACGTTCATTAGCTTTCAATCTTGCACCTGTCGGCGAGATTGGTGATGGCGATTCAACTATATTTATTTAACGCTTTGGTTTAATTTCAGCAACCGCTATATCAAGGGAATTTAATCTGCCGTAAATATCTCTCATATCAACATGCATATCATCAATCTTATCGTTTATTAATTCCACTTTAGTTAATAAACTTACTACATCTTCCCTATTTTTTTTACCTCTATAACTTAAACTTCCGGCACTAACAAATACCGCAGTTAATATCGCACCCCCTGTTGCTGCTATTAGTTCCACCACTTTACGATAATGTTATCTAGTCCTATTATGACAGAAAGAATATACGTTGTGCAGCATTTATTTACAACACCGCTTTTTGCTTGGGAAAATTGTGAACTAGATTTAGAAAGATTAGAAAAAAAATGTATAGAACATAAAAATTTAAAACCAAAAAATTTAAGTAATGTTGGTGGTCAGCAATATCATCAATTTCAAGATAAAGAATTTTTTAGCTTTATACAAAAAAATTTACCTATAGTAAAAGACAAACCAATTAAATCATTTGATATTGTTTGTTGGGTTAACATTAATGGCAACGGTTGTCATAATGTAAGGCATCATCACGACCCATACTCAGGAACTTTTTTAAGTGGTGTTTTTTATATTAAAACACCAGAAAATAGTGGAGGTATAGTTTTTTATGACCCTAGACCACATATAGGCTCTGCACATGACACAAGGTATTTTAGTCAATTAGATCATTGCAATACTTATTGTGTTAAACCAAGTCCAAATATGATGTTAATGTTCCCTGCATGGTTAGAACATAGCGTTGAAACAAATAACTCAAATGATACAAGAATATCAATATCGTTTAATATTGCTGATATTGAGTATTAATGGTTTAAGTTTTGTTCTTTGCTAGTATGATATAAAAACTATGGCTACTGAAAAACCCAAAAATGTCATCGAGAAACTTAAAGATGGTTTAGATGATAAAGAAGAGCAATTAGCTATTATTAGTCTTTTCGTTAGGCTTGGAGTTGTAGTTTGGAGTGGATTCATAGTATCCCTTAATTACATAGAATTGCCCGGATATAGTAATGAGCCTAAGGATATTACCTTTCCGGCTTCTCTATTAACTGCTGCGATTTCAACTTTCGGCATTGAGGCATCACGAAAAAAAGGTAGTGACAAAGACACTAAGGTTGCAGAAAGTAAAGGTATGATTCAGACTATAAGGGTAGAAACACCAATTAAAATTCTTGGTGCAGAAGTAATTGACCCTAAAACACAAAAATGATTAAAAAACTTTTATTTTGTTTGTTACTAGCAGCACCTTTACCTGCTGCTGCAGGCATAACTCATTCAATACAAAGCTCAGTATCTTTAACTGTTGGGGGTGCAACAACATCTTCAGAACGTATTGGGTCATCATTCTCAATATCAGGTACAGGTGTTGATGTAACAGATGGCACTACAGCAGGTACAATATCTGCGGGAACTATTACAAGTGGAGTTTATAGTCCGGGAACTATTGCAGCTACACAAAATGCCACAAGTGGAGAGAGTTTTAGTTTTTCACAAAGTTTTACTCAAGCAGACGCACTAACTAATAGTGCGCCAACTGTAGGGGAAGTACCTAATTTTTCAGACATAACATCAACTGCGGGTGGTACTGCCGGAGATTTAGATGGTAGTGTGACTTCTGCGGGTGTTGTGTCAATAACTGCGGGCGGTGCAAACACTGAAGCGGTTGGACAAGTAGTGTCTACAATAAGTACTTTTTAAGTTTATGAGAAAGCTATTTTGGCTCTCATTTTTATTTGCAACACCTATATACGCTGCTCCAATAGTGCCAAACTTCCAACAGGGAGTCCTTAACCAACGAGTAGAAACAAAATCTACAATAGTAGAAGATATAAAATCTTATGATATACGCAACGGTTATGAGCTAACTGTAGGTGGTACAAATATTGAAAGTACTAATGGGAATATAACTAGTGATGGTTGGACAGTTGTTGATACAACTATAAACGGTGTTGGCACTACTTATGTGAGTCCTGACTTAAGTACAAAGCCACAATTTCAAATTGTTAATTCTGGTGAGGCCTTTAATTACTTTGAAACACTAGAAACTCCGGGAATTAGTAATATGACTCATGTTATCAGGACAACCACTATAGAGAGCATAACTGATAGCACGTCAACGTTTAGTCAATGAAAAAATATTTAGCATTATTAGTTTTATTTTCTAACCCTGTTTTTGCTAATTCAATAAATACTACATCAAATTCCAGTGGGTCGGTGGTCAATCAAGCTGTCCAAGTCGTGCCTTCACGGCAGTTTCAATACCAAATGAACACCATTGTATGTCAGGGTGCAACCTTAAATATATCTCCATTTGTCTCTACAACCTATGGTTTTTCAACCCCTTACGAGCCTTATTTTGATAGACCCATATACTCAAGTCGAGATATAGAGGGGGATTTTGATGACGACAATAATCCTACAGGTGACGGTGATGTTGACCTAAATTACAGGGGTGAGATTTTGTATTTTGAAAAAGTACGCACAGGCATGAGACAATCAAATACTTCTATTAATGGTGGCATAACAGCTACTTTTAGTATCCCACTAGACCGTACTGCCTTAAAAGAGTGCAGGTTAGCTATGAAAAAACAAAACGAATTATATGAAGCAAGTCTTGCTAGTAACCGTTTGAACT
>VTLG01000062.1_pt1 | contig 34754 bp, 42 predicted proteins | sample 4694571 | NCBI WGS metagenome assembly VTLG01 (sample SAMN12604809, study PRJNA352737) | marine metagenome | biome: ENVO:00000447; feature: ENVO:00000209|ENVO:00000569|ENVO:01000036; material: ENVO:00002151; isolation source: viral sequences binned using virsorter ...
GTACTGCGCTATTGTAAAATCCAAGGCGATGATCTCGCAAGCATTAAGTTGCTAAACGCCAATTCGTTTAAGTCCTTGGTTATAGATGAACGATAGAATGAGAACTATACCAGTTTCTATCATTGTTGTTACTTTTTCCTTAAGGAAATAACAGTTAATTATTAGCTTGGTCTATTAGTATAATGGTTAGTATGCTAGCTTGTCACGCTAGAGATAAGAGTTCAATTCTCTTATAGACCGTTGGCTAGTTTGTGGAGCAAGTTATGCCGTAGTTATTATTAATTTAATAATGTAAATCATAACCCAAGTCTACTAAGGTCTTATTAAGATAACTAGCCTTTCACCTCACAATTTATTAATTATGCTAACAGTATTATTATTTATTGTATTTAATCCGATCACTTTAACTTATTTAATTATAAATAATGTATAAAATGATGACTTATTATGAACAACTATCTAAAGAGATAGATAAGTTGAAAGCAGAGGGTAAGATTGTTACTATTAAACAATTACCATCTACTGTTAATTACAAACGTAAATCAATTAGGTTTTAATTTATGAAACTATTCACAACTAAAACAAATAAGGCTGACTTATTAACATCAGCTAATGATTTATTACAGCAACAAGAAGTGTTAGTTTATTTATTAGTAATAACATTTAGTATTGCTATTCTATTTTGATTCTCTCATACAGCCTAAGGGCTGTCTAAGGGATTCACTCCCTTCATTGTTACAGTTTATTACAATGAGATTACTAACAATGGTATTATGCCTTATACTAAGTATTGAACAAGGCATTCTAAACCTTTATTTAACACAAAACTATGAAGCAAACCTATCAAATGTATTTTGGAAGGAACACACCTAATGGATACGTTACAGATAACGCTTGGGATAGCTTCAGAGAAGTCTTAGGTATGACATTTAATAGTTATACTGTACAAGATGTTGAAGGAGCTTGGAAAGGCGAATCTGAGGATACTAAATTAGTTACTGTTACTACAAAATATAAAGAAAAAGTAAACGATGTATGTAGAGCATACGTTGATATATTTAATCAAGATGCAGTGGGTTTATTAATAACTAATCCAATGCAATTTATAACCAAAGAAGTAGAGGTGTTTTGATGTCTTTAATTAAAACCTATCTACTTGAACAACTTGAAAACTCACAGTCAGGAGATGTTATGTCATGCTTAAATGATGGAGATAGAGCGGTTATTAAGTTCTTAGCAACTGAATACCTAAGAAATCTTAATGTTGATGATGTCGGTATGACTGACGAAGTTCTAGATCTAATGGAAAAACTTGATTTAGAATATAATGCCACGTAGTAAACCACGTCCTGTTATTGTTATTTATAATAATGAACAGGACAAACTAAAACATAAAACTTATTTAAAACTATTATTAAGGAGATTCACCCATGTCTAAAAGATTAGGAGTTGTAGGTATTACTAAAGTTGAGAATGCACAACTTGGATTACTACTTAAATATATATTTACTAATGATAATGTACGCAATGCATTACCTGAAGATGTTCTAAGATATCCAGATGCATTTACTAAACTCTGTGGTCGGTATTCTTCATGAATACTTATACAGTTAAGGTCACTGAATCGTACTGGTTCTATGATGTTGAAGCTAATAATAGACAAGATGCTATAGATCAAGCTGAAACATTTACATGGGATCAATATGATGCGCATGACTATGATTTGTCTATTGAGGCAGAAGAAGAAGATGAGTATTAGGATTATTGATGATTTCTTAGAGGCAGAGTATTTTGCTATACTATATAATCATATAACCAGTACACAGTTCCCTTGGTATTACCAAGATAATATATCATTACCTTCTCCAGATAATACTACTTATAATAAATTTGGTTTTGACCATTTAATATATGAAGAAGGTATGAGTATTAAGGATATAGATAAAATAGTATTACCTTTATTGAATCAGATAATGAGTAACGTTGAACATTCTAAACTAATTAGATGTAGATTAGATATGACTATCAATCGTAACAATACTAATCCTTTAGAGGCTCACGTTGACTTTACTATTCCACATATTACTACTATATTCTATCTTATGAATTCAGATGGTAATACTATTCTATATAATGAAGAACATGATGGAGTAGAGAAAACTAATGATGATTTAACAATTCATCAGGAGATAGAACCTAAAGCTAACAGATTGTTAATCTTTGATGGGTTGACATGGCATACAGGGCATACTCCATGTTATAATAACAGACGAATACTAATTAATACTAACCTTACATATTAACCCACCTTATTCACAGTCAGCAAATGAATTTTGATACCGTACATGAGTACTATTTTGGAGATGGTTGTGTCCATTTACATTATTGTACCGATCATGAAACACTAATAGTAGTTAATAACACTGATGGTAAAACTAATAGGCTAATGCTTAATATACCTCAAAAAGTATTAGATGAATTTAGACTTGAACTAAACAAAGATAGCTTAGAAAAGGTAAAGTTCGATGACGATTAGAGCTTACTACTTATTAGCCGATCCTGAGGATTATGATGATAACGATGATATTGTTAAAATGGCTAAGGATTTAGAATTATCAACTCATCTCGATTGTGTTGATTTCATGTTAGTCGATGATGAATTTCTCGACCCACCTTATATAGCATATTAATTATGAAAGACGATTTACTTAGAGCTTTAACGGCTCACGCACACGGAGAAATGACCTATCACAAAGCTAATGTTAATGTATACCTCGCTAATCCTGTTGGCATTGGTGAACATCCTGATGTTATGGGAGCTATCACAAGTGAATTACATGAGGTAGCTAAATGGCAAGATGTTCTTGATATATTAGAGGGGTACCGTAAATGAATAAAACTAAAGAGTGGTTATTACTAAATGCTGTTAAAGCATGGTTGTATAATTATGAAAACAAAGAGGAAGAATTAACTCCTCAATATGATAAACTACATAAGGAGTTATATAATGCCTACATCACAAAGGATACTCCCGTTCAAAAACGGGGACGTCCAGCGAAAAGACAAAGGAAGAAAACGACCACAAGCACTGAGGCAAGCCAAAAAGCGAGCCAAACAACTGATTAAAACACTTAAACATTCACAGTCATGACAACACGACGTTATCTAGCAAAACTAGAAAGTGGTAGAGACTTTATGTTTACTGCCGAAGATGACATCGACGCTATGTTTGCAGCCGATGAGGAAGCTAAGTTATTCGATGATTACTTAGTAGATGTAATACCTATCCTTGATTATGCCCAAAAAGAAACCTTATTTTCCTAACAATTGGAGTAAATTAGTTACTGTACCTGATCATTATTTTGAGTCTATACCTTTTGAACAGTTTATGGATTGGAAAATTGCTGGTTGGCAAATACCATCATCTATAGATTGTATCATTAGAGAAGAAAACATGGTAACAGGAAAGATTAAAGAGTACACGTACACTAGACAATCTGATGCTAGGAAAAGAGTACACAAAATAATGGATGCTGCAGAAAGTAACTTCCTATTAGTTTCAAAAGACAGTATCCATCACTTATACCCTAAAGAAATTGGAGACGTTTATGAAGAAGGAGAGTACGATGCTACAGACTACGACTTCTAATAGAAGTTTAGAAGATATAGTAGAGTATGCTAAGAAAGCAACAGAAGAAATTGAAGAAAGATTTAAAGGAAAAGAGAATCATCCTAACCATATTAAATTAAAACGTTTATTATTAGATCAATTAGAAGATGAGTTCTATGATCAAAGCCACACCCTCACAAATTGATGAACAGTACAAGCTTGAAAGAGAAGCTATTAGTCAAGGTTTAAAACGTTTACAAGATCAAACTATTAAACTTGAGAATCAAACTTATGCATCTGCCACTATATATGGTATATCTAGTATTGACACCTTATTACCTCGTCTAGTTGGTCGTATTAATAAGACTCGAATTAAGATTCATAAAGGTAAGTATGGTGTTGCTTTTAAAGAAATACACATATACTTAGATAATCTTGATTCACAGTCAGCAGCAGCAATCGCTTGTAAGATTGCATTTGATAAAATATTTGGATATAAGGATAAATGTAGTCAAGCAACAAAGATATGTGAAGCAATAGGTAATGCTATAGAAGATGAGTGTCAAATGAGACACTATGAGACTCATGCTCCGGGATTATTGAACACATTAAAGGAGAATTACTGGCATAATGCATGTGGTACTCAACAAAGGATGACTATTATCAAGACTCTTATGAATAGATATGAGATTAAACGATGGTCTCCATGGAATGTTAGTATCAAAGTTAAATTAGGTGGTTGGTTGTTAGATTGCATAATGGAATCAAGTCAGTGGTTTTATAAACAAAGGGTAAAGGAAGGACGTAAGACTACTTATTACATTGCACCTACACCAGAATTTCTGGATATTAAGGATGATGTAATGGCAAATGCTGAGTTATTTTCTCCGTTACAATGGGTAATGTTAATCCCTCCAAAAGATTGGACTAACGAGACTCCCGGAGGATATATGATGAACGAAGTGATGCATGGTCATAAATTAGTACGTCGGGTTGATCACCCTCCTATACAGGGAGAAATACCACTTGCTTTTTTGAATAAAATACAAGAGGTAGCCTACCGTTTGAACCCTTTCACTGTTGATGTTGCTGAAACACTTCAAGAGAAAGGTATAGGTGTAGGTAAATTCCTCCCGATTATTCACTATGATCTACCGCCAAAACCACCAGATATAGCAGAGAATAAAGAATCTCGTAAGGCTTATAGAAGGGCTGCGGCAGAGGTAATGAATAAGAGAGCAGCAGAGTTCAAGAGATCCTGCCGCACAAGAATGACAATGGAAGCAGTTCAACGCTTTAAGAATCGTGAAAGGTACTATATACCTTGGTCTTTTGATTACCGTGGGAGGGCTTACCCAATTCCTGCATTTCTTACTCCACAAGATACAGATTTTGGAAAATCACTTATTGTCAATGCTGACGAAGCCTACATTACCGAATCAGGAAAAAAGTGGCTTGCCTTTCAAGTAGCGACGACATACGGTTTAGACAAATCAACAATGTCTGAGCGATTGAACTGGGTAATGGAAAATATACCGTTGATTACCAGAGTAGCCGAAGATCCTATAAGGAATATCGGTGACTGGGAGGCAGCGGAGGAGCCGTGGCAATTTTTAGCTAGTTGTGAGGAATACAATGCGGTTGTGTCTAAACGTACCAGAAACACAACTCGACTATTTGTTGCCACAGATGCTACATGTAGTGGGCTTCAGATCCTTGCTGGATTAGCAAGAGACCGCAAGACAGCACAACTCGTCAATGTGTTGCCTTCTGAACGTCCACAAGACGCTTATAAGGTAGTAGCTGAGACAGCTAAACCTGACATACCAATTTCGCTACATGATGTGTGGGATAGGAAGTGTGTCAAACGCACTGTTATGACTATCCCATACAATGCTAAACCTTTCTCAAATAGGTCTTACATTCGTGATGCTTTAAAAGAGAAAGGTGTAGAGATTAATTCAAAACAACCATTAGATGAAAACGGAGAACCTTTAACAGATGAGAACGGTGTAGAGATTCAAAGTGATTTAACTTACACTGTTAAAGCTGTTAGAGATGCTATGCATACCGTAGTTCCGGGGCCAATGGCTGTTATGAAATGGATCGAAGATGAAGTAGGTAAAGCTTTTAAGCGTGGTGAACATGCTTGGGTTAAAGCTCCTACTGATAAAGATCCTACTAGAATGAAATATGTACCTGTTAATACTGTATTAGAATGGGTTACTCCATCAGGGTTTGTTGTTAAGCAAACGATTATGAAGAAACATACTCAAAGATTTGAGCTTCAATTGTTAGGTCGTTGTAGATTAACATCAGCCGTTAACAATAAACATGAAGTAGATACAGTACGTCATCGTGCTGCGACTGCGCCAAACTTAATTCACAGTCTAGACGCGTCCTTACTTCACCTGAGTGCAACTCGTTTTAATAAACCAATAGCTTTAATTCATGACAGTGTGTTAAGCAGAGCTTGCGATATGGATGAATTATCTGCTATTGTAAGAGAAACATATATGCATCTATTTGCAGAGCATGATTATTTACGTGATTTTGCTAAGTTAATTGGTGCAGAAACTGAACCACCGATTATAGGCGATTTAAAACCTGAGACGGTGATTAATTCAACTTACTTTTTTTGTTAAAATGTATTCATTATTTGATAGTTTCTTCCAACCTCCTACTATTGTAGTAGTTAGTGAAGAAAGACTGAAAGCTGCCGAACTTAAAGCTAAGGAAAGGCAATTATTACAAGTTAAAGTACAACTTGAGAATTTACAAGATTATTATGATAAATTAGATAAAGAAGTTAAAGCCTTATCTCCAACTGCTTCTAAGAAAGCTATTGAGGAGGCTGTAAACGATGTCTAATAGAAATGTACATGTAACTGATGAAGTTAAATTAGAGGGCTTTCAAGCTGTATTAGAACCCGGAAAATTTGGATATTCCTTATCAGCAGTAGTTGATGAGAAATTCATAGATGGGTTAGAATCTGAAAGAACTGAAGTCCTTAAATGGGCAGAAGGGAAATTAAAAAATCCCAAAAGATCCACACTTAAGCCCACACCTTGGGAAGAAGTGGCGGAAGGTAAGTATAAACTTAAATTTTCATGGGGTGAAGATAGGAAGCCACCAGTAGTAGATACTGAAGGTAATCCTATTTTAGACGCTAAGACACCTTTATATGGTGGGTCTACAGTTAAGCTAGGCTTTTTTCAGAAACCTTATATACTTAAAGATGGTGTAACTTATGGTAGTTCACTTAAATTACTTGGAGTACAAGTTGTCGCATTAAATAGTGAGGCAGGTGTATCATCAGATGATTTAAGTCAATCAGAAGTTGCTGAACTCTTTGGTAAAACATCTGGATTCAAAGCAAGCGACACCCCTACACCCGAATCTGAAGTAGATGACGACGAAGACTTCTAAAGAAGAATCGCTTGAATGGGCTAAGAAGGCTTATAACAAGTTAAAAAATAAAAAGGAATATAAATTCCGATCAAAATTGGAGGAGAGAATTGCTACTCTCCTTCAAGAATTAGGTATATCTTATGAATATGAAAGCGAAAGGGTTAGTTATACTATTGCCCACCATTATACTCCTGACTTTTGCTTGCCAAACTATAAGTATCTTGAAGCAAAAGGATACTGGGCTCCAGAAGATAGAAGAAAGATACTCGCGGTTAAAAGAGATAACCCGGGAATAGATATAAGAATGGTCTTTCAATCACCTTATAATAAGATATCCAAAAAATCTAAAACTACATATGCTCAATGGTGTGATAAACATGACATACCATGGGCAGCATTCCATGATATTCCACTCGAATGGTTAATTTAATTAAAAAAATACAAGACAAGTATAACGAACTCTATGATCTAGTAGATGAAGACTACTATGGAAGGAATCGTTACCTTGATTGGATCTATGATAGAATCTTTCCTGATAACTATAAAGAATATAGACATGAGGAATGGCAGGAATTTATGGAAGAACAAGGTTATGGTTCCTATATAGGTAGGAGATAATGTCAGAAGATGCTGAGTTCGTAAGACACGAAGCATGTAGTAATTGTGGATCGTCAGATGCAAATTCTTTGTACACTGACGGTCACTATTATTGTTTCTCTTGTCATACGTACACACCCGCAGAGGGTATAAATCTTATTCACAGTCAACAAAGGAAAATGTCAAATGTCCAACTTACAGGAGAAGCAGAAGCCCTCAAAAGGCGAAGACTCTCTGAAGAAACTTGTAAAAAGTTCAGGATTTACAGAGACGGAGCTACTCTACGCTTTCCATATTACACAAGCGATGGAGTACTTGCTGGAGTCAAAATAAAAACAAAACGAAAAGATTTCACTTATGAAGGAATTTCCACTGATACCCTATTCGGTCAGCATCTTTTTCCTACTGCTGGTAGAAGGATTGTTGTTACTGAGGGTGAATTAGATGCTGCCAGTTGTTACGAAGCTATGTCCGGATGGCCGATGGTTTCAGTACCGCATGGAGCCGCTTCCGCTAAAAAAGACCTCCAAAAACAGATACCGTTGTTCCAAGGGTACGAGGAGATCGTCCTCTTTTTCGACAACGACGAGGCGGGGAGAAAGGCTACGGAAGAAGCGGCTACGGTCTTACCAATTGGACGCGTCAAGATCGCCAGATTGGAGACTTACAAGGATGCGTCAGAGGCATTACAGGCTAACGATGCTGAAGCGATACGAAAGGCTATTTGGGAAGCTAAGCCGTGGCGACCTGATGGTATTATTGAGGGGAAGACGTTATATAAAGATATAATTACACCAACACCACCTGCTGATTATGATTACCCATTCAAAGGATTACAAGATAAACTGCACGGGATTAGACACCAAGAACTTACTACAATTACTAGTGGATCTGGACAGGGAAAATCATCCTTCTGTCGTCAAATTGCTGCTGACCTACTTTCCAAAGGAGAACGGGTCGGGTACTTGGCACTTGAGGAATCAAACAGAAGAACCGCACTTGGATTAATGTCATGTGCATTAGGGAAAGCCCTACATATTGGAGAACATGACGAAAAAGAGCTCGAACAAGATTTTCATAATACCATTGCTAATTGGGATCTTTACTTGTTTGATGGCTTTGGTTCTTTTGACCCGAACGTTATTTACAATAGGATCGAATACCTTGCCAGTGGATTGGAGTGTCGTATTATATTCCTAGATCACCTTAGTATATTATTAAGTGGTCTTGATGGAGATGAGCGACGTATGATAGACACCACTATGACCAAATTACGTTCATTAGTTGAGCGTACAGGTATAACTTTATTTTTAGTATCACATTTACGGAGAAGTAATAATGATAGGACTTCGCACGAAGAGGGTGGAAGAGTGTCCCTTAGTCAGCTTAGAGGATCTGCGGGAATTGCTCAATTATCAGATCAAGTCATTGCCCTCGAAAGAGATCAGCAATCCGATGATGAACGAGATATTGCAACTCTGCGAATCATTAAAAACCGTTATTCTGGCGAAACAGGCTACGCAGGGAAGATAAGATATAATTTATCCACTTCACAATTTACTGAATATGAAACTACGGAATCACCAGTTTTCGACGCCACGTCAGACTTCTAGACTTAAAAAACCTAACCCACCTAGCAGAGAGGCAATTAAACGTGCCAAATTTAGAGACAAAACTTACCATTGGTCCGGTAATATTCGACCTAGAAACAAACGGACTGCTGCTTAACACGACTTGCATCCATTGTGCTTGTTTATATTATACAAGCGACGATTATTCAGAAACATTTAATGATGAAAAAATTGGCAAAGGCATGTCTAGCCCTGTGGTTAGAGCAGTCCAACACATTCAAATGGCTGATTGCATTATCGGCCACAATATCGTGGGTTTTGATATCCCTATTATTAAAAATATCTATCCCTTCTTTAATCCTGTTGGGACTATTGTTGATACCCTTATTTTATCTAGGTTATATCATCCGAATTTACTCGATATAGATAAACTAAACCAATGGCCTGATATGCCAACGAAGTTATATGGTTCCCATTCACTTGAAGCATGGGGCTATCGGTTAGGGGAATACAAAGGAGATTACGGTAAGACTACCGATTGGTCTCAATGGTCTCAAGAGATGGAAGAATACTGCACACAAGACGTACTAGTTACAAAGAAACTATGCGATTACTTTTCAACAACCTTCCTGAATGGATCCAATTAGAACATCAGGTTGCACAAATACTAACAGAACAAGAAATTTATGGATGGCATTTTGACGAAAGAGCTGCATGGGAACTTGAGTCTACTCTCCGAAAAGAGTATGAAGATACTTGTCAAATATTACGAGACAGGCATCCTTACGTCGAAGGAGACAGATTCACTCCTAAACGAGCTAACAGAACAAAAGGATACCACGCAGGTACTGGAAACTTTGTAGAAGTACCTGATCATGGTAAGATTGAAGAATGCACTCTTACTAAATTAAAAGAATTTAATCCCACATCAAGGGATCATATATCATGGATCTTACAGACACATTATGGCTGGACGCCTTCATTACTAACGAAATCAGGGAAGGCGGTTATAGACGAGACCGTGTTGAAAGACATTGGATCGGATACAGCTCTAGCTTTTCTGAAACTGCTGGATCTGACGAAGCAGTTAGGGATGATATCCAAAGGCGTGAACGCATGGCAGAAGCTTGTTACGACGTCTAGTAGGATACATCATCACTGTTCAACAACTACATCTACATTTAGATGTTCACATCGTAAACCAAATTTAGCACAAGTACCCGCAGATGAAAGATTTAGAAAATTATTCACCGCATCCCCTAAATATGTTATGGTTGGTGCCGACCTTAGCGGTATTGAGCTCAGGATGCTTGCCCACTATCTCGCCAGATTTGATCAAGGACGCTATGCCGAAATCCTCCTTAACGGAGACATCCATCAAACCAACGCAGATAAAATCGGGATCTCAAGGAGACTCGTTAAAACCGTTACCTACGCCTTCCTTTACGGGGCAGGGGACACCAAAATAGGATTAAGTTATGACAAACAGCTTCCCAAGGACAAGGCGGCAGCGAAAGGTAAAGAGATACGCAAAGCATATATTGACGCCATTCCGGGTCTTAAACAGTTGCTGGAAGCAGTACACGAACGTAGTAAGGAGGGTCATGTCTTCGGGATTGACAGACGAAAGATACTTGTTGACTCCCAACATAAGTCGCTTAACTACCTCTTACAAGGCTCAGCCGCGTGTATCGCGAAACGGTGGCTCGTTATGGCTAACGAACATCCTCTTAAAACCCCTAGACAGCTTGCATTCGTTCATGATGAATTACAATTTGAAGTACAACCAGAGGAAGTAAATGACCTTAAATTCCACCTTGAATACTCCGCAGTTCTTGCAGGAGAATACTACAACACTAGATGTCCTATCGCTGCAGAAGCAAAAGCTGGAGCTAATTGGGCAGAAGTCCATTAACAAATTATTAATAGATGCAGATTTTATCGTATATAAATCTTGCGCGGCAGCAGAAACTGAGATTGATTGGAGTGACGATACTATCCTTGTCACTAGTAATTTCAACGACGCTTATAACGCAACGCTACGAGAACTTACCAAAATTAGAGACAAATTTGGGGCATTCACTCCTATAATATTGTTCTTTTCTGATACTAAAAATTTCAGGAAAAAAATTCTACCCGAATATAAAGGGCATAGAAATCGTAAGAAACCTTGTGGTTATAAACGTGTAATTAACAAACTCAAGACTGAGTTCGATGTAATCATAATGCCTGAATTAGAAGCAGATGATGCGATGGGTATTTATGCTACACAATATCCGGGTAATACTATAGTCTCTCCTGATAAGGATATGAGACAGATACCCGGGAAATTATATAACCTAGATGAGTTATTCACAGTCAGCCCTAATGAAGGAGCAGCTTGGCACTTAACCCAATCAATGGCAGGAGATCAAACTGATGGGTATGGTGGAGTTCCGGGAATTGGAGTTAAAAGAGCCGAAACTTTATTTAATAAAAAGGGTTGTTCATGGCAAACAGTGGTCGAAGCTTTTGAAGATAAAGGTTTAACTGAAGAAGATGCTTTACTCAATGCTCGATTAGCACGTATATTAACTATTGATGATTATGATCAACAAAGTCAGACCCCAAGATTATGGACTCCCGCCTCCGGTTACGAAGTTAACTATGGAGCAGGATCTCAAGATGAGGGTAATCGAAGATAAATTAAATGAAACTTACCATGAAAGAAAGAAAGAGATTATAACTGTTTTTCTAGCCTTACAACGACAAAATTTCGTTATGGGTAATTCTATCAAAAATTTAATCGAACACATAGTAAAATGACAGCTAATTTAATAGCTCGTACTGGTCGGGTCCAATCATGGTTGGATAATCCAGAATCACGTCTACCCGTGTCATGCACAATATTTAATGTAGATGACTCAATCGAAGGACCAGAAGGGATCGAAGCAAGCTGGAGATACGTATCATATGCCCTTCGACATGGAGCAGGAGTTGCGGTCCATTTATCTAAGCTCAGACCCAATGGAAGTGAAAACGAAAAAGGTCTTGTTGCTTCTGGCCCAGTATCATTCGCGAAAATCTACTCAGCCCTAAATGAAACTTTACGTCGTGGTGGCGTTTATAAGAATGGTGCTGTAGTGATACATTTGGATGCAGATCATCCAGATATAGTAGACTTTATAACAACTCCACGCTCTGAATTACCTTGGGTAAAAAGGTGTGTAGATATATCTCCATCATTATGGAGACAGCTAAATAGACAAGGAAAAGAGGCTTTAATTTATGGAATCAGATCAGGAGACATCTGGCTCAACAAAATCAAATACAACCAAAGAGGGGAACGAATCTACGGCAATGTGTGTCTTGAGGTTTACTTGCCCTCACGAGGAACTTGCTTGCTCCAGCATATCAATCTCGCAGCATGTGAAATACGAACCATTAAGAAGGCTTTCGCTCAAGGTATGTCCGAGTTGTGCGATCTCCATGGCCGAACAGGTGTTGGAGGGTCTGGAGAATACCTACCCCCGGAGAAAGATAGGCAAGTCGGGCTCGGAATGCTTGGATTGGCCAACCTCCTCCGTAGGTATGATGTAACGTATGCAGACTTTGCTAATGCATTAGAGTATAAAGATTGTAGTCCTAATGCTAATAATATAGTAGTCGCTTTAGAGGAGGGAATAGAAGGAGCAGCTTATATAGCTAAGACTAATAATATGGAAAGAGCTTTTGCTATAGCTCCTACTGCTTCCTGTTCATACAGGAGTCAAGATCTGGATGGCTTTACTGCTACGCCAGAAATAGCACCTCCAATAGCTCGCTCTGTTGATCGTGACAGCGGCACTTTTGGAGTACAAAGATATGAATATGGCGACGTTGAGATCGCCTCAGAAGTCGGTTGGGACGTATATAGACGTGTAACAGACCGAATAATGGAACTTCTCAATAAGACGGGACTTCTTCATGGCTACAGCTTTAACTCTTGGAGTGATGTTGTAGAATACAACGAACAGTTTGTGGAAGAGTGGCTAGATAGCCCCCAAACATCATTATATTACAGCCTTCAGGTAATGGGTGACGTTCAGGACAAATCTAGCGCATATGCAGCTTTGGATGATACTGATGTTGACGATTATCTGCAGGATATACTCAACGAACAAACTTGCGATTGTGCACAATGAGAAAACATCCTTATCAAAAATTAATAGAAAGAAAAAGAACTTGGACACCAGTTAAGCCTATTAAAGGAGAAATTAAAGAAGGTGCTGAAGAAACCATCAAACGTGCTCTCGCAGTACGTCATATGGAGCTACCAGTTGGAGAATTTATTCGTGAAGGACTTGAAAAAGAAGTACCATCACTTGCTCGGGAGCTTCTTGAATCAAACGTTAAAGACGAGATTAAACACGATCTTGCATTACAATACATAGTAGATGCTCATGGAGCAGATGAAAAAGCAGAATCGGAGGCATTAAAGTTAAGAGATGCTTGGATATCACATCCTGACCATACAATTACCAAAGCTCTGGTCGCAGAACGGGCCATCTTCTTCGTTTTACTCCCTTTCTTTAGGTTTAATGGGGATGCTGCTATGCGCACTGTATCTGCCGATATCTCAAGGGACGAGCAGATCCACGTCGGAAGTAATACTCTTGTATGCGCTGAGTTGGGCTTATCTGCTAGCCCTTCTCTGGATAAACTTAGGAAAGCCACCATTAACTGGATTCTTCAACCTCTAGGTATAAATACTACCGATAAATATTTGGACAAAAAATTTTGGACCGATGCTAGTGATCGCTTAATGTATGAGGGCAAAGCACCAGAATTTTCTGACACCAAGGCAGCAAGAATGCCAGCATTTTTTGAACATAACAATGTCAACCTACCCCAATACGCTTGAGCCATTACTTGGCCCAAACATAGACTCCCTCCTATTAGAAATGGAGGAAAGATTTCCACCAGTAAACCCACATCCTAAAGAGGAGCTAGCAAGTATCATGTATAAAGCAGGACAACGCTCTGTAGTAGAGTGGTATAAAGATAGAATAGGAGAAGAATAATGGCTCGTGGAAGAGGAGGCAGAAGAGGAGGCGGAGGACGCAGTAGAGGAAGGGCTGGATCTCAGGGACGTTCAGGACGTTCAGGAGGAAGAACTGGTGGAAGAACTGGTGGAAGAACTGGAGGTAGGAGTCAAGGTAATAGCAGTTCTAGAAGAGGTAATAGATTTAGTGGAAGAGTCAGTGGCTTCAATACTAGCGGAGGAAACTTTAGTAATGTAGGTGGTAGATATACTAGTAGGTTCAGTCGTGGTGACATAGGTAATTATAGTGGTAACTTCTCAGGTAGTAGCAGTAGACATTATAGTAAATTTAATACTGATCAACATTTCGCTACCGCTACAGAAGCTGCAAAGTATGATGCTAAAATACAAAGAAAGATAGATGCTAAAGCAGAAGTAACAAAAGATGTAAAAGAAAAGGATAGCTTCTTAAAAAATGTAGTTAAATCCTTTGCGTGGACTACTAACCCACAATTCATGGCAATGACTACCCTTGGTCAGAAAGCTTGGGATAGTTTTAAGTTTAATAGAAATTTAAGTAAGCATTTAAGTGATCCTGCCGCATCTTTTAGAAATCCAAATCTTACTATTGGGCAAACTCCTGATTCAAGAATTGGTGACACATACGGACTAACTACTAAAGCATATAGTCAACCTAGTAATTGGAATCCATTCAGTCAAAGTCAGTTACAACCCTTTAACACTGAAAAATCTGCACTTACAGGAGATGTTTCTAAAGACCTTCACAATGCAAGATATGGTTGGGGACAAAAGCCTATAGCAGATTTCAGTAATCAACCACAAATCAGAAGTAATCTATCTGGTGTAAAGAATTTTGGAATGCGTAGCGCAGCTGTATCAGCAGGAGATCAAGCAGAATGGATGCTAGAGCAAGAAGAAGATCGTTTAGCCGCACAAGGTAACACCGCATTAAGTAATTTCTTAAGTACTCAAGCTGCAGTTAGAGCAGCAAATGTAGCAAAACTTGGTGAATTACAAACAGGTAGTACCGCTCTTACTGATCGTATTGCCGCACTTAAGGCACAGTATGGTGAAGATGTCGATCCATCTGAATTAGAGAAACTTTCAACTCAGTATCAAAGTAATTTAGCAGAGGGTAATAAAGCACTTACTAAATTTGATAGTGATGTTAGGAGTTACGCAACTGAATGGCAACAGAGGATGGCTACAGAAGATTATACTAGAGGAGTTAGAGCTAACACTGATCCTTATCTTTCTCCATTACAACAATTTGGTAGAAAAGCTAGAGCAGCGTCAGCAGCAAAAAGAAAACCAGTTGGTGAAGATTTTACTTTAACTAACTTAGCAACCACCGACCAAGGTACTTTAAACATATAAACTAATGACAGCAAAAGAACGTTATGATCATCTATCCAGTGATCGGACGCAATTTCTAAGCGAAGCAGAAGATGCCACGAAACTCACACTGCCTTATCTAATACGTGGTCATGAAGAAGACAATAGGGGTATGAAGCAACTCAAAACCCCTTGGCAAAGTGTCGGAGCAAAAGGAGTTGTAGCGTTAGCATCTAAGCTTTCTCTATCACTTGTACCTCCACAAACAAGTTTCTTCAAACTACAATTAGATGAATCACAACTAGGTGAAGAGTTTACACCAGAAGTAAAATCAGAATTAGATCTATCCTTTGCTAAGATAGAGCGCACTATCCTCGATGCTATTGCTGCATCAGATGATCGTGTAGTAATACACCAAGCACTACAGCATTTAGTTGTCGGTGGTAATGCTCTTATCTTCATGGCTAAGACTGGTCTGAAATTATTTCCTCTTAATCGTTTCGTTATAGAAAGAGATGGCAATGGACAGGTGACAGAAATAGTCACCAAAGAAGTAATAAGTAAAAAACTTATAAATAAGATAGTTCCTTTAGATGACGAACCTCAAGTTAACTCAGAGTTACCAGCTGATAGAGATGAAGTAGATGTCTATACTCATGTAACTCGTGAAAACAACAGATTTGTATGGCATCAAGAAGTACAAGGTAAAGTAATCCCCGGTTCTAATAGTAAAGCACCAGTAGATTCTACACCTTGGCTACCTCTTAGATTTAATACAGTAGATGGAGAAGCTTACGGGCGAGGAAGAGTTGGTCAATTTATAGGAGATCTTAAATCATTAGAAGCATTATCTCAGGCTATCGTAGAAGGCTCTGCAGCAGCTTCAAAAGTAATTTTTGTAGTATCACCCTCAAGTACAACTAAACCCGCTACACTGGCACAGGCAGGTAACGGAGCAATAGTACAAGGACGACCAGATGATATAGGTGTAGTACAGGTAGGAAAAACAGCCGACTTCCAGACAGCTTACGAGATGATGGGACGCTTAGAACAAAGACTAAGTGAGGCATTCCTTATATTATCAGTACGTCAATCAGAACGTACAACCGCAGAAGAAGTGCGGATGACTCAGATGGAACTAGAACAACAGTTAGGTGGTCTATTTGGATTACTTACAGTTGAATTCTTAGTACCATATTTAAATAGAAAACTCAGTGTATTCCAAAAGACAGGTGAAATACCACGTATTCCTAAGGGAATGGTTAAGCCTATCATTGTAGCTGGTATCAATTCACTTGGTCGTGGACAAGATGTACAGGCTCTTGGACAGTTCCTTACTACTATTGCACAGACAATGGGAGCAGAAGCTATTCAAGAATATATTAATCCTGATGAAGTGATTAAACGACTAGCAGCAGCTCAAGGTATTGATGTACTTAATCTTGTTAAGAGTGTACAAGAAAGACAGCAAGAACAACAGCAATCTATAGATCAACAGGCTCAATTAGAAGCTGTTAAGAATGCACCACAGATGATGCAAGCACCACAGCTTGATCCATCTAAAAATCCACAATTAGCTGAAGGGATGCCTCTACCACCTGAAGGTGAGATACCTCCTGAAGCTCAAGAACAACCACCTCTAGTATAATGGCTGAAACATTAACATTTGAAGATACAACTGAAGCAACTACTATAGATAATCTATCTGCTGAAGAACAAGATTCTCTACAAGTAGGTGAAGCTATGCAAGAGGCGCAAGACCAGCGCCTCGCAGGTAAATATGAGAATGCTCAACAATTAGAGAAAGCTTATATAGAACTCGAGAAAAAATTGGGCGAAAAATCTAGTGAGGATTCACAAGAAACAAAAACAGAATCTGAAGAGCCCGAAGCGAAAACTGAGACTGATGAGACTGATGAGACAGAAGAACCAGAAGGTACTATACTAGATGATCTATGGGATCAAGCTAACTCTGGGAAGGATTATAATAAAGAAACTTTAGATGAATTATCTAAGGTAGATCCACAAGAGTTAGCTAGGATGCACTTAGAATATCGTAAGAATGTAGAAGAACAAGGACCACCTCCTAAGAATTTCACTGAACAAGATGTAAAAGAATTGAAAGGTGTAGTAGGAGGTGATGAGAATTATTCTAATATGTTAACTTGGGCTCAACAAAACTTAACTGAGCAAGAAGTTGGTATGTTCGATGCAGTCATGGAGAAGGGAGACCCACTATCTGCTTTCTTTGCTGTACGTTCTTTAGCTTATAGATACAACGACGCCATAGGATATGATGGAAAAATGGTAACAGGAAAAGCACCCAAACAAACAGCAGACGTTTTCCGTAGTCAAGCTGAAGTAGTCGCAGCAATGAGTGATCCTCGCTACGACAGAGACTCAGCTTATAGACAAGACGTTATGCAAAAACTAGAACGTTCTGAGGTAAACTTTTAATGCCAGTAGTAAACGGGAAAAAATACCCTTACACTCCAAAGGGTAAAGCGGCTGCTAAGAAAGCAGCAAATACGAAGAAGAAAAAAGGAGGCTACTAATGTCTTCAAGAGATAAAAATAAATCTCCACAAGAAAGAGTCAATAGAAAAGAGGTTAGAGATTCTCTTGCTGCTGAAGAAAAAAGACGTCGAGAACTAGCAGATGAATTAAGAGCAAATAATGCTAACCAACCCGGCTATGATTCAGCTGGTAATCCTCTTTCAGAAGTAGAGAAAGCAGCTCAAAGAAAGTCTCAAGACAGAGCTGGTGACTGGCAAAATCCTAACTTTGATCGAGAGAGAGGTGGTTGGGATTTAGATCAAGTCGTTGGCGAATACTTTGCATCTAAAGGTGAAAGCTTAGAAGATAGTCTGAAGGTAGGAAATTGGAATCCTAGACAATCTGAAAGAGATAAGAAGATACAAGATAGAGCAGCCTCAGGTCAACAAGGCTCTGACATTGCTAGACGTAAACAAACTCCTAGCCAACGTGTTGATTTACCTAACTTTGGATACGATACAGCAGAGAATAAATGGTCTAATGTAATGACTATTAAAGATATGTCAGAAGCTCTGGAAAGAGAAAATATAGGTAATCCATTTGATAAAGCAATGGATAACTATAGGAGAAAAAAAGGTGGTTTAACTATAAGGGAACGTATCGAAGCTCTTAAGGATAATAAAAAGTTAAGAGATCAAGTATTTAATACCTTAAAGATAACTCAAAAAGGACTACAAGTCGCTAAACCTATTATTAAAAAGAAACTTACCCAAGCCGCTTTGGTTTGGGCATTGTCACATTAACAATGTTTACCACCCCTAATTTCCTAGATGAGGATACATGTAATTATATTTTATCTGAACTAACCGGACCAGCATGTGCTTGGTACTATACGTATGGTGTAGGTAAAGCATATGGAAATGACGGCTTTATGTTTGGTCATATATTCTACGATCATCGTGGGAAGTGTAGTGATTTTTATGATACAATAGTTAAACCTATTATATATAAAGCTGGCTTTACTGAACAGTATTTGCTGCGAGCTAAAGCCAACCTATATACTAATCAAGGTAAGGCTATAGAACATGACTATCATATTGATAATCCTGTACAAGGTAACTTATATGAGAGACCTGCAGGTGTTCTATTATATAATCTCACTACCAATAATGGATACACTGAAATGAAAACTGGAGAAAAATTTTATTCTAATAAGAATGAATCTATCTTTTTCGATCAGTCAATAGAACATAGAAGTGTAACCCAAACAGATACAGATTTAAGAATCAACATCAACATTAATTATGAGTACCCTAACTCTCCCACAACAGAATAATTGGAATCAGTTCTGTAAATGGGTAACAGATACCAACAACCGACTTTACGTTGGATGGTTCGGTGTCCTTATGATTCCATGCTTACTTACAGCAGCAACAGCATTCATTATTGCTTTTATCGCAGCACCGCCTGTAGACATTGACGGAATTCGTGAACCTGTTGCTGGATCACTTTTATATGGAAACAACATCATCTCAGGAGCCATCGTCCCGAGCTCTAATGCAATCGGTCTTCACTTCTACCCAATCTGGGAAGCTGCAACCATCGACGAGTGGTTATATAACGGAGGACCATATCAACTCATTGTGTTCCACTTTCTCATCGGCATCGCAGCTTATATGGGACGACAATGGGAACTTAGTTATAGACTAGGAATGCGACCATGGATCAGTGTTGCTTATAGTGCCCCAGTCTCAGCAGCGTTTGCTGTATTCCTCGTATATCCGTTCGGACAAGGATCTTTCTCTGACGGTATGCCTCTTGGGATCTCAGGGACGTTCAACTTTATGTTTGTATTCCAAGCGGAACATAATATCCTTATGCATCCTTTCCATATGTTGGGAGTTGCGGGGATGTTTGGTGGTGCTTTGTTCGCTGCTATGCATGGTTCCTTGGTCACGTCCTCGTTAGTTCGAGAAACAACTGAAAACGAATCTCAAAACTATGGATATAAATTCGGCCAAGAAGAAGAGACGTATAATATTGTCGCTGCTCATGGCTACTTTGGTAGGCTTATCTTTCAATACGCCAGCTTTAATAATAGCCGCAGTCTTCATTTTTTCCTTGCTGTTTTCCCCGTCGTTTGCATATGGCTCACCTCTATGGGAGTCTCCACTATGGCTTTTAATCTCAACGGCTTCAACTTCAATCAATCAATCGTTGATTCCAATGGGAAGATTATTCCAACATGGGCTGACGTGCTCAACAGGGCTAACTTAGGAATGGAAGTCATGCACGAAAGAAACGCACACAATTTCCCACTTGATCTAGCTTAGTGTTTTAGCGGCTGACCCGAAAGATCGTCCTCGGCCACAGTAAACTTATTCTAACCCCTAATGCCTCAAAACAAATTCGCAACTGAACCACAAACTCAAGTAATCGAACAACCTTACTTCGAGAATGCAGAGCGTGTCAATGGACAGCTTGCTATGTTAGGATTCATTGCAGCAATCGGTTCCTATATTGTTACTGGACAGATTATTCCCGGAATTTTCTAGGAACTAACTGGCGGCTCGGATCGAACCAGTAGAAGCCAACTCATACCACGTCCGTTCATTCCCTAACGGGGAACGCATGAAACCACATCATGGAACGGGGGTGTGGTACTGGAGTATTACAATGACTGTAAAACTAAGGTATCGTGGTGTTGAGTACACAAAACAAACTAACTGACTTAACATGAAAAAACTTGCACTTGCTCTAGCGGCATCTCTCGCTTCCGCACCTGCAATGGCTGGCGTTTATATTAACGCTGAGTCTAACGCGTCTTATACAGGTAATGATTTTACTTCCCGTACTACCGATCTACACATTGGATACGAGGATAGTGTAGGAGACTTAGGATATTATATCCAAGGTGGTCCTGCATTTGTCGCACCCGATGGAACAGATGGTGATACAGACTTCTCAGGTAAAGGTGGAGTATCCATCGCAGCTACTGAGAAGCTGGGTATATATGGAGAAGTATCATTCAAAACTGATGATGATGCTGACACAACTTATGGCACTAAAATAGGTGCTAAATATTCTTTCTAAATTTTAACTATGGCACACCAATCATCAAAACTTAGAGCTTCGATTACATCGTTTTCTCCGGAAGCTCATCACAATAAACCTGAAGAGCATCCAGATACTTTACCGAGTGAATATCAACCTGTAGGTGTTGATGATAAGGAGCCTCAATATGAATCTTTGGAAGAAGCTCTCACGAGTTAACGAATTATGGCTAGTGGTCTTCGGACTGCTAGCTATTTTTATTATGATAGAAGCTTCGCACACTAACTATCATAGAAAAGCTAACCCATATTGTGCAAGTATAGAAGCACCTCAGAGTCGGACTTCTATGCAATTGGCATTGGCCCTTACGAGGATACCCTTTGCCGTCTAGACGGTGGGAAAGACCACGAAAAAAAAAACGCGCAAAAAATTTCTGCAGAGAAAATTATATAAACTTTCATTTTAAATTAAACAATGGCTCATCAGAGTTCAGACCTAACTACCTCACTCACGAGGCCGGGTCAACTGAATGCTGCTAATGATGCTCGTGCTTTATACCTGAAGCTGTTTAGTGGAGAGATGTTCAAAGGATTCCAACGCAATACTATTGCAAGGGATCTAGTTATGAAGCGTACCCTAAAGAACGGTAAATCTTTACAGTTCATCTACACGGGTCGCACCACAGCTGAATATCATACTCCCGGAAACGCTATACTAGGTAATACCGACGGTGCACCTCCAGTAGCAGAGAAGACTATCACAGTAGATGATCTTCTAGTATCAAGTGCATTTGTCTATGAATTAGATGAAACACTTGCACATTACGAGTTACGTGGCGAGATCTCTAAGAAGATCGGTTACGCACTCGCAGAAAAATATGACCGTCTAATCTTTAGAGCTATTTCTAAAGGTGCTCGTATTGCATCACCTATCACGAAGGCTAACTTCGTAGAACCCGGTGGAACACAGATCCAAGTTGGAGCTGGTTCAGATGCAAACGATGCTCTAGTCTCAGCTAATCTCGTGACAGCATTTTATGATGCTGCGGCAGCATTAGATGAGAAGGGAATCAGTGGTGATGGTCGTGTTGCCGTCTTAAATCCAAGACAGTATTATGCCTTAATTAAGGATGTTAACGGTAACAATCTAATCAATCGTGACGAGCAAGGCGACGCGCTACAGTCTGGTAACGGAATCATTGAAATTGCAGGTATCAAGATCTACAAATCAATGAACGTACCATTCCTAAGTAAGTACGGTACTAAGTACATACCTTCCTCAGGTAACGATAACACTGTAGATACTAACACAACGAACCCCGGTAATACTGGATCATTCGTAGATGTAGGTATCGAAGATGCTCGTGCTTCCGTCACAGGTGTCAACAACGAATACGGACAAGCTTCTAACTTTGCTAACTCTTGTGGACTCATCTTCCAGAAAGAGGCAGCAGGTGTTGTTGAAGCAATCGGACCACAAGTTCAAGTAACTTCTGGAGATGTATCAGTCATCTACCAAGGTGATGTGATTCTCGGACGTCTCGCAATGGGCGCAGACTTCTTAAACCCAGCTGCTTGCGTTGAACTATTCGCAGGTGTTACTACTAAGCCAGCCGCATTTGGATCTACATATCCAGCTAACGCTTCTTAATAGCTTTATATACGGGGAGCTCCGGCTCCCCACCCTAACTAATTAATATTATGCCTTTTCCAACCACTAACGCCACTCAAGAATTACCAGCTATAAATCAAATACTGTCGTCATGTGGTCAGGCACCTGTAACGACTCTCGATCAAACCAACCCAGACGTTGCGATTGCATACGATACTTTGTTACAGGTCTCTAGGGAGATTCAGGCAGAAGGCTGGACATTCAATTATGAATACCACTATGAAATGTCAAGAGATGATAATAACGAAATAGCTATACCAAATAATATGCTGCAGATTAAATTATCTGAAAATTCTGCTAACACGGAATTCGATTGTGTTAGAAGATCAGGTAAATTATATGATAGACAGCATCATACTTATGATCTATCAGAAATATCAGGAGATAATGTCGAATGTGATATTGTATGGGAATTTGACTGGGTAGATATACCTGAACCTATACAACAATATATTACAGCTAGAGCTGCTGCTATTGTATCACAACGAATTGTTGGAGATGCAGTACAGTACCAAGCTCTACAACAACAAGAAGCTTATGCTAGAGCTACGGCTTTAGAATATGAAACACAACAAGGTCAGTACACTTTCTTTGGACACCCACAAGGTCAGACAAACTATTACCAAAGCTATAAACCTTATCAAGTACTTCAAAGATAATGACAGCAGTAACCCAAAGGATTGATAATTATCTCGGTGGTGTATCTAAACAATCTGATGATAAGAAACTTCCGGGTCAAGTTCGGGAGTGTCTTAATGGTTATCCAGATCCAACTTTTGGTTTAACTAAAAGACCGGGATTACAATGGATTGCTAATTTAGGTACTGGAACTACCTATGATTCATCCTACTGGTTCTACATTAGTAGAGATGATGATGAAAAATACATAGGCTGTATAAAGCCAGCAGGAGGCGGTACAGGGGACATAGATATATGGAACGCTGGAACAGGTGTAGCATGTACTGTTAACTATGGTACAGGCGCACAGGCATACCTTACAGGAGCACGTACCAACTATGAGATACTCACTGTACAAGATACATCTATAATAACAAATAATTTAATAACAACTGCTGTTTTAGCTGCACCTTCTTTTACTGCTAACTCGCAAGCTACCTTAGAATTAAGTGGTATCTCAGTAAGTATTACTTATTCTATCGTAATAAATGGTACAACTATATCAGTTACTACAGATAGTGATGATACTTACGATGATGCTTTAGGTAAGATTAAAACTGCAATAGATAATCAAAGTACAAGTAGTAGCTGGGGTTTAACAACAACAAAGTTACAATCAACATTACATATAACAAGAGCTAGTGCATTTACTATAACTGCTACTGGTGGTACTACTGGTACCTCTATTTCTGTATTTCAAGATCAAGTAGACAATGTAACTCAGTTACCTGTACAAGCACTTAATGGACATATAGTTAAAGTTATTAATACAACGTCAGCTAATGATACATATTTTGCTAAATTTGTAGCTGATAATGGTACTAGTGGAGTAGGTCATTGGGCTGAAACTGTAGATCCTAGTTTATCTACTGGTTTAAATAATACTACAATGCCTCATGAATTAGTAAATAATTCTACTAATACATTTACATTTCAAAAGATAACCTATAATCCAAGAGCAGCGGGAGATGATACTACTAACGCACATCCTAGTTTCGTAGGAGATAAGATTCAGCAATCTTTTTTCTATGGTAATAGATTAGGATTCTTAGCTTCAGATAATGTTGTCTTAAGTCAAGCTGGTTCTCAATATAATTTTTACCATAGATCGGCTCAGACACAAATAGATTCTGATCCTATAGATTTAGGAGCATCTACAACAAGACCTGCTTCACTACATGGTATATTACCTACTACACAGGGCTTGATATTATTTAGTAAAAATCAACAGTTCCTTATGAGTTCTGAAGATGATATACTAACACCAAGTAAAACTACAATTAAAACTATTTCTAACTATGAAGTAGATAGTAGTGTAAACCCAGTAGACATGGGTAGTAATATAAACTTTATCAGTAAGACACCAAGTTATACCCGTGTATTCGGTATGGTGACTAGAGGTCAGGATGAGAACCCTAAAGTATTAGACGTAGGAAGAGTAGTAAATGAATGGGTTCCATCTACAATAGATACATTTATAGGTAGTCCTCAGAATCAATTCTTAGCACTATCTAGTCAATCAGATAATAAAATTTATTTCTATCTTACATATAATGATGGAGAAAAGAACTTAGTACAGTCTTGGTTTAATTGGCAATTACCCGGAACAGTACAAGCTATGGCTGTAGATTCAGATGATTTCTTTACAGTTACTAAGCAGGGTAATCAATTCACTTTAAGTAAAGCAAGCCTTAGTCAAAGTCCAGAAGATGCTATTATCGTTAATAATGATGGAGAAAAGATTAATCCATGTGTTGACTTATATTCAAATGCTAGAAATGCCGCTAATAATGCAACAGTGGTTTATGATTCAACTAATGACTTCTCTAAATGTTATATACCTTGGGCTAATGTAACTGGATTAACTCCTGTTATTATTATTAAAGGTACTACAGCTACAGGACAATTCATTGAATCTGGGTTTACTACTACACCTACTGTCGTTACTAATGATGGAGATCCATATTTTAAAGTTATTAAAAAAGATCTCAGTAGTATAGCAGCTGATGTTATTGTAGGTTGGAAATATGATTTCGATGTAACATTACCTAAGACATATTTTAGAACAGATGATAGTATGGTTAGGAGTGATTTTACTGCTAGTCTAGTTGTATCTAGAATGAAGTTTGCTGTCGGTCTATCTGGAGTTATGGGTTTTAAATTAAAATCTACAGGAACTCTACAAGGTTCTAAATCTTATACAGGAGATGGAGAGACTACAGAGTTAAATTGGATTGAAGATGATTTTAGTTATATTGATAATGATCAAATAAAAGTCAAGATAAACGGTATAGAATCAACAGACTTTACTGTAACAGGTGATACACAAATTACTCTAACTAATCCTGCTACTGAATCTAAGACTTTAACTGGTAATAATACTTTAACATCTTTTGATTTAACTTTTACTCCAAGAGATCCTACTAAAATTAGAGTTAAAGTAGGAGGAGTTTTAAAGACTCTTAATACAGATTACTTCTTAGTTAATAACTTTATTAACTTTGTAACAGCACCACCTGCTGCTAGTAATAATATTAAAGTATATAGTGCTGATGATATTATAGTTTATATAGATGAATGGTATAGCTTAAATCCAGTAGCTAAAGCTGATGTATACTTAGCTAATGATATTGCTTTGTCTGGACAATCAGTTGTACAGATACCTATACATCAAAAAACAGATAACTTCCAATTACGTTTATTTAATGATTCACCATTCCCTGTTTCTTTAAACTCTATGATGTGGGAAGGAAATTACTCACCAAGATTTTATAAGAGGAAATAACATATGATGATGAATGATTTTGGTATCCCAATGAATGATACCGAACTATCTATGCAGAAGAATCCTGCTAAAGCTATGTTGCAACAACAACTAGCTACGTCAGGTATGGAGATGCATTGGGTAGGTGCTGTTGTAGGAGCTGCTTTATCTATTGGAGCTCAAGTAATAGGAGGGAATAGAGCTGCTAATTCTGCTAGACAGCAAGCACAGAAAGCAAATGAGGCTACTGATAGGCAACTAGCTTATGATCTTCAAGCTTGGGATATGTCCAAGCAGAAGCTTATTGCTGAAAGGGGTCAGGCTGAACAAGCTATATTAGTACAAGCTGCAAATGAAAGAAGACTAGCTGATTATAAAGATGCGACTGCTATAAGGAGATGGAATTACGATTTAATGATTCGTAATATGAAGCAGGACTCTTTGGATATACAATTCTTAAAGTCTAATCAGTTATATAATGAACAGATATCTTTAAACGCTAGAAGTGCCTATGCTGGACGAGAAGACGAACTAAGAGCTTTAGATGAAATTAGAGCAGAGAATGCATTTAATGAACAAGCTTTAGAGATTGAAACTTTAATAGCTGAAGGTAAAGCTAGAGCAAGAGGGCGTACAGGTAAAAGTGCTGATAAAAGTATACAAGCTATTATAGCTGATAAAGGTAGAAAGCAGACAGCTATGGCTGAAGCTATGCTAGGTGCTGAACGTAATACTCGTTCTGTTTTATCAGAAATATCTAGAGATCAAGAAGCTGCAGATATGGCAGCTTGGGCTCAGAAAATGTTAGATCCCGGTATCTTACCATTACCTTTAGATCCATTACCAACTCCTACTTCAACCTATTTATTACCAAGACCTATAGAAGAATTCGACTTCGGACCTGAACCAGTAGCAGGTGCTTATAGAGATCCTTCAGCAGCAGCTGGACAAGTTTGGGGTAGTACTATTGCAGGTATTGCAGGAGCAGTAGGTGATGCAGGTACAGCAATCGGTGGTAAAATTTGGCCGTCATAACTAATTATTAAAACATGGCAACACAATTCAAAAGATACGCTAGAGGTGGCAGGTTCAAGAAACCTGTCATAGGCGATCAAGGCATAAGTGCCTTACGACAACGTGATCAAACCATTATAGATTCCCTACAATTATCTCGTAATCAGCAAGCTGAAATAGATCGAGATCAAATGACCGAAATGGAAAAGGTCTTTAATAGGGAAGCACAGAATATAAAGGATCTACAAGCATTAGAAGATAAAATCTATGCTAATAAGAGAGATAATATTAAGTTAAGGGCACAAAGAGAAGTAGAGTCTTTAAAAGGTCAAGCAGATGAATATGGTAGATCTGCTAAACATTGGGAACAATTAAGCCCTAAATTAGGTAAAGCGTTATTCAATCTATCTGAAGGAGTAGGTCATCTAGCTAATAGACTTGGCTATGATCAGGCGTTAAGAAACCAAGCAGATCATGATACTCTATCAATATGGGAAGAGAACTTTGAAGAGGGTATACAGATTGCACATGATAGTCTCCAAAAAGATGAAAATGATTTAGAAGCAGAAGGTGCAACACCTACTCAATTAGCAGGACTTGAACAAACCAGTGCTTTTTATAAAAGTGGTACCGTACACTATCTAGCTAAAGATTTAATAGATAATGTTGATGCCCATATGACACAGGGTCTTGCAATGTACACCCAAAACTTTGGACCTATTACTACAATAGATGAGTATAATAAAGCTCTGAAGTGGGTACAAAGAACTGTAGAAGAAAGTGTAGGCATATCTACTTATAAATATCATGGAGGTGTTCGTAAGTGGAGAGAGGCTTTTAATTCAGCAGCTGCAGCAAAAACTAAAACATGGACTACAGCAAGATTACATAAAGTAACTACAACTCAGTATAAAGAACATAAGAATATATTTGAAGCTACCCCAGATTATAAACAAAGAAATCTGGGTAATATGATTAGGTATGTCCAGTTTCATCTTAAGGATAAGAATGGAAATCCAATAGCAGAAAATACAGGTGAAGCTATTAAGTTTATCTATTTAGATTGGGCATCAGATTTAACTATACCTGAAGATGAATTAATTAGAAGGCTTGATTTATTAACACCTGAAGATGGTAGACAAGAGGGACTTAAAGCTTCAGTAGGAGGACGTTATCCTAAATTAAAAGAGGAAATGGAAGCCAAACGCTTAGAAGCTGTAAAGCAAAGAAATACAAACTTTAATATTGCATCTAAAGCTAAATCAATTGAAGCATTTAAACAGGTAACAACATTTATGGGGTCTGAAGACGCTAACGATCCCGAAAAGCTACAACAGTTAAAACAGGACTTAAAGAAAAATAATCCTCATAGTGGAGATGCTGTTAAATGGATAGAAAATATTCAAGAAACTAATAAACTCGATTCTACAAAGGTTCTAACTACAGCACAAGGACTTATTAGAGATCAAGAATGGTTAGGAGCTCTCACTTTTATAGAGGGTAATATTACTTTATCTGGTCCTGAGAAAAAGGATTTAATTGGTCAGATTCAACCTATAAAAGATTGGTCTTCAGTAGGTTATAAGTTTGATGATACTAGTAAAGGTTTAGAAGCAGAGCTTAAGAGAGCTTTAGGTTACAAAGGTAAAGATGAGTTAGCTAATGAAGCAGTTTCAAGAATGCTAGTTGAAGCTAAAAGAGATCTTATTGTTGAATACACTTTAGAATATGAAAGAGTTAAAAATAATCCTAAACTTTCTGATGATGGTAAGATTAGAGCTGCTTATGGTAGTGCAATGGCAACTGTAACAACTCGTATTGCAGAAGGTAAAAATGGTATAGGACCGTATGCAGTAATAAACGCAAGAGACAGAAAAGGATTTAATGTACCTACATTTGCCTCTCAAGTACAAGCCTTAGATGAAAATGATTTATCTAGTGTTAGTAATTCAGACTATGTTAAATTAATAGCAAATAATCAAACACACACACTCCTAGATAAACAAGGGGTATTAACTGTAAATCAAGAAAATGCTCTTGTAAAAAGTATTAATAATGGTTCTCCGTTAGATGCTGCAGACGGATTAGTTAATGTAATCGAAGGTGATCTTCCTAATAATCATAATTTAAAAGGAAATACTAATATGATATATAGAAGATTACTTATGAATAGTGAGAATGAAGAAGTAAGGAACGCAGCTACATTAGTACCGCCTGATAATCTTGAAGCAGTTGAAGGACTATTAGGAGGCTGGAGAAGTATACTTTACGATGCTCATAGTAATAAAGATCTTATTTCTAGAGTAGCTTGGGTTAAAACTATAGAAGAAACAGGTAATCCACCATTAAGACCAGAGATATTCAGAACAGATGATGATCTCTTTACTGTTAAAACAGATAACATAGATGCAAAATGGAGGGTTAGTTACTAATGACATTCGGAAGTATTTATAACGAAATAGAACAAGATCCTTCATTAGCACCTCAAAATGTAGAAGGAGAAGTACTAGATAATAATATAATCAGACCTGAAGAAGAAGAAGAGGAAACAATTGAAGGTATACAGCCTGTAAGTCCTACTCAGCAAGCAGAAGAGCAGATAGGTATTCCTAAAGTTGTAAATGAACCAGTTTCTGATTCACAAGTATTACCTAATTTAACTGATCCAAAAGTTAAACAACAGATGATAGAAGATGAGAAGATCTGGTGGGATATGCCTAAAGGAGATGAAAGGACTGCTGCTAAAGATGAATGGATTAAGAAATACTGGGGTTCTAAAAGGAACTATAATAATCAATTTAGTATATACGGAAGCTCTAATCCTATAGAAGTTCTAGATAATACCATGCAAAGTCTTGCATCATCAGGTATGGGACTTATTGATTTTGGTATGGATCTTGTAGGAAATCTACCCGGATTAGCTGGTGTAGATAATGCTTATGATAGATTTACTGCTAAAGTATTCAATAACGAAAGTTCTACAGCTATAAGAGAAGTATCTAAGATTGTATTACCATCAATATTATCAGGTAATTTTGTATCAGGTCTAGTGGGTAAATCAAAAGTTGCAGGATATCTTGGTAAATGGCAACAATTTGGAGTAGGTCTTGGATTAAATACTGTAATAGATTCAGCAATCGTAAGTGCAGTAGATCAGAGTGCAGATGTTAATTACTTCCAAAAGATGCATGAATCTAAATTTATGAATCTATTTGGCAAGGATCAATTATTTGAAGTACCAGAAATCTTGCGAGTAATGGAACATGATAGTCCTTTTATCAATCGTTTCTCAGCAGGTGTTGTTGATTTACCTTTTTCTTTTATTGGTAATACAATTGGTTGGGGTATGTGGCTTAAGTCTAATCCAAAAGGAGGAAAGATATTAGGCTGGATGGAACCTTTAGATGACACTGCAGCTACATATAAAAATAATGCAACTCTTTCTTTTGAAGATAGTAATAATATCAAAAGAATGGAAGAGTTAAATAAACTACTCGCTGAAGGTAAATTAAATAAAGTAGATGAAGCCGAAGCTATTGATGAACTAATCTTATTAGAAGAAGCAACAGGTAAATTAGATGATATCGAAAAAGCCTTACTAATAGATGATGAATTAACTAAATCTGAAGAAGTATTAAGTGCTAAAAGAAAGATAGAAGAGAATGGAGGAAAGATTCCTAATGAGAAAGTTGACGGGGATATAACACCCGGAATTAAAGACAGTACTCAGCGGACACCTACCCCCGGTAATGTAGCTAAAAATCAAGCAGATTTAGCTGCTATAAGAAATGGTACTTCTGTAGGAGATCCTAGTAGTATAGATACAGAACTTGCTAGAAAAGGTACAGGTACTGACATGCCTTCTCGTAAGACTACTGTTAATATATCTAAAGTAAATACTGGTGATTTTGAAGCAGTTATAGACGGATTCAAGATAAGTAAGAAAGAAATGCAAGCCGCAGCTTGGGGATATTATGCAGATATAGTAAACCCAGATAGAACTGTAGGTGATGTAAAGGCTTTATTCTCAAATAATAAAGATATTAAAAGTTTAGTTAGTGGTAAACTACAGATAGAATATATCTCAGATGATAAGTTTCATGCTGCTATGTTAGCAGTTAGAGATTTAATGGATATTTATACTGGACAAGCCGTTAACGAAACTTCTGCTAGAGTTATGGCGTCTTTAGGATTTGATATAAGAACTATATCTGAATCTCAATTCTTATATAAAGGATTAGCAGATTGGGATAAAGGTATGGATAGATTACTTGGTAAGATAAACTACTTATTAGATGAAACTGAACTATCTAATTATGTAGCTGGTTGGTCTCTTAAAAATAGAGATTGGTTAGCCGAAGCTCCTTTAGAAAATTTACAAGAAGCTACTGACTCTTTATTAAAAGTTTTTAATGAAAGAGCTATAAGTATACATGCTAAGAATAGAAGATTTGTTGAGACTTTAAGGAAAGCGAAAGACCTTCAACCTGAAGCCTTACGTGCTTTAACTGCTGCTTTTGTACAAAGTAATGGTGACGTAGATACTATTAGTAAACTACTAAAATTTGCAGCTGAAGAAATTAGTCCTTTAGGTATGATTAAAAGTCCAAATCCTAGAAGGATGTCTTTATTCGCTAAGAGTTTATGGGGTGTGGTCTTCAATAATGTATTGTCTGCTGGATCTGCAGCAAAAGCTGGTCTAGCTGGTCAAGTAATACATACTGCTAAATATATGTCAGCTTTTCCCGGTCACTTATTCTGGGGTGTAGTAGATGGTGATGTCATGGGATCTTTACATAGAGCTGCCTTCTATTATAAAGATGGTATGAGAACATATAAAAAAGCTTTAGGTTATGCTTGGAGTCAGATGAAGAAAACACATAGAGATCCTACAACTATGATGAGAAATTATAGAAAGGACTTTATTTTCCAAAACTTTAAGACTCAAGCAGTAGTAGATGATGTAAGAAAAGGTTTCTGGGAACCCGATGCTAATTGGGGTAGATTATTTCAACATGACTTTCAATCAGGTTTATTTAAACTTAGTCAAATGCAATGGGCTAGATATCCTATGACTTTGATGAGTGCTCCAGATGCTTTCTCTAAATATACTATGGCTCATAAGACAGCAGGATTAAGAGCATTTGAAGATGTTATAAGTGAATATGGATGGGCTGATCCTAAGAAATTAAAAAGAGCAAGAATAAAATATAGACGTTCTTTCTTTGATAAAGATGAACGATTAGTAGATGATTGGGTAGGTAAACAAGCAGATGATATTAACTTTACTGCAGATGATGGTGTTACTAAATACATCAATGAAGCTACTACTGCCTTTCCAGTTTTAAGATATAATTTCATGTTCCCTAGAACAGAGACTAATGCAGTTAAGTTTGCATTTTCTTATACTCCTATAACTCTTATTCCGGGAAGTAGTAAAATAAATAAAACTCTTTATGCTAATAGTGATGATAGTATTAGAATTGCTTTAAAAGAACATGGTATTAACTTTGATACTGATCCACATGCTATGGCTATATTCAAAGATTTAAGAGCTGAATATACAGGTAGATTATTCTGGGGTATGTTCCTAAGTAAGTTAGGATATGATTATGCAATGGATGGAGGTTGTACAGGTTCAGGTCATTACGACCCTAGAAGAAGAGCTAGAGAAGCGAAAGAATTAGGATTAAAGTATAAGACTTGTAGAATACCCGGAACAAATAGGAGAGTATCTTATCAAGGTATACCTATATTAGAGACTTTATTAACACTCCAATCTGACTTAGTTTATTATTCTAAAGATATTAATGAAACAATGATGGAGAATATTCAAGCCAAAGTAGGCGCCTCACTAGCATCTGCCTTTGGAGTTGGTCAATTAGATTCTCTAGAAGGTTTAGCTAAACTTTTAGTCTTAGATGATTCAACAGTAGAACGTTGGCTTAAAAGAGCTGCTACTGCAACATTTGTTCCTGCAGAAATTAGGCAGCTAACTAAAGCTGTAGATAATGCACTTAAGATGGTAAGAGAAGATTTAATTAACTGGCTTAAATCATTAAATCCCATAACTATAGGTGAAGTACCTACTGCTAGAGCTACTTTAACTGGTCTACCAGTAAGAGATACTAATAATGGTCTATTAAGATGGGTTAATGCATTTAGTGGTGTACTTAAAATAAGTGAAGATAATCTAGATGCTCCTGATAGAGATAAGCGAATTAGAATCAAATTACCTAACGGTAAAATATATAAAGGTACTTCTCAAGATGTACTTAAAGATCTTGTACAGTATACCTTCAGTGAAATGTCAGTAAATACTAAATCAGGTATTAAATATACTGAACCACAGATGGAGAAATTAGTATTAGCAATGCATTCTATTGGAGGTAGAGACTTAAAAGAAGGAAGTGAATTATTCTGGAAAATGCATGATATACTCAGTTCTCAAAAATATCATGATGAACTATTTCTTATAAGAGGTGCAATGGTTGATGCTAATGTTATTAATACTCCTGACTTAAAACTAAAACTTGAAAGTACTCAAATGTATAGAGAACTAAGAGCTATAATAAAAGAGTATAAAGGAATAGCAGAAACAACTATTGACTTAAATGAACTGATTAATGCACAAAAAGAAATAGATTATGAAGTTGGTGAAGGTAATATTAATGAAGCTGTAAAAATTCAACAACGTAACACAAAACGACAAGAACTCCTAGAATACGGAGGTTCACGATAACTAAACTATGGCTGTAACAGAAACGTCGCATACAGCGGATGGGTCTAAGACTCAATTCGCTTTTACATTTCCATATCTTAAAACGACTGACATCGAAGTTCAAGTAGATGGAACCGTTGAATCCACCTCAAACTGGTCGTTAGCTAATGCTACAACGGTACAATTTAATAGTGCTCCCACTAGCGGGAAGAAAATCAAAATACTTAGACAAACTAATGTTGACAGCCTGACAGCCACCTTCTATGCAGGTTCCTCAATTAAGTCAGAGGATTTAAATGACAATTATACACAAAACTTATATAAGACACAAGAGATAGGTAATAGATCTTTCCAGAATACTGGTACTTCTACAATGATTGGTGATCTTCAAATGGGTGAAGATACTAAGCTTGTATTTGAAGGTGCTACAGATGATGCTTATGAGACTAGTCTTACTGTTGCTGATCCTACAGCTGACCGTACTATTACCCTACCTAATGTTACAGGTACTGTAGTAACTACAGGAGATACAGCTACAGTTACAGCTACAATGCTAGCTGCTAACTCAGTTGATTCTTCTGAATTAGTAGATGGTAGTATAGATACAAGTCATATAGCAGATGCACAAGTTACTACAGCTAAGATAGCAGCTGATGCAGTAAATGGAACAAAGATTGCAGATGATTCAATTGATTCTGAGCATATTGCTGATGGCAGCATTGATACTGCTCATATTGCCGACTCTCAGGTAACAACAGCTAAACTAGCTAATACAAGTGTTACTACAGGTAAAATAGCAGCAGATGCTA
>VTLG01002373.1_pt1 | contig 34750 bp, 60 predicted proteins | sample 4694571 | NCBI WGS metagenome assembly VTLG01 (sample SAMN12604809, study PRJNA352737) | marine metagenome | biome: ENVO:00000447; feature: ENVO:00000209|ENVO:00000569|ENVO:01000036; material: ENVO:00002151; isolation source: viral sequences binned using virsorter ...
AACAATAATAGATTACGATTTACTCGTAGTCCACCAATGCAATGATTCTTCTGTCGCCAGCATTGTCAGTATTTAGAGCAACACCACCATAAACGCCTTCAACAGTTACCAATGTAGATAGGTAAGCATGTCTGTAAGAAGCGGTTATTTTAGCTTCTTTAGAGAAAGCATAGTATAACGCTGATTCGTGAATAGCGTAGCCATAAACGATGTCATTGTCATCTGTTCCTGATGTCTCTAGGTCTGCAACTGCTTTAATACCTTTGGTAGCATCAGCAGAAACATCTCCGCCATCGCCAGCCATATAAGGTGATTGAGCAACCCATACTGGCATACCAAGTATGTTTCCAGCATTACCAGTTGATTCAAAGCCAGAACCTAATGGTGAGCCAGCAGTACCTTTAACAAAGTCAGCAAGAGCTGCTAGACTAGCATACATTGCAGGAGAAAGAACCAAGTTCCAACCTTCTGTTGAACCTGTTTCCCCTAGAATGATAGACATTAAAGATGATATGTTGGCAGCACTTAATGCTGAACCTGTTGTTTGGACGTGTATTGACGTATCAGCATCTGCACCAACAGCACCAGTTGCACTTGCTAGGATGCCTTGAAGATTATTAGCAACTAAATAGTGCATATAATTATCAAATCCTCTTGCAGAAGCGTAACCTAGCTGTTTAGCATATATGCCTAACAAATCATAGTTTGCTTGAACATTAACAATGTCTGGAACGTAAACTGAAGCTACATTATATTCAGACACAGTTAATTGTGTTTCTTGAGATGTCATTGAGCCACCTGAAGTAACATCAGCAGCTATTTCTGAACCCTGCGTAAAAGCAGACAATTCAGGAACACCAATATGTGGCAAGTGAATAACGTCACCAAAATTAGCGACTGCTGGAGATAAGTCTGTACCAACATTTTTCATCATTATTTTTTGTTGAAAAACGTCAAGTATAGCTTGTCCCCATACTTCAGGTATAAACTGATCAGCAACATTTGGAGTTACTGCACCAGTACCACCTGAATGAACATTTACATCTAAAGGGTCTGTAAATGCCATTTGTTTTCTATAACTATCATCAAGATAGTTTGTGTAATTTAACATTATTTTCTCCTACGAGTTATGGGTTAAGGTTTTGTGCTTATAACTTGTTTGTGCCATTCTCTTCTTTCTGCATCAGTCATATCTGCAAATGGCTTTTGAGTTACAACATTTTTTGTTCTCCCCGATACTTGAGGAGGATTAGCCTTAACACCGTTAATTTTATTAGTAACAAATTCAAGAGTGTCTAAAGGCAAGCCTTGTAAAGACTCTCTGTCTTCTTCAGGATGTTTTTCTAATAAAGAAGCACGTTTTGTTTGTTCGTATTTAGTCCATTTTTCCGCAACAGATGATAAAGATTCATTTTCAGAAGACACCTTTTCATAAAGGGTTTTAAAATCTTCTTTCTCTTTCAGCTTTGCTTCCTCTGCTTTTGCCATCTTCTTTTCCATTTCAGCTATACGAGCCTCTGCATCCTGCGCCCTAGTTCTATACTTTTTGCTTTCTGCTATTAATGCACCCGCATCAGGCGAACTTGCCGGTGATTCTTGTGTAGTTTGCTCACTTACTGTTTCGCTTGCTACTGTTTTTGTTTCTTCGGACATACTGCCCCCTTATCTTGTGTTATAAAAAATAAATATACAATATCTTGTATTTATCTTACGCCATAACTTATATTATGTCAGTTGTCAATTACAACAATTAATGAAAAATAATTTAAAAGAAGAGCTAGATTTTAAGAAGTCTTGGTTTGATTATATGGGGTATACGCCTCACAAAGGTCAAGAGAAATTACATTATCCAACTAAAGATACGGCTCGGTTTTTTGTCATGGTATGTGGTAGAAGATTTGGTAAGACAACTTGTTCTGCTATGGAAGCTACTTTTGTAGCCTCACAGCCAAATAAAAGAATTTGGTGCGTAGGGTTATCTTACGACAAAGCTGACTTAATGTTCCGAGAAATTTGGAAAAAGATGGTAGTTGGGCATTCCAACGATATTATAAGAGCATCTGAAAAAGAAAGATACATTAAGTTTAAATGGGGAACAGTTGTTGAAGGCAAATCGGCAGATAACCCTGATTCATTGGTAGGGGAAGGTTTAGATTTGCTTATTATTGATGAAGCCGCCAAGGTAAAGAGAAAGATATGGGATATGTATTTATCTCCTACTTTATCAGACAGAAAGGGTAAGGCAATATTTATTTCTACCCCTGAAGGCTTTAATTGGCTCTATGATATGTATTTGCTTGGACAGAAAGATGAATTATGGGAATCTCACCAAGCACCTTCTTGGGACAATCAGTTTGCTTTTCCAGAAGGACAGGAAGACTCGTTTATTGTTGAACGTAAGAGAAATATGTCAAAAGAATCTTACGACCAAGAATATGGAGCAAAATTTACAACATTTGCTGGTCAGGTTTACCCGTTTGACCGCAATTTAGATGTCGGTTATTTTCCATACAACCCGAACTATCCTACTTTTTGTAGCATTGACTTTGGGTACAGGATGCCAGCAGTAGCGTGGTTTCAAACGCAAATGATTAATGGAGAATGGCACATAAATATAATAGATGAAATTATACACGAAAAAAATATTAAAACAGATGAACTCGTTAACAGGATTAAATCAAAGCCATATTATGTTAGGGCTTACTACGGTGATCCTGCTGGAAAACAAGCTCAAGGACAATCGGGTATGGGGGATATTGAGATATTTAGACAAAATGGTATAATAATACAAACCATAAGAGATAAGGTTTCAAGAAACATATCCTCTGGCATAAGCCACGTCAGAGGTTTTATAGAAAATGCTATGGGCAAGCGTTATTTACACGTACATAAAGAATGTCAAGGCATAGCAGAAGATTTAGAGAATTATCGTTACCCAGAACACAAAGAAGGTTACGACTTAAAGCCAGACCCTGTAAAAGACGGTTTTCACGACCATGGCTGCGATATGGTTAGATATTTTTTTATAAACAGATTTCCAATTAAACAACAACAACTTATAGTGAGGAAGAGATGACAGTAGAACAAATAATACAAGAATCAATAAAAGAATTTAAAGAAATGCAATCAAAAGCAAGGCGCAATCACATTAGAAAACTAATAGACTACTATTGCGGGGCAAATACATCAAATTATATATCACAATACTTTGAGGCAGACGCATTTAGAGAAGTTCCTTGCTATGAAGCTAACTTTACAAAGCGTTTTATTAACAAAATGAGCCGAATATACACAGTTGGAGCTAAAAGAAATGTCAACAACGCTTATAGCAATTTAACTGTAATGAAAGACCCTAGGATGAAGCATATTGAAAGAATGACACGTTTAATTGGAAGCGTTGCTACTCAAGTTGTTTATATTGATGGGGATATGCCTCACTTTGACTATAGACCTGTTTATTACTTTGATGTTCATCTTGGAGACAATCCTTTTAAACCTGAAGCTATTACTTATCCTATTCTTATGAACTCTGATGATGTTTCTTATACAGATAAATTAAAATATGCTTATTGGGACAAAGGTATTTATGCTTTATATGACGAAGATGGGAATATACTAGAAGAATACGAGCATGGATATGGAGTTCTTCCGTTTGTATTTACGCACAGAGAGAATCAATTAGATTCTTTCTTTGTAGATGGGGCAGATGACATTGTTTCTTGCAATGAACACGTCAATATAACGATGACTGAACTTCAATTAGGGTTGAGATTCCAGATGTTTGGTCAGCCTTATGTAACTGGGCTGCAAGCCGATAAAAGACTAGAAAGAGCAGGATCGGATACAATACTTGACTTGCCTGAAGGTTCTGTATTTGATATAGTAGCTCCTGAAGCTGATTTACAGTCAGTAATAGAAACGGTTAAGTTCCAAGTTGATTTAGTTGCTCAAAATAACCATTTATATGTTCAGTTTGCTCAAGATGGTGGTGAAGTTCCAAGTGGAATTGCATTAAAGATTAAAGACTTGGAAAGATTTGAAGACTATCAAGATGATATTGAATTATGGAAGATGTATGAGCATGAATTATACCACGTTGAGAAAGAAATTGCAGATTATAATGGCATTAGACTACCAGAAAGTCTTAAATTAGACTTTAATGAGCCTGAATATCCTAAAACAATGCAAGATCAGATTCTTTGGGACAACCACAGGCTTCAAAACAACTTAATAACAAGAGCTAAACTGATGGTTGAGTACAATGATGACCTTTCTTTACAGGAAGCTGAAAAAGTGGTAGCTGAAAACAAGTCAAAAAACGAGGTAGAAATAGTTGAGAATTAAAATGAAAACAAGCATCACATTTGATTTCTTTAAACTTGCTAAATATGTTGCAAGCCAAAAATACAGGTCTTCAAAGTCAGAATCGTTTGGAGGGCCAGCTGCAAAAGCAATACAGAAATTCATAAAAGCTGGCAACATAACGCCTCAAATAGCACCAGAAACTAGAAAAACCAGAAAAACTAGAAAAAAAAATCCGTCTATTGGGGGCAACAAACCTTTGTATGACACAGGTGCTTTGGTAGATGGGATAATGTATGATAAAGGGAAAAATGCTATTGTAGGATTAGCTAGAAACAGATACGGAAAGCATTACTCACACTATCATTTAACAACGGGTAGAACGCCATCTGGCAAACCTATTCCAAAAAGAAACTTCATAGAACAAGCGCAAAAAGTTATGGATCAAGACATATCTAAAAGCTATTTTGAGACCAAAGCTTTAAAAAAACTACTTGAAGGCATTAAGAGAAATTTTAGTCGCCGATTAGCTAAATAACTAGGAGGATGTATGGAATCATTTGAAAAGAAAATGCTGTTAAAGCTTTTAAAAACTATTAAAGATTGCGATGATAGGTTAAAAACCATTGAAGAAGTCCTCTATGTCGATGAAAGTGAAGCCGAAGATATTGTAACTCCTATAAGCAGAGAACTGTATGATGCAGTCAAAGAAGCGACTGGCAGCGGTTTAGTCTTTATGGCTATCGCCTAATTTACCGTCAATATCCTTAATTTGCCCCTGTAGAGCCTTAATTGCTAGTTTCATGGCGTATATCTCTGCCATACACCAAACAATGCCTTTATCCCTATCTTTATTCGTTTTCTTTGCTTTCTTGCTCTTCATTCTCTCTCCTTATGATTTCTTCTCTCCAAGATTTCTTTTGGGCAGGTGTGGGTCTTCTAGCAGGCAATGGCTCAACGCCCATCTTCTTTGCTCTTGAAAGCCACTCATTCCACTCTTTACGCTTTTTATTGTAAGCTTGCTTCTCTTTCTCTGTCTTTATGGCCTTTTTTATTTTTTTCTTTTCTTTACGCACTCTTTGACGTTGATCTCCTGTATTTCGTTCTGGCAAGTCTACGCCTACATCAGGAACACTATCAATTATCTCTTCTACTTCAGCATCTTCGTAATCAATTTCCGCCTTTTCTGCTTTCAAGAACTTCTCAAAAGGACTATCAATAGTAACATTAACATTCTTAACTAACTTACCACTATGTTCCAACACAAGTCTTCCTGCCTGCACATTACCCGCTTTAGCCTCCCTGACCATCGCTTGTAATACCGCAGGCAGTTCTCCCCCAAATTCTACCATATAACGACTGTATATAGCATCGACGAAGTTAGGGTTCTTCCTCCAAACATATATTAACTGCGCAGAAACCCCTAATTGCTTAGCAACTTCCGCAGCCGTAATATCTGGTTGAAGAGCATATAATTCTATTGCCTTCTGAACATCAGGTCTTTTTAATAAATCACTCATATAAAAGCTCTATGTGGTGGAGTGATACTTGTTTTTCATATATTTGGCTATCCTTATCGTGAATTTCACACCACATAAATTATCCGTAATAGTTAAACGCATTCCTTAAATACTGCTCTATCCACCAACAACGCCCATTATCCGAAGCCTTAAGGATCGCCTTTCTAATGTCTTTGCCCCTTAAAGTAGACCTTGCTTTGTTTTTTTTTACTAAATCTAGTGTTTCCATCGCACTAATATACTACATCTGGTAGTTCTTATCCAAATTTTATCTGTAGTTCCTTTTTGTATTTTTTGAGTCATGCTGTCTGCACAGCTTTCTCCTCGGTGATACGCTTTAGGGGGGGCGTGTGCATAACGTGCAAGTATAAACGTGCAATATGTGCAAGGGGTTTGTAGTTGTTAGACAGATTATAAGCGAGACAATAACCCTTTTAGAGGCTCTTTTTTTGTATTGTTTTAACATTGAAATAAAAAGATATTTTATTTTGTGTTATGGTATACAATAGAATTAGATAATTATTCGGCTTTACATCTGTATTAAATTAATATAAATAAAATACTTGCATGGTAAATATATTCATATTAAATTATTATCAAGTTAGACAATTAAAGAATAAATAAGGAAATAAATAAAATGAATAACTACAACCCGAACGCAAATAAATCTTTACACTGGAACGTAACAAAGGAAGAACCAAAAAGAACCAGCATAAAAGAAAAGCTCACTAAACTATTTTTATATAGTTCATGGGCTTATATAATAGGCTTGTTAGTAATAGAATTAATTAAATAAAAGGGAGAGTTAAAAAATGGTAGTAGACAGAGTAACTAAACAAATGGTGGAAGAATGGCTAGGGACGGACAATCAAATCAAAAAAGCAATTGAGATAATTCAAGAACTAGCAAATGGACAATATACGATTGATAATTTAAATGAAGATATAATCACAACAAACATTGGGAGGGAAGAAAAATGTACAAAATGACAATAGAAAAAAACGGAAAGAAAAAAGATATTAAATTAAGGCATAATAGAACTTTAAAAGCTAAATATTTAGCACCTACTAATTATAGAGGATCGAGAGTTAAGATAACTGATTGTAGGCACCTAGAAAGTATTATTATTAGCTATGATTATAGTTTAAACGGCGTTAAAGAAATAGCACTATCAGAACTAATTAAAAAAGATATTAAGGTTAATTCATTTTCTTATGATGAAAAGTCGCATGAATATATTTTTAATACTTATGATTTTAAAACAAGAATAAAAGGGGGTTAATATGAATAAAAAGCAATTAGAATATTTTATAAAAACTGATAAACATAATTTATTAATTATGGGTGAGAATAAAACAAAATACTTATTTAAAAGGCTATACTATAAAATAAAAGGCTTTTTCAATAAGTTGTTAGATAGCTTTGAGAAAATAGAGTCTAACAAGCATGCAAGTAATTTTGTAATAATAAGCCTGTTATGGCTTTGTTTGTTGCTTTGTATAGAGATTTTTAAAACATTAATTTAAACTAAAAAAGGAATAAAAAGAGCCGTTTTAAACGGCTTTTTTTATATCTAATATTTACCATCACTTAAAATTTTAAAGGCTTTAAAAGGCGTATTTTAAATTGATTTAATAAGGCTTTTATTTAATACTGCTAAATATTAAAGGCTAGATTTAAAGATACTATATATATAAATATAATGAATATAAAAAAACACATAATAGAAATTATAAATTCGGTAATTATTTCGGTGGCTCTGAATTATAAATTTAGATTATAATTTTGGTTTATAAATTGGAATTATAATTTTGATCAACATTTTAGATTATAAATTCTCTTTATAATTATAAATTTATTTTATTTTTTTCTTGCATATTAATTCAATAGGTTATAATTTATATCATAATAATTTAATAGGAGATTATAAATATGAGTAAAATTTTAAACTATCCAGCCGAACCAAGTCATATAATCAATTATATTGATACAGATACTTTTCAGTTCTTTATATATTGGTTAAGAGATAAACTTATAGAAGAAGGTGAGTATGATGATCGGCAGATTATGAGCATTATAATACAGGCTATGTTTGAGAGTTATAAATACAATAAAGAGTTTCAAGAATTTCAAAAACAAAGAGAGGAGGAAGAATAAAATGGGAAACAATAAACAATTACAAGGCTCTGAAATGTTTTGGTATTTTGTAAATCATTTTGGAATGGATTATTCAGAGGCATTATATGAAATGGATAGTCATGGACAAGACACAAAGGATGTAAGACAGATGTTAATAACACAAAACTACACAAAAAGGAGTAAATAAATGAGCAAAATAAAAGACTTTGCACATGATTTTTTAGAACAATCCTATGAGTTAGATCTAGGATATGACTGGGATAATTTGCCGAATATAAATGATTTTGACTTTATAATTCAGCATAAAATTTCAAGTCATGTTTATAAAAAAGGACTATCAAATGGTTAATATACGCTATACAGAGAGGTATCAAATAGATGATCGAGTATTTGATAAGTGGGCTTATAAAATGGGTTTAGACAGGGCAGTAGCCAAACAACACATAAAAGACAAATTCACAGAAATAACTAAAGAATTTCTAAAGAAGGAGGGATTAAAATGAAAGCAATAAATCTTATAAAACAAGAGTTAAAAAATACTCTTGATTGCGAGTATGAATCTTATGAAAATGGAGATAAATCAGATGATGTTTTAAAAGGGTGGATTGAAGGTATAGAGTATGCTTTAAGTGTGATTGATATGAAAGTAGCAGTAGTTAAGCTAGGGGAGGGCAAATGAATACTTTTTACGATATTTTATTTATAATTCAAAGCATAGCAACCAGTATAATGATGATATACATTATAAATGCTTGTAAAAAATACATAAGGGGGAATAAATGAGATTCAATGGAGTAAAAAAAACAATAAGTAAATATAAATGGGGAAGTTTAGAAGCTAGGGTTGGTAAAGACAGGTGGAGCAGAAATTTTAAAATTTTAAGGCTTGATGAGTGTGGGAATATTCAGATGAATATAAATATAGTTGAAGATGAAATAGATGATGTTATAGATTTTTTTAAAGCCAATAGAAAATTTAAACACAAAAGATAAAAAGGAGGAAAAATGAAAAGAAAGCCGATTAATATAGAAGAGTTGTTAAGAGATCATAGTTTTTATAAATCAATACTTACCAAGATTTATAAATTCAATAGAGATATAAACAGAGATATAAAACAACATCTGCAAAAAGCAGACCTGGAGGATTATTAAAATGTATGCGAGCGAATGTTGTGGGCAAAATCCGTTATACGACGTAGATAAAAAAGGTTTTGGTATATGTGGTTGGTGTAAAAAGCCAAGTAAATTCAAAAAACAGGAGAGGAAAAATGAGAGTTAAGAAATTAATAAGCTTACTTAAAAAAGAAAACCAAAATGCTCAAGTAGGTATTTATTTAGGGGCAGAAGAAGGTTGGGAAATAGTAGAGATCGGCACAGGAAATGCTATAATTGGTAAAATGAAAACTGGTAAAAATGATTTTGTTTTACTGCCTGCCGAAGTGCCTAATAAATTACAAAAATGGGAGGGAAAATAATGAATCAAGAAAGTATTTTTAGAATAAATAGAGAATTAGATTGGAAAAGAAACGAAATTGTAGGAAAAATAAAAAGACAATGTTTAAGCAAATATCCAAAAGATGAAAATAAAAAAGATGGAAAAATTAAATCTATTTTAAGACATTACGAAGATTATATATTTGAGCTTACAAAACTAAACATATCAAAAGGAGAAGAAAAATGAGCAAAATTAAGTTTATAATTTTAGGTTATATTTTGGCAATATGTTTAAATAGTTGTGATTTAAGCATGAGTTCTAATGATGAAGGTTTTGAAGTTAGTAGTGGTTTAGGCTCTAGCAGATGGAATCCAGTATATGTTAAAATCGTTGAATAATACAACCTTTAGAGAGCTAAAGCATAGAGGAGTCCCTACCCCTGTCTCTAGGAGTAGGTTCCCTATGCCTGTAGAAATTACAACCTTCAGAGTCGCTTTCGTACATACAAATTATAAATTAACCTATAATTTGCGAGATTTGATTTATTCGTCGTTAATGATATATTCTCTACTCAAAATCTTTCGGATCGTATGTGGCTTTGAGAAACAACCCCTTTTGGTAACCACTTTAAACCATTATCGCCAAAAGTATCAAACCAAACCGATAACGGATTATAAATATATCATTATAATTATAAATTTGTCAAGCATTTTTATTTCGCTTGCTTATGAACTTATATTGATTTATATTCAATTTATGAATTATAACAAAGGAGAGTTAAGATGTTTAAAATACCAGAGCAAATAAAAAAGATAGCAGATAAATATAGGTTGAGTTTACCTAAAGACCAGAATGACAAAACCAAGGATATATGGTGTGTAGGAATCAATTTCATATTGAAACATGATGCAGTAAGCAGAATTGCTAACCATGAAGGAGTCGAGTTCTTTGAGCCTAGAGTAGAGATACTTTATAATAACACAGATTTTTTTGGTGTTGCTATAATGGGTAAGGGTAGAGTTGTTAGAATCGCAGATGGTGGCGAAGATTATACAAAAGAGGTTTGGACTACATCTGATGCTACACGTGATAACGTAAAAGGTAAAGGTGGTTACTTTTTTAATATGGCAGAGAAAAGATGGAAAGATCGCCTTACATTAAAGCTACTAGACCTATATGAATATGGGCTATATTCTGATGTAGAGGCAGAAGATTTTAAGAAAGAATCAACGCCAGTTAAGAATTATAATTTGGCTTCAGATTATATGAAGAATAACATGAGACAGATATTTAGTGCTAAAGGTGTTTATAATAAAGATAAAGCCGAAGCTATATTTAAGACACTAACCAAAACAAAAGGTCAAATGATAAAAGATTTAATGGAAAGCGGGAAGATAGATTTAGCAGTAACAGAGTTTTATAAACTAGAAAAGGAGAGCGCATAATGAGTGCAATGAAGTTCGTGGTTGGAGAACCCAAAAAACTCACCTTGGCTTTTGATGAGCCAAAAACGGGCACTAATTCGTACGGAGCATGGTATATGTATGGAGTTAAGAGTGATATAAATAGCGATAAAGATTGTTTCTTTGCTACTGAATCACTACATGCTATGATTAAAACTTTAGGTGCGAGAGAAGGTGATGAAATCACTATTGAAAAATGTCAAGAAGGGGAGATTGTTTTCTTTAAGGTTAACGGTCTTACTCTTAATGAGATGAATAGTGGTGGATCGGCAGAAAAAATAGCCGAAGCATCGCCATTAAGTCAAGTAGATAAGCTAAAGGCTAGAATTAAAGAGCTAGAATCAGAATTATCTTCTTACAAGGATTCTAAACTAACAGATGCAGACATCCCTTTTTAATATTATAAATATGCCTAGTTTTAAAGATATAACTTTTGAACAATTTTATAAGCTATATCCTAGAAGGGTTGGTAGATTTCTTGCTGAAAAATCATTTAAGAAACTATCAGTCAAAGACAAGTTTGATGCTTATAACGGGCTTATAAATTATATTAAAGTTTGGAAGGCTAACGAAACAGAAAAGCAGTTCATACCTCATCCATCTACCTTTATAAATCAAAGAAGGTGGGAGGATGAGATTGAGTTGCCTAAACAAAAAGCAGAGTATCGCAGAGATGTTACTGGAAAATTTTTCGTCGGATATTGTTCCAAGTGCCGAACCTCTGACTTTTTTAACGATTATGAACTAAAAGGCGATAGTAGGTGTTGCAAAGCCGAAATATTGCCAGAGAGGAAATAATGGATAACACAAAAAACATAATAGAGAAGTTAAGAGAATACGTTGAAAGCGTAAAGCAGTTTGATGGTGAAGAAGGGAAGCACTATGCAATCATAAGGTTGCTTGCTAATAGTGTTTTAATTATGCACGATCAAGGCTATGACTTGCCAACAAAGACTCTAGCTGAACTAGAAAAACACTTATAGGAGAGTATTATGGAATATACTAGAAATGTATATATCGTCAGATATGAGGATGGCGACTTGGAATTTTGTTCTTTTTATTGTAACCAAGCAGAGGCTATGAAAGGAAGAACAGAGTTTAAGAGGCAGTTTGGAAAAGAAGGTAGCGTAGAGAAGAAAGCCGTAACATACACTAAAAAAGGCTTTGTAGATTTATTTAAAAAATATGCAGTAAAGCACAGAGAAAGGATATAAAAATTTGAGGGGAGGGTTCTTAACTCTCATTGGCTACTCACCAATCCCATCCTTCCCCTCGCTACTATTATGAAAGAAAAAGTAAAAATGTACAAAGAATTGACCTTCGTTTATATTATAAATGGCAAGAAATTTTTATGTAAGAAAAAAGCCGAAAGATATTTAGAAAAGGTAAACAAAGATGCAGAAGTGTAATATATGCGATTCTGAAATAGAAGAAGATAACGGAGATGTTATTGGTTATTTTGGAATATGTCCTATTGCCTTCTGTGTTTGGTGTTATTCCTCTATGACAGATATGGTTATACAGATGAATGATTTTGACGATATAGATACATTAAAAGAAAGAATAAAGGATCTTGAAGATGCCCAATAAAAAAGCAAAACACAGAAAACAAGAAAGAAAAAGAAAAAACCAGGAAATAAAAAAGTATAAACGAATGAAAAAGAAAATGAGGAGAGATAAATGAAATACATGGTATTAATTGCAGGAATAACGATTGCTAGCGTTACTAACTTTGAGGTAACCAACAACGACACAACACACATAAAAACCTATTATAGTAACGGTAACATGGAAAGCAAGGGTATGAAAGTGCATAAGCTTAAAGAAGGAGAGTGGATTTACTACACAGACAAAGGCTTTCCTTATAAAATAGAAAGATATAGAACTGGCAGGGTTTTAAAATCTTTAAACTTGAGAGATTATAGTGGCGCATCCAGATAAAAACAAGATTGAAGCAGAGGCGATGAAAATAATGTGGCTTTTAAATCCCTACATTTATAAAGATATAAAACAAAACATAAAAATTCAACTTGAGGGTGATGGTCAAGAACCTTATATTGCTAATTTTACTGTTCAAGGGTTAATTGGTTTTATACTTGGGGCATTACATCAACTTGAGCATCATCAAGAAAAAATAGATTTTAAGGAGTAATATGGCACATCCAAGTAAAGTAAAAGGCAACAAATTTGAAAGAGATGTTGTCAACAAAGCAAAAGAATTTGGGCTTGAATCAAAACGAGCCTACGCATCCAATGGAGAATCGCTAGGGATGCACGCAGAAGTCGACCTTATAATTGAGGACTACAAAATACAGGCGAAGATACGCAAAAGTATCGCATCCTATTTAGTGCCTAATGAAAATGTAGATGCCCAAGTTATAAGGGAAGATAGGGGGGAGGCATACATTGTGTTAAGGTTAGAAGATTGGCTAAAAACTCTTTAAAGTATTTAGACTATATTAGAGGATGTTATTGTCTAATATGCTTTTCAGAGAACCCAGATCCTGACCACCTTGAAGCAATCGGTATGGGAGGTAACCGCAAGAAACCCACACACAAACACTTCTCTTGCATACCACTCTGCCGATTGCATCATACTGAAAGACATTCAATAGGAAGCACAGAATTTGAAGCCAAATATAAAATTAACTTATGGAAAGAAGCATTTAAACTATTAAGGAGTTATTATGACAGATAATCATAAAAAGTTTTTAAGCCACCTAGATAATAGCACAGAAGCCGTATTCATAGCAGCTTTATATTTGCATAAAAAAGGACTAGATGTTAGGATAAATGCAATGCAGAGAGCCAAATCTCACAAAGATTGGAAGAATTGTAAAGATGATGGCGATCTATATGTTTATAAAAACAAAAATAAATATAGGGTAGAGGTAAAAGGTAGCGGAACAGGCTTTAGTTGTTCTGAGGATTGGAAGTATAAAGACTTTATGATATGCGCAAAACACTCTTACGACCTTGCCGAACCAAAACCTTACGCATATATGATATTAAGCAAAGAAAGAACTCACGTAGCAATAGTAAAAACAAGCACCAAACATAAATGGAATTATAAATATAAGATGGATAAGAGATATGAAAACTATGGACAAGAATTTTATTTTTGTTCAAAAGACAATGTTGAATGGAGGGCTTTATGAAGTTTACAGCAAAAGTAAAAAACGGATCATTAAAAATGCACGACCCTGCTGGACTTAAACGCTATTTAAACGGAATTAAGGGTGATGTATGGATTGATATAAAAGCTGCTCCTAAAATGCGTTCTAGCGAGCAAAATGGCTATTACAGAACAATTATAAGGCAGCTTGGAAATCATCTAGGTTATAATGAAGATGAAATGCACGAAGTTATTAAGCTTAAATTTCATATTGAGTCTACAAAAGACCTTACTAAAGATGATTTTAGTGACTTGCTAGATAGAGTTATAAGGTTTGCTGCGACTCTTGGTTTTGCAGTACAAGACCCTCGACGAGCATTATAAATCAAGTTATAATTTTTAAACTACCAAGTTTCTACAATATTCATACTTACATTATACACATTGTGAGCTACCTGTGTAGTAGAAAATGAATTTTGGTCAAGCCTGCATATTGCGTATTCTTCTGTATTTTTATCGGGCTGGAAGATAAAACTTAAAGCACCTCCCAATGTTAAATCAAATATTTGTTGTACTTCATTAGTTGCATAAAACTCAGTAGGGTTTTCCGCATTATTTTGTTCGCCAAAAGAGCTTTGCTTGGTTGGGTCAAAAAACAAATCGTCTGCCGAAAGATAAGAAAAGCTCATGCTCCATGCTCTTCTTCCATTTTTACCAATTCTTCCTTTGCTAACAGATTGTGTTAAAGACCAAGGTTGCCCATTTACCCAGTCAGGGCATCCTAAATTATTTATTTGTACATAATCCGAGCCACCTAAACTTCTTTGTGTTTTAATCCCGTCGTATTCTACAGATTTGGTAACATCTAGGTCAGGAGCGTTTGGCATTTCTATTTTACGACCAAAAGCAATAGCCCCTAAATCAAATTCAAACGGTTGCAAGCTACCATCTTGTCCAAAATTTACTGTAGCAACAATAGTAGAATAATTATTTAAATTAGAAAAAACCAAATCATTACTTACGGTTGATTCAATTATTGCAAATCCGTCATGATCGATAATTTTTTGATCAACGTCTTCTGTCCAATAATTATAAATATCGCCATTAGGACTCCAGTACATTAAATTTATGTCTATAGAGCCAGCTCCAATATTTTTAGCCTGAGTGTATATATTGTGATTTATTAATCCTGCCCAATTTGCGGTTTGTAATAATTTTCCCCACTCTAAGGAATACTCACTTGAATCTCCAGGGTTCCAAAACGCTAATCTAAAATTAAACTTATTGTTATTTTGGTTTTGATATTTTGTTGCATTAGTGTAATCAAAGTTCCAAACATTCATATTTTTTTCGCCATACACTCTATTCCCTTGGCTATCAAGCTCATAAATTCCATTTGCGTTATTAACTCCAAAATCTGTCAGATTTCTAAAAAACCCTTTTGCCTTTGCAAGCTGTGTATAATCTATGTAAAAAACTGGAGTTCCAACTGATTGATTTGCCATTATCTTCTTCCTTTATTCATAATTTTATTTAATAGTTTAGACTTTATTTTTGGGGACAATCTTTTTTTATCATGAGTCATAAAAAAACCCCTAGAATCGTATATAATTTTTCCAGTATATTTCTCACCATCTAAAGTAAAACTTCCTATATCGCTATTTAAATTATTGTTTATTATATAAGACCCTGTTGTAATTAAATTGCTCATTGCTACTGAGTCTCTGGAGTTGTTTGGCACGCTAGCCCCAAAATGATTATAATCTTCCCAATTAGAAGTCATTTTTTCATAAGTGCCTGAGCCTGAAATTTTATTCCAAATGTGAGAATTTTTATTAATTGTGCTATAAGAAACACCTCTCTCTGAATACACTTTTACTGTCAACGCATCAAATTGGCCTAAATAGCTTAATATGGTTTTAGGCATTTTTTTATTTTGAAAATTTACTATTACAATCCTATGGTTTCCTTCGGCTATAAAAAATCCATCAGGCAATTCAGAGACCCCTCTTATTACTCCTTTATAAGATATATCAACAACTATAGGAGTTTTTTCTGACTCTAAAATCATTTTGCCTTCTTGATAATAAAATGTGCTTTCAAACCTGTTTTTCATATTTTATCCTTTTGTTATTCATTAGTTATCCTTTTTATTATTTGAACAAGATCTAAAATATTAAAAAACCCGTCTTGATTAATATCGCCATTTGGAATATTTAGATTGGATCCAGAAACTATTTCATTAACCATAATAACTATATCCAAAACATCAACAAAGCTATCATAATTAACATCGCCTACTTCATATAGAATTATGTCATCTTCTTCAGTGCTTTCAGCATCCTCAGCATCTTCTGTGTCTGTAATTAACGTGTCTTGTATATTATATAAAAAATCATAAGTAGCCTCTTCTTCTCTAAAATTTTCATCGTAAAAATGTTGTTGCAGCAACTTAAGCTGAACAGAGTCTGAGGACTTTACAAGCTCAGTAACCACAAAATATTTTGTTACTATTTGCCCGTTTAAAGTATTGTTTTCTGTGTAATCTAGTCCAAAGATTTGAACTCCTTGCACCAAATCTGAAAACTCAACTATATCTCCGCACTCTAAATCTAAATAAGTATGAGGAAGAGTAACTTCAAAAACATTGTGCCTATTTTTATAATACGAAAGTAATTGGTTTCTTAATTTTTTTGCAGTATCGCTATTTTTTATAAATCTAGATTTAAAGTCTAAGTAATAATTTTCAACATTTTGCACACTATAAGTTTCCATATATTCTTCTAAGTTTCCTGGAACTATGCCGCCTCCATCCAAATTTGTTGATTTTTGGTAAGAATCTAAACCTTCGTCGTAGTCATAAGAAACCCTAACCTTTAAAAACAATTTATTTTTAGGAGTTTTTGTTATATTGAAATTTATGATGTCAGAAGAATTTATAACCTTATCAGACTCATTAACATCTTTAAATAAATTAATATATCCAAATGTTCCATCATATCTCATTCTTGCACAAAACATAGTGTTTTTACAGTAATCTTCTAAAAACTCAACAGGGTCAGTTTCTTCTGATATAGTAAAATCAAATTCCCAATTTTCATGGTTTTGCCTAGCAGATGTTATTGAAGAGCTGTCTTTTTCATTTAAGGAATAACTAAACTCCTTATCAATTAAATGTATTAATACATCTGCTGGATTTTTAATTAACCAAGAATCGTCTATTGAATTTAAATTTAAAATTTTTCCAGTATATTTTCCCTCTGCTAGCAGCATGTCATTTCCCGCACTATCCACGCCTCCCAACTGAATAGTTTCTAAAGAAATTTCATCTACTCTGCCTGCTACATGAGCAAAATATTCTTGTTGCGATACATTTCCAACTATAAACCTTTGCTGTATTTCCGCTTTATGTATTTTTGCTTTTATTCCTCCATCTATACTTTGAGCAACTGTAGGGTTTTCATATTCTCCGTTAATTGGGTCATCGTCAGAAAAATCTGTTTTTTTAGGGTCTTGGCCTATATGAATTGTTAAAGAAACACTGTTTACAGAATTTATATTTTCCCGCCACGTATCTTCTGGGTCGTTGTCATCTTCGGGCTCAAAAAAATCGCACTTACTTTTAATAGTGTAAAAATCATCTACATCGGTTTGTAAATTGGTAGAAGTTGCCAAGGTTCCTATTGAGTATATCGGACTTCCGCTTTCATCAACTGGTTGGTCTTCAGGATGACCTGTTCTAAATCTATACAAAACTGTAGGCTCGGTATTTTCATCTAAACCCGTTGTTTCTAGGGTTGCATTTATTTTCTTAGCTTCTATCACATTGTTTCTGCCCTCTATGTTTTTAAAAGCATCGCACTCAACTAAAAAATCTACATTGTGAGAGTCTATGTCTGCACTTTGATCTATGTGGTTTAAATACAGGTCAGCAGTCATGTTTAATATAAATCTAGCAAAATTAGAGCCTTGAACAACATCATTCCCGCTAATAGAATTAAAAGTTATATCAAGTTTTGCTGCTTGTTTTTCTCCCTGTGTGTAAGAAATTGGGACATAATTTCCTCCACGATAAGCCTCCATTCCTTTATACTCAATTCTGGAAGGTATAGGTATTTGATTCTGCTTATGAAAATAGTAAAGCCTTGAATATATTGGGCCAAAATTAGACCCAAAATCTTCATGTGTTCCCACATGCCATCCTATTTCAAAAGGCGCAACACTTGGTTCATCAGGCGTGTCTACAGCCTTGTAGTGTATTAATAGGTTTAAATTTTTTCCTTGATTTAGCCAGTTGTAAAATGGTTCAAAATGCTGGCCCTGCCATTCATATAAGTCTTCAAAAAAAGCACTCGCATCATTATCGTAAGCAAGAATATTAGGGTGCGTTTCATAGCTTACAACATTGTTTGTTAGACCTGCGTCTTGACCATAATTTGTAATCGATGGATTATTATCGTTAATTCCAAGGCACTCTAGCAAAGGATTTAAATAACAGTATAAAGCATCTTGGGATATTTTATATAAATAATTACCGCCTGAGTCATCCCGCTCATGCGACAATGTGCTTGTTTTGGGCTTGCAGTAACCTAAAACTGGAATACAGCCATACACCCACGTGCCAAAAGGAATACCTGTTGACTCTACCTCAGTATCTTTGATCCGCCTTCCAAATAAAAGCTTTCTTAATGTTGGCGGTTCTTCCCAAGAATTATTTTCATCTTTTAACCAATCCATTAAACCAAAACCTTGGTGGTTTGCTCCATCAGGAAATTGTTTTATAAATGATTGTTGAGTGCCATCGCTACTTGTCCAAGTGCCTCCTAAATGCAATGTGTTTTGAGCAATTTCTACCGAATCTCCCCCGTCATATCCCTCTCTAAACGCGATTGGAGGAGCAATCGGAATTGGGTTTTCGTAGTTTTGAAACCATTGATTCTCCCCTAAAGTAAATTGACTAGCGTAAAAATCTTGCAAGGCTTGTTGTTCTGCATCATAATCAATAGGGTCGTCAAATAAAAATCTCCATGACTCGTTAAGCAAATTATGCTCTTGGTCGTTCCCGTTTATTGCAATCCTTGTAAGCGTAATTCCCATAACTCTAAAATAATTTTGCCCTATTGGCGAATACCCGCTATACAAATTTCCTTCCCCTTCGGTATCAACATTAAAGCGTAAAAACGGGTGTGTTTCTTGCTTAGCCTTTATTGGACCAATGCCTCCATCAACCAGTCCTTTTGTAGGGTAAATGCTAGCGGTATATGAGCTGCTCCCTGTTCCCCCATCAGGCATTTCTGCGCTAACACTATAAGGCACTTCCTCTCCAGCCGAAACCCAGCAATATATATATTCAGCAGACCAATCTTGTTTCAACCCAGGAAGATTAAAATATTTTTTTAGTTCATTTGCGTCTTGTGGCAAACTTTTATATAACTCATACGCTCCCAGTGTATCAGTTCCTTCATATTCTGTAGAAACGCTCAAAGCTTTGTCTAGTATGTAAAATGAACCTGAGTCCCAATAATCGCGGCTTGATAAAAGCCCGGTCCCAAAACGAAACCTTCTTACAAATTTGCTAACTAATTGATTTTCGTAATAACCAGCATAATCTAAGCTACCGTCTTCAGGCTCTGGAAAAGCAAACTCTCCCCCTCCCGAAGAAACTGTGTAGCCATTTGTATGACCCTGGTATTCTATTTTTTGGGGAACTCCATCACTGTTAGTGGCAGTTCCATAGTTTAGTTTATCGTCTGTAGAAGTAGCCCTTACTCCAGTAGCAGGCCTTGAAACATCTATTTGAAACTGATCTCTAGCCTGTATGTTTAAAGGCATCCCATTTGTAAATGCGTGGTCAGATATATTTTTTTCTAAAACAATTTGCTGGCTAATTATTTCATATTGATTGGTATCAATGTATTTGCTATAATTGTACCCATTTATAATCAAATCTTCAGGAACTTCTTGAAATTTATGTGGCACATTTAAATACATTCCATCCCTTAATATTTTTAAAGTATTTTCTGTATTTTTAAATCCTAAAATTTTTATATCGCTATTTTCATAATTAGCGTCAGGAAATATTTTAGATATAAGATTGTTTATTTGTGGCCTTGAAAATAAAAGCCTTGATCTTTGGTTTTCTCCATAAACTATAGGATAATAAAGCCATTTGTTATTATCTATTGTTTCCGCATTAGGGTTTTGAGTTCTTCTTTTTGGAAAGCTGTTGCTGTCTTGCAGGTATTGCGATGCGTCTTCAACGTCAAATTGGCAAGACTCGTTATTTATTCTATAATTGCGTATATATCCCTCAAATACTATTGGGCAATCACGTATATCTGTCATGCCTAAATTTGCATAATATATTCTGCATTTATGCCCAGTAAACTCTGTATTAAATCTTTCAGTAAACCTTTTGTTTCTTATAGCATAATTGCTTACCGAAACACTTACACTGCTTGTTTGAAAAGACCTGTCAAATACATCTATAGTTTCACTGATGTCAGAAACATCTAGCCCAAAATCTTCAAAATACTTTTCTCCCAATCCTTCAAATTTAAAGTTTCTAGCATTTTGAGACAAATATACCAAATCATCGTTTGATGTAAAAGTTCCTAACTTACTTATTACAACAATTGGAAATACTGAATTGTGCTTTCCTTTAAAGCTTGTTTTGAATTTATCACTTAATGGTAGCATTATTTAACTCCCAAATTAGCACCTCGCCTAACTGCATTTCTTATTGCAGGAATAGCCTCTCGTTCTATAAATTGTTTTGAAAGAACATTTCCAGTAAAGTTAACATTAACTGACCCGCCTGCTTTTCCTGTTCTATTCATTCTATTCATGTTTTCTAGCCCTATAGATTCTACGGCTGACCTTCTCATTACAAACTCACCTGCTTGGGCCATAATAGGAACATTGTCAACATTTCCTCCAGCTGAATAACCAGGAATCATTCCTCCTGTACTATAGCCCTGCACTTGCCCTCCTTGATGAAATATATCAAAAACACTTTCCAAAAAACCCCCTTCAGGCTTTAAAAACCCAAGACCTGTTGCTGAACCTAAAAGAGACTTTAATCCAAAAAGTATTGCATTAGCAGCCATTGACCTTGCCATATCGCTTAACATTCTATCAAAAGACTTAGCAAACCTGTCATTGTCCTCCATCCCAGAAATTAAAGCACCTTTTAAGCTATTGGTTATGTTTTTATTTAATTCTTCAGTTTTTTTCTTAGCGTCTTGTTTTTCTTTTTCGGCTAAAAGAGTAGCTTGTTTATCATCTTCTATAGAATTTTTTAATATTTCTTTATTAAGCAAAGCTTCTCTTAAAGCGTCTTCGTCAAAATCAAGCCCGTCCTGTTTTGCTTTTAAAATAGCCTGCTCTATAGCTAGTTGAGTTCCTTGAAACTCTTGTGATAGCTGGAGCATGTCAATTTCTTTTTGAATATTTGGTATGAGAGAAGCAGATTGTGCTGCTTTTTGAAGCTCAATATCAAGTAATTTTTGATTTATTACTTCCAAAGCAGATTTTACTTCAAGACTTTCTTTATCTATGTTTAGCATTTGTAGTAACGCTGGTGTTACTTTATTATCAAAGAAATCATGAATGTTTTCAATATCCTCAGGTACATTTAAAAAGCCGAACACACCCTCTCCAACTTTTTCCGTTAGGCTCTCATATTCATTTTTAAGCACTTTAATGTCAGGAACAGAATTTCTAATAGAAGCTAATTTTTCATTAAGAATAGTTTGCTCAGCTGTTAAATCTTGGACTGTATTAGGAATACCCGCCAAAGCAACAACATATTCGTTGACAGATTCGGTTGCCCCATCAAAACTTTTTTTTGAGCTACCTCCAAAAAAGCCAATCGTCTTTTCAAGTCCAAAAACAATTGCTTCCAATGCAATAAAAACTAAAGACGCTCTTTTAAATTTTGCAATAGCAACCGTTGCTTTTTTAGTCCCTGTCGCAAAAGCTATCATGCTAGTTTTAAAAGCAATTAAAGTTTTTATTGCATTTCTACCTGAATTTGTAACTGTAAAAATAGCCGCAGCAAAAATACCAGCGTGTCTTGTAACTTGGGCAAAATCAACATTCTCTAGTGCATTTGCTATGCTTGAAAGCATATTTAAAAGTGGAACAGAAGCTTCTAAAAAATCTTCTCCTATAGAGGTTCCTAAGTTTTCCATGCTAGCAGAGAATCTGCTAAAAGCTCTTATAGGGGTGTCTACCTCTGGGCCTATCCCTTTTAATTTTTGTTCAGCAGCATCCATTGTTGCATTGAAAAATGCTTGCTTTTTATCTGCGTCTGTAAGCTTGTCAGCAGTTACGCCTATTTCTACAGCATATTTTTTATAAGCTTTTTCTGTGTCAACAATAATACCGATGTTGTCAAGCATAAGCCTTGATTGGCGACCAATACCAGTAACAAGAGACTCTACAGAATGTCTCGTATCTTTTCCTAGTGCCTCACCAAGCCTTTGAGCCATATCAAACATTGTAGCCATTTCATCAGAATTTTTAGTGATTCCAAGAATCATTGCATTGTTAGCTTGCTGAAATAAATCAAAATTAGACATTGTGTTGTCTGTAGCTTCTCTCAATTTATCCATGGCTATGCCAGCATTTTCTGTTCCTCCTTGAAGGTTAGTAAAGGCTGTTTCCATAGCCCCTAAATTAGCAGCCTGTTTAGTAAATTGAGCTAATTGCCTTCCGCCCATTGACATAGCAAAAGAAAACAGAAGCATTTTAGAACGAAGCGTAGCAAATGTATTATTTAGAAGCCTTGATCCTTTTCTGGTATTCCCAAAAGAAACTTCTAGCTTTTTTAAAGCACGCTCTATCTTATGAGTGTTTCCTTCAAGGGTGGCTTGAGCTGCGGCCAACTTAAGCAATGAAGCTTGTAATTTTTTATCACCTGATGCTCTAAATTTTATTAGTATTCTTTCTGACATCTATATCCTTCTTTTCTTTTTTAGCAAGTGTTTTTTTTATAGCAAATGCTCGCCTAACCCATTTGGCTGGCTGATTGTCATAAGACCCCTTATAAGGGGGTATATTAAATTTTTCACAATAAACATACCTTTCTATGTCTGAGTTTAAGTCAATGTCCATAAATTGATTAGGACAAGCAAAAAAAGGTATCTGTGCTATTAATGATTCAACAACATCAAATGACTTTCCCTGTTCATGGTTGACTTGGGCAGTCTCCTCCATAATAAGGTCTGCAACCGCCCAAACATCATCCATATTGTCAAATCTGCGCTTTTCCCTTACACCATCAACCGTTATTGGCAGTAAAGCACTATAAGGAAAGCTATGGTAATGACAACCCTCACAAGTAGGTAAAAGTATATTAAGTTCTACTTGGAGGGCTTCTCGTTTCCCTCAAACAACACTTTTTGAATCTCTAAAGCAATGTTTATTCTGTCTCCATCACTTATTTTTCTGATAGTGTCATCTGAAGAGTCTACTAATGCTATTTGCAATATTTTAAGACAATTATAGTTAGGGTTTATGATTTCCGCCCCACCTTCAACTGATTTAACCATTTTCATTAGTATATCTTTTAACTTTGCTTCATCAGCAATAGTAAACTCTTTAACTTTAAACGCTTTTTTATTCTTTAGTTTAATCTCCATTTAAACATCCTCTTTTTTGTTTATTATGCTAAATCAATAGAAAGTATATTTCCACTTTCTTTATTTAACGCTTTCATCTCTACATCTAACATCATAATATCGCCTTCATTATAAGCAACATTAGTTAATATTCCGCATGGAATTGATATAGATGCGTTAGTTGCAGTTGTCTGTGTTAAAGTAAGCAAATCTGTCGCAACATGTGTTGACTGTGTGTCAAATTCAGAAGGAAGCTCCATTGTAACGCTATCTAATTTAACTTGTGAGCTAGCTGTTACTGATATTTCTTCGCCTCTTCCAAAACATTGGTACCCAGACCCTTCGCCTACTCCTGTGTAGACTGCTGGACTTTCAATAGTTAGCCCGAAAGATGAAAGAACAGGAGCAGTTTTGCTAGCAATTTTAACAGCTGAAACATCAATTCCAGACATATCTATATGATTTGCATCGTAAGCTGTTCCGCTAACTGCTGTGTTTTCTGTAAGGTCAGGAACTCTACCGCTTGATATTGTTGCACTAAACTTATACTGACCGCCATCTGTTCCCATATCTGCATTTAATGTAAAAGATGTGCATAAACAACCCTTCATTACGATGTTTTGTGCGTCATTCCTGTCTGGGGACTGAACAACTAGTGTAAAAGTTTTGTTACCTTCAGCCTCTCCATACTTGCCTACAGTTGCAGTTGGGTTAGTTCCTAGCGTCACATCTGCAACAGAATCAGGGGTTAATGCGTTTGAGCATACGCTCTGCATCAACATTACGTGACCACCATCTTTGTGGAATGTTCCCGACAAGCTTAATTCAACTGCCCTGTGGTCATTATCTTGAAAAAAGTCATCAATATGTGCTACTCTTCCAGTTTGACTTCTTACATTTGCTACTTGGTTTACATTTAAAGTTGGAAATGAAACTGAATCTACGTCTAGCTGGAAAACAGCTGATGTTGATGTTAAATCAGGTGCTGTACCAGTTGTAGCTTCTTCAGAAACAAAAACTTTAAAATCTTTTGGTGAAAATACTGCGTTCGCCATTTATTTTTCCTCCTTTTGTTTAGGTTGCTTTTTTTCAGCACCTACTGTTTCTACTTTGTCTTTAATAAACTTGTTTATTTCTTCAAGCTCTACTGTCTTGCCTTGCTCAAGAGCTAGCCAATCTTTATACAATAATCCACAATAATTATCCATAGACGAAAGGCATACTCCTTTTTTTAGTTTTACTTTCATAATCCCTCCTTAAGAGATGTTACCTAGTGTGTTGACATTTATATTCCCATTGAACCACATAGGCTCCTGACTCTTCATCAGGATTCAATTCCGTTGTCTCAAGTCTGCAATTATAAGCTTGCGTGCTATCTGCTAGCGTCATTGTTACATTATCGTGTATTAGTGCTTCAATTCTTGATACATATCTTAAAACGTGGTCTAGTGCCGTTTTTTTAACATTGTGTTCGGCAAAATAATAGAACACATTAATTGTAAATTCTCTTGATTCAGAGCTGTGCATATATTCTATAAACTCGCTTCCAATAGGATCGAGCCGAACAAATTGAGTTCCTTCACTGCCTTCTTCTCCTATATACACAGGTAATGCTCCCTTAAATTCTGCACGAAGAATACTTCTCAACTTGTCAAGAATGTTCTTCCAATTATTTGTAAATGTTACTGCCATTATTTATAGTACCTTCTTATAGGTGTTCCACTTCTTGTTAATTTAATACTTTTCATGTCAGAACTATCAACATATTCTTGGCTTCCTGTAACTTCTATTTCCCATTCATCGTTAGCAGCGGCTTCTGTAGCATCTGTATCTCCTGCAAATCTAATTTGCAAACCACCTGCTATATGTTGAAAATCACCATTTATTTTTTCTTCTGTTATAATTTGATTGCTTTTAAGGGAATCTCCGTCTTTAACGTATACATTGTATGTAGCGGTTCCTAAAACGCCCCCTGTGCCTATTTTTACTTTAATTAAGTCCCAAGTACCAGCATAGTTTCCTCTAGTGTCTACAGGTCTAATTTTGCCTGATGTATAAGTAATGTCTCTTATTATGCCTTGAGAAGCATCTGCTGTGTTTTGCCAAGATAAAGCTGCCTTTCCTTCATTTAACAGTCCTATATTATTTTCAGCCTCTTCCATAAAAGATGTAGCTAATTCAGAATTATGATCTTTAGTTCTTATCATAAAACAAGAGGCAATTAAGCCAACTGTTCTAATTACCATATAATCATAGTTACCTGACTTATCTTTTAACTGCTCTCTAGGCAAAGAAGGGTCAACTCTTGAGTCAAAGTATCGGCTTGCATCTGCTCTATATTGAGTTATCATGCCTACAAACTCTTCTCCACCTTCCATCAATTTGTCTGATGGAGTGCTTGCAGAAAAATAATAACATACGTCTTCAGCCGAATTATAAAACCACTCTCCCTCAACATTTAAATCAGTATGAGCTGATTGAGCTGGACCTAAATCCTCACCGTCTGCAAATAGTTGAGTTACCTGTCCACTATCGTGAGCAGCATACTTATTAGTTGTTACTTCCTTCCACCCATAGATAGGAGTCTTTTGGTCAAACTCGTCCATTTGCGGAAATATTCTCTTTAATTCTTTATGTGTAATGTATGTTGGTGCTGTAGCCATTTATTTACCTTTTTTTATCTTTTTTATTTTGCCACTTGCTGTTCTGGCAAATTTATGTGTTTTTGTTTCTCTTATAAATGTTCCATAATATCTTTTTCCACCATAAGTCCAACTTATTTTTTTAGCCATTTGTTCTCCTACCACATTTTGCAAGACCAATATCTTGCTTTTGTTTTTGGCCCAGGAGTAGCGCATCTGTGTCTTGCTCTAAAAGACCTTCGCCTTGCTGGGCTTGACTTTTTAATTCTCATGTTAGGGTCTCCAAAAGTAACCCTTTTAGTTCTGGAGTTATCTTTAACATAAACTTGAAATTTTTTTCTTCCGTAACCTGCTTGTCCTTTTCTTATTCGGCTTGGTTTGTTCAATCTAACTGATTTTCCTTTAAATTTAGCCATTTCAGCTCCCTACCTTTTTCATTGCAATTTTATGAGATTGTGTAAAGGTTTTACCTTTTCTCATGGCTGTTGCCATAACTTTTAAGTGTTTTGCAGTATGATGCGTTTTATGTCTTCTCATAGCAGTTTTTTGCCTTTTATTGAGACCTTTCATACTAATACCTTTTACATAATTTGTTTTAGGCATTATCTTTTTTTCCTTCTTGTTTTTCTTTTAACTTTTCTTTTCATTTTTCTTTTTTTGCCGTATTTCATTCCGTATGCCATAATACCTCTTTTACTTAAATGTTTTTAAAACAACACTACCATTTTTTTGGCTAAATGTGTTAGCTAATATTTCTTTTACAGAGTTTATTCTTCCTGTTGTACCTTCGTTTAATTTACCTGAAAACGCTGAACTATGATTAACTAAATATGCAAATGAAGCATTTTCTGGTCCATTACGCATATCAAAAGCACCTGTTTCATAGTTTATAGTCCCGATAGCAGCACCCAATAAATTACCCCTACCATCATCGTAAACTAAATTTTTTGTGTTTGGGGTCGTTGCGTATGTAATATTGTCATACACTTCATCGTCAGGCAAGTCCGCAGCTACTGCTGTTTTAGGAGACCCTGCTAGCCTTCCCATAGAGCTGTTACCACTAAACAATCTAGTAGAGGCTGCTCCCCCACTTGTTGCGGCAGTTAAAGCTATGGCAGAGCTGCTAGTTCTTTGTCTTGACGTAACCCTAATATCCCCTCCATTTATAGTAACTTCAGCCCCTAGCTCAAAATTGTTTTTAGATTTATCATAAAACAATGCGTCAATAGCAGCTTGAAGCTTAGATACTATCCCATTTTTCCCACCAAACTTTGTATTGGTAGAATCAACTGCAAATGAGATTTCTTCGGCCGTAACTCCGTCAATAGCAATTTTCACAAAATAGGTTGATCCTGCCGTTAAGCCTGACTCTGTGTTTGTAGTAATTCCATTTAAACCAAATTCTTGATACCCAGGCTCATAAAACTTTAAAGCAAAAGATCCAGGAACTATTCCTACAGAAGCAGAAGCACTCATACTTCTAGCTAGTCCAAACATATTAGTTGTTTTAAATCTTCCCAAAGCATCTGTTTGAGGCACAGTAAATTTGTTAAAATCGTGATATGCGTTAAAGTAAGCAAAATTAATTCCTGCACCACTAACTGCCCCATTAGTTCCATCTGTTTGAGCATCTCCATCTACAAGAATTCCTCCAAAAACATTACGATCGACTTTCATTACTGTGGTAGATGTTATTGCTGTTACACGCATAATTTCTAAATTTGTAGCAGTTGTTCCTGTAGTTGTTCCTATCTGTATAAGATCTCCTACTCTAAAAGCATTTGTTCCATTAGCTTCAGTAGTTATTTGTGTATCTGAATCTTCTATTTTAGCGCCCAAGTTAACTTCTGCATCATCATAAGAAAAGTTTGTAGTAGTAGCAGGTACTGTATAAACCCCTGAATTTGAAACAGTCCCATCAAATTGAGTTTTTGCATTTTCTGTAGAAATAAGGCTTCTTACAGGTGGGGAAAAAGATTCTCCTGGCAATAACATAGTATGTAAATATCTAGTAGCTCCTGCTCCTGTCGTTTCATTAGAATATGTTTCGTAACCAGTAAGTATGTTTATTGGGCATGACCCATCGTTTGAAACTTCTATTCTAGAAGGCATAGCTTCGTTTGTGGCAAGCGATGAAGAGTCTGATGATATTCCAAATATTCTATTTGAAGTTCCTTTAGCTACAATGCTTTGTTTTTCTATTGTTGGTTTTTGCATTGTGCGTGACCCTATAGTTGCTACCTGCAATCTTGTTGCTGACTCTGTTGTGTCTCCTCCTGCTCCGCCACCTGTATATCCTTCTGCCATATCTTACTCCTTTATCTTAAATGATACCGAACTAAAGCATTTACGCTGTAGTCCGAGTTAGTTCCGTTCCCTTCTATTGTGAGGGCTAAATAATTGCCTGCATCTACATTTGCCGACTGTATGTCTAATGGTATTCTGTAAAATTGCTCATAACCAGCATTAACTGTTACCGAGCTTTGGTCAGCCACTATTGTTGTACTGCTCCACTCATCTATTGTAGTTGAGTCGCTTGTAGCTAAATTCAGTAAATGAAAATTAATAGAGTCGCCTGTTGCCCCACTTGCTCCTACTAAAACTGTGACTGCATCTATCGTCATATTAACATCTGCATAATGCAAATAATGAATCCAGTCATCTCCATTGTTACTTACTGCTGGAGCAGATGGGTCTGTCCCTGTTCCAAAAGTTACAACTGCATTTGCTCCCATTCCTGCGATAGGCACTCCAATATGTGTTCCGCTATCTACATCTATGTCTTTTGCTCCAAATCTTAAATATTGAGTGTTAACATTAGAGAGAGTAGCTCCTGCCTTAACTACATTATTTGTAGAATCTACATTGAATATATTTGTGCCTGAAGCATTTGACACCAACATTGTTGTTGTGCTATCTGCTGAAGGAGAAAACTTTACTTTCCCTGTTCCTAGAGTCAGCCCTGTATTTGTCCCATTTCCATCTTGAACAACAGTTCCATTTACTGTAGCCCCACTATTAGAGTTGTTTAGGTACAATAAATCTTTGTAAGTATCAGCTGGTGTTTTGTTTGTTAAAGCCATTTATTCTCCTGTTGTAATTGTTGCAGGCAAAGCTATTGCCCTCATTATTATTGGCGGATAGTGCGATCCAAGACTTCCTTTTCTTCCATGATGTATTTTAACGCCCGATCCGCTAGCTAGTCCAGCTAAATAATATGTAGTGTCTGTACCTGCTGTAAGGCCTGTAACTGAAAAACTAATGTTTTGCACAAGATGGTCAGTTTCATCAACAAAAAAAGTTTGGTCAGCATCATAAGTATGCGTTATCCCTAATTCAGAGTAAGATGAACCGCTAGATAAACTAAATTTAGCTCCATCTGAGGTTCCTGAAACCCAAAAAGAACATTGTATTTCCACGTTCCCACTAGGAGGAGCAATGAATTGCACAGAAACATTTGTGCCTGCCGTTGTTTGCAACACTGTCATTGAGCTGCTGTCAAGGGTTATAGCGTTGTTAGCTAAAGTAGTGTTATCGTTCGCGATCCTAGTATAACCTAAAACCATACCTGCGTAAGCACTATTGGTTGCGCTGAATTCTGTACCGCCTTTACTAGCAACAAATCTTCCTAGCCCTGAATCCTGTGTTAGCGTTCCGCCTACATCCAAAATAAGATTTCCCGAACTAACTGGGGCTAGTGTTAGGCCTGTAGATTCTATTTGAATATTTCCTATAACAGTATGATTATTTCCATCTTTATCTATAAATTGTATCACTCCATTCTCAGGCTCTAGGTCTATTCCTGCTGTAGCCTTTATTTCAAGGTCGCTAGAGCTTCTAGACGCTATTGAATTGTCGTTTAAATGAAGCAAATTACTGTCTCCAATAGCTACCTGACCATCAATAATATTAGAAGAAGAGTTTGAACTTTTTATCTTTCCCTCATTGTTAATAAAAATACCTGTAGACTCTTCGTCAACATAAATTTGCTGGAAGTCTTTGCTTAATGGTCCTTTTATTATTAATTGCTTGTTCATTTTTTAAAAAGCTCTAACCTTTTTTCAATCTTTTTTATTTTGCCTTGTAACTTTTCTAGCTTTAATATTTTGTTTTCTAGCTCTAATACTTTAATATCAAGCTCGTTAGGCTCCTCAACATATTTCATTATCTTGAAGAGCTTAAAGTTCTTTGCGAGCAAATCAATTATCTTATTTATAACGAGCTTCTGTAACATTATTTGTCAGACTTTAGTCCCTTAATCAACCCTCTAACCATCGAGCCGAATATATTATCTATCAAATCAATAAACCAAGGCTCTATAGTTTTATTCCATACTCCTTTAGTCCACTTAAACTTACTTAATCCTGCTGTCATAGCAACACCAAGCTTTTCAAATCCGCCTTCTACAAAAGCACAAATCTTTTCATTTGGTATCTTTTTTAGTACAAAAAGCACGATACCGCCACCACCTAATCCTAAACTTAAACTTAACCATTCCATAGTTATTCTCCTTTATTTTCTAATCTTTTTACTTTCCCACGAAGACTTCTTACTTCGTTTTCAAGTTTTCTTATTTTTAAACCAAAACTATTTATTTTAATGTCTAATTCGCTTCTCATCATTTTTATTAGTTTTTTGTCTTGTAAGCTACTTCTTATCACTTTTCTTCCCACTTACTTAAATCTAACATTTGCAACGGCCTTTCTATTGTATGGTCTTTAAGCTTATCGTTTTGGATCTGTATCTTTGTTCCACCTTTTACAAACGGCTTTCCATTAGCAGTTCCAATGTCGTAAGCAAAGAATGTTGTTTTCCAAAAACCAACCCTTATCACTCTTGCAGGGCGACCGTCTAGTATCACTACATCGTCAGTATTTAAGTCTTTACCGAGGAAGACCTTTAACCCTTCAACAACTGTTTCTATTGTTGATTTAAACAATAACAGAGCAACGCCAGATACAAATAACCATACCCAGTTTCCTAAAAAACCTTCTGCTTGTTTCTGTAATTCCTCTTCGTTCATTCATTACTTCATTAACTTATAAATTTTTACACATATATATACGAATGTCGCCAACCCCACTAAAACTCTAACTAAAACAGGCAACCATTCCATCCAAGTAACAACCATGCCACTAGCACCTGCTGTTACCGTTCTTAAGCTATCTAGCATAAATACTCTCCGAAAATATTGGAGGCGTTGAGCAATTCCTATCTTTCGTATAATAAGGAGAGGTAAAGCTTAAGGATGTATTATACGACCACCTTGAATATGGTTTCAGTTTTCTTGCTTTTTTTGGCTGATTTTGCATTATACGCCTCCAAAGTTTTATTAATGTTATAACCTTTACAACTTACATTTTGCAAGTCTATTTTAATTCCATCTCGATTTCCATTATTATAAAACACATAAGCGTTCTGACTTGCTCTTCCACCGAGATTTAAAGCTTTTTCAGAGTAATCGTTGGCCCCCACCATACTTGAGCTCCTGCCAAAACAATCTCCTACTCTAGCTGAATGGACGTGACCAAATATAACATAGTCTATTCTGATACCTTTCATAGAGTATCTTCCACATATTTGGTTTATAGACTTTTCTACGCCTGCGCTTATCGCTCCATGACCATGAAGCATTAAAAGGTTTTGTCCTGCTACGTTTATGACTATTTCAGATGGGTCACCATCTATAAAATGTACTTTTGATTCCTTAAATAAATACCTTAAACAAGTAAATATAGTATAATCATAATTATCTGTAGCTACTGAATTTGACCAACCTAACTCTTTATTGGCACGCCCTTCATTCCCTACTACACTTGCAACACTTACATTAAAGCTTTTATTTAGGTCTAATATAACTTGCTGCATTATATCGACTGCTAAAAAGGTAGCTTTCGCCCTATTTGAAGCCTGATTAAGTAATTCATCCAGCCTTCGGTCACTATTCATTAGATCTCCAGTTAAAGCAACCACAACTTGGCTAACTCCATTAATTTTGAAATAAGCTGATGCCTTTTCTACAAAATATTGGCATCGTTGAGAGGCAACTTTAAAGTCATATTTATTGTTCTGAAGTTCAACTAATTCATTAAAGTGAACGTCACTAAATTGGATGACCCCAACCGCCCTTTTACTAATCTTATGACTTTTAGTGAGCTTGTGTAGTCTATTTTTTTCAAAAAGCTTTTTTAATTCTTTGCTGTATTCTTCTACAGCGTTTTCAATTCTTGCGTGTTCTCTAAAACCCTTTCTTTCTATTCTTGTAACATCTTGGGCTTTTTGCTTCTCTTTGCGATACTTTACATTTTCTCGCAAAAGCTCTAAATCTTCTACAGGTCTTTGTGTTTTTCTCCCACAAGCCCCGCATTTGTATCTTTGTTTCCTGCTGTCCCATCCACATTTAGTTAATCGTGTAGAATAGCAACTAGGGCAAGCTAGAGCTTTATTTAAGTATTCATCAGATGACATAATTTACCTTATGGCGTAGATAAAAAGCAACTAAAGAGATTTTATTATTTCGGATAGCTCTTTAGCTCTGTTGGGAGTCTGCACAGCCCACTTGGAATCAAGCATTTCTTCCGAGGCTTTTTCCCACTCTGCTTCTTGTAGGTACGCTATGGTTTTCTTGAATTTACAAAATCCTGCAAAGCCTAGTTGATACGCCATGTTAAGCATAACATTCCTGACTTCTACAGGACTTGTACCAAACCAATCAAATTTCTTTTCAAATCTTTCTTCTAATACTTCTAATTTTTCAGTAAGGATCAACTCGCATACTTCTTCAGATAAATGCAAGTCTTTAATAGCAAACCCCACTCCTATTGTGTCTACTCCAGCCGTACATTTATATACAGTAGGCTTATATCCTTCGTGAATCTTTAATTGTTCTATTATATCTTTCATAATGTGATACTGCTCTGTCCAGTATTCGTATTTATTTTGCACTCTTTTTAGATTTTTTCTTTTTAGGTTTAGGTTTCGGCTTTGGCTCTACATACACAGATAAATCTTCTTCGCTTTTAATCCTTGTAAAGTTTTCCTTATAAATCTTTTCTTTTTCAGCAGAGTTAAACCAAGATTCTTTTCTGCTGTGGACTTTTTTTTGTCTGTTTTTATACCATCTTAAATTTTCTTTCATATCTCTCCTTGTTTAAAAGGGGGCAGTTACCCACCCCCTTTAATATAATCAACAATAATAGATTACGATTTACTCGTAGTCCACCAATGCAATGATTCTTCTGTCGCCAGCATTGTCAGTATTTAGAGCAACACCACCATAAACGCCTTCAACAGTTACCAATGTAGATAGGTAAGCGTGTCTGTAAGAAGCAGTTATTTTAGCTTCTTTAGAGAAAGCATAGTATAACGCTGATTCGTGAATAGCATAACCATAAACGATATCATTGTCATCTGTTCCTGATGTTTCAAGATCTGCAACTGCTTTAATGCCTTTAGTAGCATCAGCAGCAACGTCAGCTCCTGTACCAGCCATATAAGGCGATTGAGCAACCCATACTGGCATACCAAGTATGTTTCCAGCATTACCAGTTGATTCAAAGCCAGAACCTAATGGCGAACCAGCAGTACCTTTAACGAAATCAGCAAGAGCTGCTAGACTAGCATACATTGCAGGAGAAAGAACCAAGTTCCAACCTGTTGTTGAACCTGTTTCCCCTAGAATGATAGACATTAAAGATGATATGTTAGCAGCGCTTAATGCCGAACCTGTTGTTTCAACGTGAATTGAGTTATCGGCATCTTGTCCAGTAGCACCTGTTGCACCTGCAAGCAATCCTTGAATATTATTAGCAACTAAATAGTGCATATAATTATCAAAACCTCTTGCAGAGGCATAACCTAATTGTTTAGCGTATATGCCTAACAAGTCATAGTTTGCTTGAACATTAACAATGTCTGGAACGTAAACTGAAGCTACATTATATTCAGATATTGTTAGGTCTGTTTGTTGAGATGTCATTGAGCCAGCCGAAGTAACGTCAGCAGCTATTTCTGATCCGTGAGTAAAAGCTGATAGCTCTGGAACACCAATGTGTGGTAAGTGAATAACGTCACCATAGTTAGCTACTGCTGGAGATAAATCTGTACCAACATTTTTCATCATTATTTTTTGCTGAAAAACATCAAGTATAGCTTGTCCCCATACTTCAGGTATAAACTGATCAGCAACATTTGGAGTTACTGCTCCAGTACCACCTGAATGAACATTTACATCTAATGGATCGGTAAATGCCATTTGTTTTCTAAAAGTATCATTTAGAAATTGGTTATAATTTAACATTATTTTCTCCTAAAGAGTTGTGTGCAAATTAGCTTTTTTGATTAGAGATAACATTTTTATGCCACTCTCTTCTTTCTGCTTCAGTCATATCAGAAAAAGGTTTTGTCGTAACGACATTTTTAGTTCTCCCAACCATTTCTGGAGCATTGGCTTTTGCACCGTTAATTTTATTAGTAACAAATTCTAGAGTATCTAAAGGTAAATTTACCA
>VTLG01005860.1_pt1 | contig 34739 bp, 48 predicted proteins | sample 4694571 | NCBI WGS metagenome assembly VTLG01 (sample SAMN12604809, study PRJNA352737) | marine metagenome | biome: ENVO:00000447; feature: ENVO:00000209|ENVO:00000569|ENVO:01000036; material: ENVO:00002151; isolation source: viral sequences binned using virsorter ...
CCAAGATAAAGGGATATATCCAAAATAATTTTCAAAATTATCATAGAAGTGCTTCATGTAATTCATAGATTTTTTTATGTCAGATTCTGTCAAATCTTCAATATCTGATTCCCATTGATCTCTAAGATAGTCATATTTCGGAGCATTTGAACCCATATCAGGAACATATGCATTTTCATGAATTTTTGTAATTTTATAATTTAGAAAATTTGACAATTTATCAAGTTGAACGTCTCTTTGCTTATCATCCCAAAAATCTTCCATTATAATATAATAACAGTTTTCTTTTCCAAATACAGATGAATATTTCTTGTATAAATCTACATATTCGCAATTTGGATTAAAGTATTGATTCCTCAAAAAGTAAAAAAATAATTTTTTATGTTTTTTTCTCTCTGTATATAATTTTTCCATAAAATCTTTATATACCTTTGATGAACCAGTAAACAATGATCCAGTTTCTGAAAAAAATCTTCTAATAGGATCACGGAATTGAAAAGTAACTTTTATTTCAAAATTTTCTAATAGTTTCTTCGATATTGATTCGAGAAAACTTTGAGATAAATTCACATTGGCATTTGAAAAATCACAGACTGCTGTATATGTATTCTTCACATTATTATAGTGTTCAGTAAAATATGATATATAATTTTCAATGCTATTTGGATAGTCTCTTATCAATCTCAAATTTGTATTTTGTGCAAACCTATTTGACACTGATAAGACATTACCCATGGGATGATCTAATGGTCTTTTATTTACTGTACTTTTATAATGGTTTTCTAATTTTTGATCATTCTCCAACCTAGACAGGTACCAATTTTCTTTGTAATGACCCTGATGTGCATAATTATTTTGATATGCGAGAGTATATAAGAATGGACTTGTTCCTGACCATCCCACGCCAGGATTTAATAATAAGGTTGGTTTACTCTTCATAGATGTAAGGGTCTTCACGACGCAATTTCCACATTTTATAGCGAATCTTGAACCACTTTACTATACGTTTCATAAATTTTTGATGCAATTATGCCATGACCCTCTTTTGTAGGGTGTAGAGAAGCACCCAGAGGTATGTCAGAAGTGTTTATATTTAGATCATACTTTAATTTTGAGTTTTTTGCAACCGTGAGTAATATTAGTTTCACATTATTCACTTTGAAGTGGTCTATAATCGCTTGTCTGAAAATATATTCATCAGATTCACCATACTCATCACTATAATAATTTCTATAATAATCAAAAAACTTTTTTCCCTTCTCTCTGCCAGGATTTACGTTCTCCCACTTACCATCTATGTGAAATTCTGTTCTATTTTTGAATGTCATGCAAATCACACCCAAATCATATTTTCTTATATCGTGCTGTAATGTAGTTCTTACAATCCTTCTATTACTACACCCATGCATTGAAAGATCGGTATAATTATGTCCTAACATTCTTGATAAGACAGAACCATATCTATCTTCTCTATTATCTAAGGAATACCCCCAACACCAACTATCACCATTTAATAAAATCACTTATATGCTCCGCAATAATCTTGTGTCCATTTTCATTTGGGTGAACACCATTATTACTACCCCAATTATTAGTAATTATTCTTGATGCTGATGAAGGATAATTTTCTGGGTGTTCTGTTTTATTACCTATTATATCACACATTTCATACATGTCCTTCCACTTAGATAAGTTTCTATATGTAATATTCAAATCAGGCAATTTCTTTGATTTTTTCGGGTTTCCCTTACCATACCAAAAATAATGAGGTATTTCTCTTTTCTCCAAATAACATTCTAGATGATGAACATTTGACCACATCTTCATTTGACTCATATGGATATTATCGATTTCCGAATAATATGCAACTGCAGCAGGTATCGGTTTTAGTTTTTGAAATTTTTGATTATTATAGAAGTTTCTCGATGCTGCTGCCATAGGAGATATAGTTGTCCAAGTTTTACCGTCATACCAATCAAATCGTTTTTCAGGACTCCATTGAATTATGGCAAAATCTGGTTTTGGGTTATTTTCTAACCATTCTATGGATAGCTTACATATCCTATCATTATTATAATCTTTATTTGATATATTTTTTACTTCACCAAAATTTTCCGAAATATGGTGTGTATACCTATTTGCCTTTATATAAGATAAATCATCATTTGACAATTCACAACCAAAAGTGATACTATCTCCATTTACGAATATCATAAAAAAACCTTAAGATCAATTTTTTGGCGGAGTTTTTTTTCCCGAATTTTTGTAATCAAAAGTTGATTTTCCCTACAGATAATGAACTCCTATGTGATATGCAATAGACACTCTGTCTGTCTGTGATCTATTGATGTCCACATGATGTATTAAATTACTGTTGAAAAACACACCTGTATTTGATTTAGGTGTGAAATACATAGCATTATAATCTTTTTTAGTGATAGTGCATGTATTGATAAAATTATTTGGAAATGGATTCATCACTATCAAATCACCTGCCCCCTTATCTGCTTTCAACCAGAAGGCACCACTAAATTCTCCAACGGTATGATGATGCATAGTGTTAGATGCACCTGGTGGATTGATATTACAAAAAAACTTATTAAATGACAACCAATATGGTTCTCTTATCATATATGCTTTGACGTATTTTCTAAACTCATCTTCAATTATTTTTTTTATTGGATGGTCTATATCTTTTTGCCATCCACCATAGTTTGAATTACCATCTGACTCAGGACATGAGTCCCTGAGTTCATACACATAAGATAAACAAGAGTCTACGACAGATTGATCTCCATCGTAGACTCCGATTGTCTCTGAAAATGAGACGTATTCCATTACTCTTCTGCTAAACGCTGAAAGTATGATAGAGCATCATCATCAGTACCAGTTGTTGGTGTAGCACTTGCAGTCACAGTTGTTTGTGGTGCAGTTATAATCTCTTCCTCTTCAGTTGCAACCTCTGCTGCTATTGGTGGGCGAGATGTATTCAACACAGCGTTCAATCTTTTTTCAAGATCACTATATGACTTGAACTGATCAGCAGTAGTGAACTCTTCTAATGAGTACTGCTTCTTCCATAATGCTTCAAGAGCATCATCGTCATCTAGTAGTGCACTGGTAGCAGAGAACTCAGATGAATCGTAATTACGATACCCCGCAACGTTCTTTGCTTTCAACTTGAAGTTAGCACCCTTCCAAAAATCAAATGGATCAATCGCTTCCTCATCCTCAAACTCAGGTTGCATCGCTGCTGTGAGTTTGTCAAAGATTTTCTTACCAAACTTGTATAAGAATACTTTGCCTTCGTTCTCTGGGTTAGTAGGATCTTTCACAACATAGATGTTACTAATGTATGTGAGTTTCCTCTTCTGCTTACGTGCAAGGTCTTTGTCTGCATCGTTGCCACTGTTCCATAGCAAACGGTTGTACTCAGATACTGGATCTTTACCACCAAGAGTAGTAAGACTGTTCTCTATGTACCAACCACCAGGTCCTTGGAAAGCATGTGACCATACTTTTGCCCATGGTAGTTCTTCTCCGTCAGGTGCAGGTAGGAAACGGATGACAGCATAACCGTTACCTGCTTTATCGACCTCTAGTTTCCATAGTCTGTCGTCGGCACCGCTTGTGCCTTTCTTATTCATCTTCTCGATTTCATTGGTAAGTTTGTTTGTCAAACTGCCAAGGCGAGATTGTTTTTTGAGATTTGCAAATGTCATAAATTTGACTCGTAGTATTCGTCGTATTGAATAGATTGGTGGATTAACACCTTGCATACGCAAGTTTAGTATAGTATACTATTTATGCTTTGTCAACAGGGTATTTTCATAGAAATCAATCATCTGTTTAGCATGAATGGCATGACCCTCTTTAGTGGGATGTCCCTTAGAATGCCTTGGTACATCACCACAATATATGTCATATACTAACTTAGATTTTCTTTTATTTTTTATTGTAGCGAGTATCAAGGGAACATTGTTTGCTTTACAATAACTTCTAATTGCAGTAGCATGCATGTCTTCATATGCATCACCATACTCATCCTCATAAACATACTTGTAGTAATCTAACCACGCTTTGTCAACGGGATTGAGTTCAGTATTTTCAAGTATTGCTTTTCTGCGATCAGGATTCCATCTATGTAGATGTGGAATGCGTAATTCTTCTATCGGTATTCTTGCAACATCAACCCAGTTTCTATTGTTCACAAATTTTTTCTTTTCTTTATCATAATATTCCTGTCTCTGTGGGTATGTAAGTTGTATGATGACTAAATCAAACTCCTTGATATTTTTATGATCCACCAGTAGTTGTCTAGTCAAACGAGAATTACATGCACCTCTCTTTGATATATTATACTCATCTATACCATAATGATCACATATTATCTTACTATATCTTGATTGAGTGGGGTCTTCTAATTCAGAACCCCAACACCATGACCCACCATCAAAGTATATCTTCATCTTGTTCACACTTTGATTTATATGACCACTCTGTTGTGTGTCCTACAGACCACTTGTCAGAGTTCTCTACCATGTAGTTCTGTGAGCAGACCTCAAAGTCTGGTTGTATTGTATTGTCAGATATAAGACTCTGATCCTTCCATATGATTCTGTTGTTTGGTTGTAAAGCAAACTGTCCATTGTCTAATGCTATGAGATTGAATGACTTATGTTCTGGATCATCTTGACTATAGTTTGTATTGAGTGTTGATGATTGAGCGTGACAATTATCTATTGTCAGACAGTATTGTCCTTTGTGCATCTGTTTATCTTTACCAAAGAACTCACAACGATTGAGTAATGGTTTCTCTATGACAGTCAGATCATAATCAAAGCAGTCCCAAATCTGTAGATGATCAAGAGGTAATTGATTATCAACATCATAATCCTTTTTCCATACGAAAGCACTGATTGGTAACTTGTCGAAGAGTGCACCGTAATCAGACAGCAGTGTCTCGAAGTACAATGCTTTGTGCTGCACACTCTTGACTGATATCCATGTGCCAGGTGTGATCTCACCATGACCTTTTTGATGGTCGTATAAAAATTCCTTTTTCACATACACCGAGTACGGTGGTAAATTATGAATCAAAAATGACATTACTTTTTCATTTGGGATTGTATATCATTGAGAACTTTTTTCATGTTGGAGAAGACAGTTCCCATGTCAGAATCTCCAAACCCCATGTCCTCTGCATTGCTCTGAATTTTCTCTACCATTCTTCTCGCTTCAGAGTCTTCTGATAGAGTCATTCTTGTCCACATTATCTGTTGTTTCTCTATGAGTTCTTTGACAGTATCAATGTGAATTACTTTTGCTTCGTTACTAAGGTATGGAAACTTTATTATAACATCCATCAACTCTTTTTGCATCTCTTGGATGTCTTGCATCTCGTTTCTTACAGTCTCTGATTCAAAAAACTCACTCATAGACTCAAAAGGTGCTCCCTAAATTTTTTCTTGTCAATATTTAGAAATGGTAGATACTTCCTAATTTTCATACCAACTGATTTCCATATGGGGTCATTTATCTTGACATCATAATCCTTACAGTATGAAAATAACTTTTCATAGATGCACATATCCTCTACACTTACGTTACCTGCCAAGTGTTCCTTGAGTATGGGTGGGTGACCTTTTGATGCATCAAAAAATTCTTCTAGATTATATGTTGAGAACATATTCTCAGAACTTTGTTTGAAATTGTAAAACAAACTTTGTTGTCTTCTCTGCCAGTCTTTGTAGATAACCTCTCCTGACCTTATCATGTTACCTATCCACACACCCTGTGGATTATCTGTATCTACAAAGTTAGCAAGGAAGAAGTCACATACCTCATCATCCTTGTACTTTCTTGAAGTTTTCTCAAAGAAGTATCGATCCTTTCTCTTGTAGAAAGAATCTATCTTTGCCCTTGAGTTACCTCCATACCTATGATAATCATACTTCTCTTTCGTGAAGTGATTCTTGAATGCAAGGTATTGTTTGTAGGTATCAAATGGTGTCATACTGAGGGGCAACTTTCTTCACTCCTGATAATTGTTTGTTTGCTCTATACCATACAGGATCGGCATTACACTTGGTACAAATTTCATGTGGTGTAATAACTTGATGTGCCATAGCAAAAAGTTGTTCTATCGGTGCATCAATCGGTGTTGCATAATAGTTCAAATACTTTTGCCACTCTGGATCATCTAATTGACCTGTGGATGTCAGTGTCTCATGTAAGTAAGCAATACTTGGACACTTCCATAGTTTACCTGAGTATAACTGAAGATTGGGTGCTGTGCAATATGAAAATGATTCCTCTGCACTACCACTCTCCCATGGATAGAACTTCTTTCCATCCCATTGTAGCAGATCGAACCACCAGTCGTCCCATGGTTCTGATATCTCAAGAGTATTTTTTAGATCAATACCCTCTTGCTTTGCCACCTTGATTAGATCATGTACATTATCATATGTTCTTCTACCTACCTTATTCAATGGACTTTGATGTAAACTTATTCTTAGTATGGTTCCCCTCTTCATGTGTTCTAGTATCCAATCTTGATTCCTTGGTAGAAGTAAACCATTGGAAAATATTTTGATGAATACTTTATTCTGATAGTAATCTTCAAGAAGATTCAATACCTCTTCGCTTCTTGGTTCTAACAGTGCCTCACCACCAAGCACACTAGCGTGTGACCACACATGTATTCTAGGGAGTAGTATCTCTAAATCTTTTAGTAGAGAGTCTATTGATAGGTCACTGCCTGGTGCCAGCACACCACTGTGATGATTACATCCCTTACATGCTAGGTTACATCCATTGTGAGAATGAATACTCAACATCCTGAAAGTTGGTTTCTCTAGCGACCTTTCATAGACATCACTTGGTTGTGGTTGAAAGTTTTCATGATAGTATTCTATAAACTCTCTAAAGGGAGACCATCGTCCTTGTTTCCTTCTCTTACGATGTAGTCTAGAGGATGCTTCAATATACTCTCGTTTATTCATACATTCCTCTTCAATTTTGGATTGAGTTGCACATTAGCGGTGTACCACTCTGGGTTTGAAGGACACATCTCACAAATCCAATGTGGTTTAGTGACCTCATCAACTGCCTGTTGCAAATCCTCTGGTGGTTCATACTCCAAATATTTTGCCCATGCAGGGTCATCTAATTGATTCGATGCCTCTAGTGATTCTCTTAGATATGCAATCATACTACACTTCCACATCTTACCCTTGTAAAAATTAGCATTTGGACATGTGCAGTGTTTGAAACTTTGATCAGGATCTCCTTGCTCCCATGGATAATATTTCACACTATCATTTGTTATTTCATATCTCAAAATATCAAACCACTCTCGCTTGTCACCATTAGGATACCTTGCTGCCTCTGAAAACTCTAGTCTATTGTCTGTGTCTACACCTCTATCCTTACAGTACAGTATAAAATCATATGCATTTTCCCACTCCTTTCTACCAATGGTGCTGTACCATGTTCTATGAAATGTGAGTCTGAAATCAACTCCTCTCAGCATCTCGTCAACTATCCACTCCTTACACTGCATCAATCTTGAACCGTTACTAAACAACTTGACATCACATGGTTGCCCTGTGCTCACAACTAATTCTCTTGTCCTCCTTGTTACCTCCTCTGTTCTAGGTTCAAGTAATGGTTCACCACCTATGATACTGACATGACTCCACACATATATCTTAGGTAAAACCTCTTCAAGATCTTTGAGTAGTTGATCTATGTCTAGTCCACTCTTTATACCAAGAAGACTACTATTATGATTACATCCCTTACAACTAAGATTACATCCGTTCATGGTGTGAACAGCAAGAACTCTAGTTGTAGGTCTCTCTTTTTCTAATATCTTTATCTCTTTGTCTGTAACTTTTTTGAAGTTACTAATCCAAAATCCTTTTTGTTTCCTGATGTAATTTACCTTATACATCAACTCATCAAGACCATGCTTGATACGCATGGCACCCATCATTTTTTCTTTTTGTTTTATATCAGTGTCAATCTCTTGACCGTGCCACAACATTAGATGATAAACTTTGCTCTTGAAGTCCTCTTCAAATAATTTAGGTTCATTGCAGTGCCTTTCAACTTTTCTTTCATTGGTTTAGTGATCAACTTAGAGACAGACTCAATCTCTATACTATTCTCTTCACAATAATGACATATTGCTTCAATATAATTCATGTCAATATTATTTTGAACAAGGTTCTCAATATCATTTGTGAATTTGTCTTGACATAGGAACTTGTTCTTCAACACTGCCCTCATTTCAGACCTAGTTTTTGCTTTAGTTTTGGTTGCCATTGAGTTTGTCCTCTACAAATTTTTCGATGTACTTGACTAATAGTTTCATATACTTCATTTTATCATACTCTTCGTAAACAGTCACCTCTCCATTCTCACAAGTCATGAGAATAACAAGTTTCTTTACAGGTATATCAGTTATTTCGTAAAACATACAAGCATATGCTGCTGCTTGTACAAAGTAATTCTCTATCCACTCTCTTGGTTTGGGTTTCGCTGCAGTTTTGAAATCAATAATGGATAGTTCACCATTATATTCTGCTATACAATCAACAGTTCCAGCAACACCCAACTCGTTGCTGTATAAACTTTTTTCTAGTGCGTAGATATTATTTATATTTTGTAACACTTTTTTTGCTTGAGTGAACAACATCTTGGTGCTAGGATTGTCTAATACAACCTCTTCATTCAATAGATGCTTCTCTATCAGTTCATGTGTGGCAGTGCCTCTAGTGGTAGCACGTTTCGTAATTCTATTTGCCTCTGCATCACCAACTTTCTTTCTCCACTCAACAAATATATGTTTGTTGAAGTGAGAAGTGACAGAGGTGATGGACACCATCGGTCTGTCATTGACATTGTAGTATCGAACTCCATCAATACTCTTCCTAGTCAGCGTAGGAAGATCACATTCTACATGATTGAACATTACATACCTAGTTCTATTTTACAGGTGATGTAACTCTTGACAAGACCTGATCTTACGATGTCACTGACATCAAATTCAACTAAATCAAACTCAGGCATACGAGTGATGATCTTTTGAAAATCAAGGATGCCATTCTTCTCGTTAGTTTTTATAAGATCAGTTTGTGCTACGTCTCCGCAGAACATTATCTTGGTATCTTCACCTACTCTTGTTATTATACTATCTAATTCATGAAAATTCAAGTTTTGTGACTCATCTATTATCACAATAGAATTATCTAGTGTTGTACCTCTGATGAATGAGGTAGACCAGAACGTTACACTCTCTTGTGCTTTGAGATTACCCCATAACATCTCAAACTCATTGTCTGTGGGCAACTCAAACATATACTTGACCATATTTTTATATGGTATCTGATATAATGCTGACTTATCTTCGTGATCACCTGGTAAAAAACCTATCTCTCTAGTTGACACAAGTGACCTGACTAATACCACCTTATTGTAAGGTGTCATAGGATCAAGCACCTCTTTCAATGCTTGATAAAGAGTTATAAATGTTTTACCTGTACCTGCTGCACCGTATAAAAAAAGGTTCTTACCCTCTTGATATGATGCGAAGGCATGCTTCTGGTTTTCTGTGATGGGTTGAATATCAACCATCATGTCAGAATTATATGGCTTCTTCCTCTTCATTTGTTTCGCAGTCATACCAGCTCCAACACTGGTGGACATCTTCTTTTTACGTGCTGGCATCTTATGTGTGTGTAATTTTTTGTGGTTTTACCTTTGAACCTGGCATCTCTGACACCCTTGAGAGAACCTCATTCCATCCTCCATCGGTTCTACTATACACGTCACCTGTAGCACTAACTACACCCCCTGCTCCCTTAGACCAGTCTTTATCCCAGTCTGGGTTGTCTTTTCTCCACTGGTCATATTCTTTCATAGACATAGTGAGTTCTTTCTGTTCACCTGTCTTCAAATTTTTTAATGGGTATGTTGGCATGAGTTATTGCGAGTGTTTTATTTAGAGATGATAACATTACGTTTACCACGCTCCTGTATAGCAGCACTGAAGTGTAAAGGTTTAGATGTACACATGTTGCATACTTTATCAGGTAGTCTACTCTGCTCACAAAACTTTGTCAACTCATCGTCACTACAATCTACAGGGAGACCATCCACAAGATATTCTTGCCACTCTTCAGCATCACTCTGTTCTGTCACAGACAGCAGTTCTCGTAGGAAAGCAGTGTTCGGACACTTCCACAATTTACCTCTGAATAGTTGTGTATTAGGGCAAGAACATACCTTATAACTCTTTGCTATACTCCCCTGATTGTATGGATATACCTTACCATCTCTCTTCTTGATTGAATTGAACCACCTGTCTTGACCAGTGTGATGTATGGTTACCAGTACCTTAGGATGATTGAATTTCTTTATTATATCTTCCACTTCCTTGAGATGTATACTAATGCGAAGAAACACCCTAGGATCTTCTAATACTTTTCTGATCCAGTCTTCATTTTGAAAGAGAAGTAAACCATTGGTGTAAAGATACACAGGAGAATTAGTATGTGATCTACATGCATTGACTATCTCCTCACACCTTGGATTGAGTAATGGTTCGCCACCTATTACAGATACTCTACCAATATCTAGTCTTGGTAAGATAGTTTCTATATCTTTTATGAGTGCATCAGTATCCAACCTACTATTAGGATGAAAGTAATTACTAAAGTGATTGCATCCTTTACAAGATAGATTACAACCTATGGTTGTGCTTATGTCAAGAATTTTCAGCGTAGGCAAGATAAGCAGCTCCTATAGATGTACCACCATCATGTGCTATTGGTTCAGCATGTATGGGTACATCAAGTTCTTTACGTAATTTATAATTTACAACACAGTTTAGAAAACATCCACCTGATAATACTATGGGTTTACCATTACAAAATTTTGCAAGATATAGTGCTCTCTCTTCCCATAATTTTTGTAAGTAGAATGCCTCAGGTTTTCCGTATGCTGCCATACCCATCACCTTACCTGCGTCCTCCTCATCAAACCCATAGTTTACACATGTTTGTTGAAATTTTTTACCAATACCTATGTCATCTTGTGTGAAATACTTTTTGTGTAATACTTTCCATGTGGGTAAATGATAAACTGTTTCTATCTCTATACCTTGATCAGTTTTTGATCCATTAGCATCTACCACAATTGCAATTGCTTCATCAAATCCAGAATTATAATATGCTGTTGCTGCATGACACTTATGATGTTGATGTCTATAATCATACACCTTGGCATCAGGAAACATTTTTTTAGATAAACTTAGATCAAGAGCAGACAATAATCTCTTTGAGTCTTTCTCCCAGAATGAATCACATATTGCTATGGCATCTATATTATGTGCATACTTTAGTATAGATCTTATAGCAGAGTCTCTCTTTCTTCTCGTAATTCTCTCAGACTCTATGTAAAATTGTATGACACCATCTCTCAGCACACATATCGATCCATTGTTTGATAGGTTCAACCCTAGGACAGAAAATTTTGCCGAGATTTTTTTTCCACTATCATGTAATTGAATTGTCATTTTCCCCTGAGTTTTTGCACCTCTGGAAAATATATGTAGTCGATGTCACTACACTCAAAGCATTCGATAGCATCCTCTGGTGTCTCCACCAATGGATCACCTGCTAAATTGAATGATGTGTTGAATAATATTGGCACATCAGTAAGTTGATAGAATGAATCAATCAACTGATAGTAATTAGTATTATCTTTGAGTCCTACTGTTTGAACTCTGCATGTATTATCTACATGTAGAATAGCAGGTATCTTATCATAGGTATGTGGTAAAGCATCGAGTGCATACATCATAAAGGGGGATTCATCTAACCCTGCCATATCAAACCACTTATGTGCATGAGGTAGTAACACACTACCTGCAAAAGGTCTGAATGGTTCTCTGTTTTTTATTATATTGATTCTATCTTTGCCATTTGGATCTCTTGGGTCATAAACGATTGAACGATTACCTAATGCTCTAGGACCTGCTTCTGATCTACCCTGATAGATTGCTACAACCTTACGTTTCTCTAACAATTGAGCAACTTCCATTGTATTTACAGTGTCTCCCTCTATGTGAGACAAATCATATTCAGGACCTAGGTATAGAGTATCAATCATCGTGATCATCCCAAGGATCTTTCAGTGCCTTGTTGTCAAAGAATCCTTTGTATATTCCATACGCTGCAAGCAGCACAGTAATGACTGCAATTGAGATACCAAAGGTGTAGTTTGGATTTAGTGTGAGATGTGGAATTATTGGTGTTTCACAACTCAATTCCCATGTACCTGGTAAAAAGTATACTGGTGGACAGGAAAGAAATGTCATAGGTCATACCCAATTTGGTTTTCTGGATGGGTCACGAAGATAATTAGTTGCAACCCAAGGTTTGCTCGCAATGTAAGTCTTGTAAGCAGAAAAAGTGTCAATGCTTGAGTCAAATTTCCACTCTTCAGGCATCGCTCTCGTGAAGGTTTTAGGGAGATCATTGTTCTGAGGGAATATTTTGTCAGCATGTTCGATGGTGTGCTGACAACTGTGTGTCTTGCCATATCTGTGAGTATACTCAGCACATAGTGCAAGTCCATGTTGTATCAACCATCCGTAATTATCCTGTGCCCATATTGTGCATGGATGATTACGAAATGCACCTTTGTCAGTAAGATATGGGGTGCCATCTAACTTAGGAAGTGTACCAAAGTCATGACCCCACTTTTTAGATGCAACAATGGATAACATTTGACATGTTTCCAATGGCATCTTGACAATGTGTTTATCAGGCAAGCACTGAGCCGAGACTACAGGGTCTGGGTCTGTCACAAAAATGTTCATAATATGCTAATAATGCTGAACCGATTGCTAGACCACCATCATAAGCGAGAGGGTCTACATATAGATTCACATCTATATTCTTTATTATACTATAGTTAGCCACACAATTCAAGAAAAAACCTCCAGATACACAAATATTATTTTTACCAGTCAACTCAATTGTTTTATTGATCATGAATTTCACATGTCTCTCTGCTGATTTTTGTAAATTATAAGCAAGATCTTCTGGTTTTACAGAAGGTCCGTAGTAACCAGTGCTATCTCTCTCTGCATACAAGTCTTTACTACAGACACTGTGACCATACTCTTCATTGAATAGATTGATATCACCAGATCCATAAGCAGACAGACCCATGGTTTTACCTGCATCTAGTTCATCAAACCCACACTCTCTTGATACTCTTCTAAATGCTTGACCTATACTTGTTCTATCACTGTAGAAGTTATTGTCATCCCAATAAGGTTCATCAAGTTTTGCACACTCACTCTCACTCCAAAACGTAGAGTAGTGTTTGAATACTGGATTCATATTATCAAAAATTGTTTCGGTCTCACAAAATCTAAGTCCATTGTGGTCATGCACTGAACCCTTACCATCCATAATAAGGACAGCAGCATCTGTGAAAGGTGAGTTGAATAATACATTTGCAGCATGACACTCATGATGTCTCTGTCTGTAATCTAGTATCTTGATACCTTTGTTGCGAAATATTCTACAGAGGTTCTCTTTTTCTTTTGTTCTGAGTATAAACTTTTTTGGATAATATTTTGTGTAGCAGTCCACGATAGCGACTGCATCTATACCATCAGCATACTTCTCTGCTGTTGCTTTAGCACTACGGTCTCTCTTTATTCTTGTAACTCTTTCTTCTTCCAGATAAAAATCTATGAACCCATCTTCTATGATTGCGAACGAACCATTCTTTGATAGATTTACTCCACCGATTCGTGTCGCCATCCTAATGCCTCTGCCACAGCAGGGAACTGCCCTGCAAATATACATGCACATTCTTTTGCTATTTTCATATGCTCAAGTTGTGTACCATGTGCTGATCTCAAATTTATATAATGTATCCATGATCTACATGAACCTGTCATGTATATTTTCGTGGGAGTACATAAAGGTAGCACCATTCTTGCACATTCTTTTGCTACACCTTTCTCTAACATCTGATTGTACAGGGCGTAAGCAGAACTAAACAAAGTGATCATTTGTTTGTTCAAATTATCCACCACTTTTGAATCTAAATCATCAATACTATTCTGTCTATTCTTACTATCTTGTCTTCTAAGTTCTGGTAGTTCTATTGCTTCAAGTAATTTAGTATCTGCATATCTCTGACTAAACTCTTGAAAGGTAAATGATCTGTGTCTAAGAATCTGTGCTGCGATAGCACGAGTGGTCTCTATCTCAAGTGTCATAGAGGACTGCTCAAATACAGACCAATGATTATGTGCGATACAATACTTCAAGAGACCAGCATACTTTTCGTTCTCTTGATTACTTGGATTTGAAACTCTGGCAATGTATGCCATTGTTTTTTCTGCGTCAGGTGTGATACTGACAAGTCTTACATTCATGTTCCCTCGAACTCTTCATCATAATCCATTTCATGTGGTTGTATGTCATCATATCTATACGACTCAGTGTCTGAGTATACCTCTGCTTTGAGTGCAGACAATAACATCTCCAAGTCGGATACAATAATTTTTAGTTTGTCTTTATCCATGTCAAAATTATAGCATAAAAAAAGAAGGGGTTCAACCCCTTCTGTATAACAGTCTAGCCTCAGCGTAAATTATAGTGAGAAAGATAGCAGATGCTACCAATATCTCTGCTGTAATCAACACTACTTAGCGTGAGCGATACCACGATATGTGAGTTCGACCTCTTGCTTTTGCTGAGACTTTTTGTTGTTGGTGTCGTATTTTACACCACGATAAGTGACTTGTGCCATGGATTTACTCCTAAAGTAATTGGATTTTTAGCCCCGTTCCTTTAGTCATTTGCGTCCTCCTTTCGGGGGATGAACGTACCGTTCCGTGACTTACTTGCGTCCAATGTTCCATGTTTCACAGTTATGAGGTTCAGGTACCTTTGTTTTGAAGTAGTCTATAAGATACTCCTTGGCATCGGTGGTGTGATTTGGATCACTTAGAATCTCAATCCTATTACGGTTCCAATCATCACATGACATCTCCCAATGAGCGTAGTCATGTTCAGCGAGAAGTAGTACTAGCAGTGCTAATGAATGCATTGGATGAACGTAAAAGTATGTTAGCATACCTACACATATTTAGCAAGTTTTTTTGTATCTTTTGATACCACAATACTCTCTACACACTGATTTCCCTTGCCATGACTGAACTAAAGTTTTGGAGTAGAAGGGTGACCTTAATATTTTCTCTAGATTATTGTAATCTAATGACAAACTTGTAATACCTCCCTGATCCTCTATCAAAGGTATGATTGTCTCCCAATACAATTCTTGTAATTGACCACCTGCACCACCACATTGATTTTCCACAGCACCAAACACAGCAGGTTTCGGATCATCATTGATATAAAAATCAGGGTAGAAGAATCGAAGTCTTGATTGATGATAGCAGCATGCGTGTACAACCCCTCTAGAATCAATTCTAAGGGTGATATCATTTGTACCATGACCATACCTACATTTTATATCAGAATCAGAGTGTGCTGTGCCTACATTTGCAGTATATCTACTATCATCTGCCTGTTCTAAGGTGTGTGTCTTTCCCTTGTGTGTATATGTGTATTTGCCATCACCATTTCCACTGTAATCATAAAGATTGTTCACCTTCGTATGAGTAAAGTTTTGAAACTTCATCAACTTACTTATTGTTCTTGCGGTGTTTACTTGGTGTTGATTGTGTTTGAAGACTAGCATCCTCCACACAGCAGGTCCTCCTGTTTTTATAAACTCTCTTGCATTTTTTATGACTCTATCATAATCGACGTTGACTCTATACTTTTGAAGAGTATCCTTGACACCATCTATTGACCAAATCACATACGATCCTTGAGGTGCCTCAGAAAATATATCACCAAGTCGATTCCAAAAAGGTTTGTTTCTTGTACCACCATTCGTGCTCATCAATAACTTTGTATTGTTATCCTTTATTTTGTTACACGACCTATCAACTCCAACAATATAACTTGCTATCTCCAAAATGTCATTACATAAACTTGGTTCACCAAAAGAACCTTGGAAGTATATCTGTTCGATACCCTCCAAGGTTGGAAACCATTTTCTGAATTGATCTATAGTTACTTGTGACCTATTTACTGACTCGTCAGGTGATAAATCATTCCCTCTTTTGTATCTACTACAAAGAGGACACTTTGCATTACAATGATCTGTAAGATCTATTAGGATCTTCACCGATCACGCCAGTTTATCTCAGGATACGCTGCCTCAACTACTGCTCTGGTAATTCTATATTTACTCTGAAGATCTTTATCTTTCACAAGACATACAATCTCTGCCTCTTCTGCTTCTAATGATTCAAGTAATTGTATGAGTAAAGTCTCCCTCCTCATGTTGGAGATCTTATCATTGCCACCTCTCACAAAGTTGTAGAGTGTTCTCCACTCATGTATCAATCTTGTGTGACCTTCGGTTCCTTTCGGTGACTCGTTTGGTTTGTATGGTACATTACCTTCTGGAACAGCACTATCAATGCCTTTATCAAAGTTCCATATGAGTAATGCCTTTACGTCATCACGTTTGTGTGCCTTCAATAAATCAATCTTTTTATCTTTAGTCTTGGCACCATGAACTGCTCTAAAGAGTTCAGATACTAAAGGGTTGTTTGGTAATCTAGCCATGAGTTAGTCATCATCAGTTTCATTTTCTTTACCTTCAAATCTTATAGCAAGAAGTTCATCGGGTAATGGGTTCCCATTCGCATCAAACATTTCTGGATGGGAATATTGTGGAGTGGTTTCTTGTACATAACATCGAATTAGATATCCGATAGTTGCTCCAAGACCGAGTGTAAGTATTCCTACTGTAACACTCAGGGCAATGATTGCCTGTTCCATTCGTTTTCTCCAGTTGTGCAGCGTTGGTTGCCGAGTGTTACTCAGCATTAGTTCTGCTCCTTTATTTAGTGAACCTAAATCAGATTCTTTTCCTGTAGATAATGTAGTGTGTCCTTGCATCCACCTATGTGTTTGTTATCTAATTGAACTTGTGGAAAGGTAGCACCCTCCTCAAATTCTTCGTAAAATTGGTGACGAGTGAAGTCTTTATCAAGTTTGTACTCAAGGTAATCTATCTTACAATGAGTAAAGAGTTGTCTTACTCTCTCACACCACTGACAGTTGTCCTTTGACCATAGAACTGCTTTCATCAATTTGCTTTCCTAATGTTGCCAACGATAACGAATCTGAGGTCACCCTCAGTCATTCTATCTACACCATGCCTTATGTATGATGGATAGAATATCAAATCAAATTCTTTTTGCATGTCAGGATAAACTTTTTTGTTGTTCTGGTAAAAATAAAAGCACTTTTGATTTGGCACCCTTATAAAATGAACCCATGATATGAGTTGTTTGGGTTCCATATAATGATTGTGTACGTCCACAATAGATCCCAACTCTTTTTTATAAAGTTGTGCCCAAATACTATTGAATGAATAAATTGCTTTGTTATCATTCAATCCTAGTATTTTTATGACCTCTTTCAACTTAGGTCTATAGAGGTCAAGAATTTGTCTGTCTAGAAAACCTCCGTTGACAGTGGCAGCACTGTTGTATGGGTTACGATGGTAACCTGTGTAGTGCCAACCCCATTCTTTTTCACCCTTCAAAAAATAATCTTTTGAATATCTTGTGATAAGTTTATCTACAGTGTCATCAGGAATCTTGAAATTCTCGTGCCAAATTGTGGGGACACAATCGCTCATTCTATAATTGGCATACCACCATATCCACCATAATCACCAGAAGGTCTTGGGGTGACAGGCATCGTTTTAGGTGAAGGCATCATAAGAACCTCCACAAGTAAATTTATATCAGCAGAAATTGCATCTGCAGAGTCTGCCATTCTACGGAACCCATTTCCAACATAAATCTGTCCTACGACCACTGAAATAGTTGCAATGCCCCAGAAATAGTAGTAAGTTCTACTCTTTTTTTGACGTGGTTTCATCCTCTTTTATAGACTTCTTGATCATCTTAGCATAGATTACTTCCGATGTCGAGTATAGTTTAGGATGCTTCTTTGCTCTTTTTATTAATTTTTTCGCTGCTTTCATATCTTGCATGCAAGTATTTATACTTACATCAAAACCTCTTTGCATATTCTTTTGCATGTGTGCTGATCATCATTACATTCTATGAGACACTCGTAATACTCTGACAATTTTTCCATACTATGTGGGTCTTCATATGAACCTGCCAGTTCATTGTATGAAACTAGATTGTGATGCATGATCCTCCATTAGTTCTTGGTATTATATATCACCTATGTTACGGTGTCAACACATTTGCTTAGCCGAAAGAAATGCCTAGAAGAAAGTCTTCATCTCTCCAACTCTACTGATATCACTGGTAATACAATGCAATCCTCCGTCCCAAAAGTATCTGTGTCTAAAATTTATTATGTGTGGAGTTACATCATGTCTCTCAAATGCATCAAAAACTTTCTTATTGTACCCATTACATATGACATTGTTTTCATCTACCACAAGCATGTTGACATCGAAAACAGTTTCCTCAACATATGTAACCCAGTGACTCATCCACTTGTCAACAAAATCAACAAGGTCATCATTATTCTCTTCACCCTTTACGAACCACCTACCCTTATTCTTCTGCTTCATCTCCAAGAAACCATCTACTTTGTCCCAACTCTCACCTTTGATTGACACAATTTCCCAGTCTGGAAACGTATCCTTGTAGTTATCCTCAGACTTCAAAGCTATACAAAGACCAGGTTTGACAACACATAGAGCACCGTCACCATGACCAGGTATATCAAGGGTGTGTACATTGTAGTCTGGAAATAACTTTTTATATTTTTCTTTGAACCTCACCTCATTCAATTTGTTCAAGACATTTACATGATTGAAGTATAAATCATGTCCAAGTCTGATCATACTGGCAGTGTTTATGTATTGGTCATACAAGACAGGCACTTTATTTTTATCCAACCAATCTCTTATTGATTTGAATTGGTAGAAATTTTTATTGTCTGGAAATTTATTGATATGTCCTATTGTCTGTGTCTCTGCTGCATATATCAACTTGTATATCTCATCTGTGTCCAGACCCATGACCCAACCATTTACATAGTTATCTTTATGACCTTTATTTTTGTACTTTTGTTTCATCAATGCAGTTGTTGAACTTATAGGTCTGCCAGGTCTCATGATGTCTTCAATATACTTTGCTAATATTTTTTCTCTCTTGTTATCAATCCTTAGGATATCATCCCTCATCATTCGATAGTAGATATTACTGATGTTGATATTTTCACCATACCTTTCTGATGGCATGTAAAATGTATCACCTACCATAGCAGTAAAATCTCTCGGATACATTGGAGGTGCTGCTGGTTGACAGTTTGAGTCATCCATCATCCTTATGTTATGATCGTCAGGATTATCTGATACATCAGTTCTTAGAACCTCTACACCAAACTGTTCAAGTTTTTCTTTTACTTTTATATAATCTTCCTCAGTTTCTATCGCTATCTTTTCGAGAACTGATCTTACCTTATTGTTCTTGACTATACTGTAAAACTCTGGTGGGTATGATCTTCCTAGTGCACAAACCTTGAGAGGATCCCAGTGTTGATGAACCGTATGATTAGTCATAGTGATATGATTTGTACCACTCATACCACTTGTTGACTTGTCTCTTTGCTTCAACGTGTAATGGATCTCTTGCCCATGACATTACATCATCTTTAGTTTTCCATTTACTTGTGGTGATTTCAATTCCATCAATGACCTCACTATCAATACCAATAAATCCATCCAGTTCTTTTGCACTTGAATATAAATCATCACTATATTTTTCGTACTCTGGTGTGAGATCTTTTACCTTTGCTACAAACAATACTCTATACATTTCTAATTCTTCTGGTATCCCATTTTTCTAAAGGTTTAGGTTTCCATAATTCTTTACCTATATCTTTTTGTGGATTATCTGGAACAGAGTCTCCTCTATCTGGGAAGTAATCAACACGCTCTCCCTCCCTACTCAAATCCGTGGTGATACAATGCAGTCCACCATCCCAGAAAAATCTATGTCTAAGTGGTAAAGGATGAGGTGTGATACCATGCCTTTCAAAAGCATCATATACATCTTTGTTGTAACCATTTACTATAACATTTTTTTCATTTATAACAAACATGTTGACATCAAACACTGTCTCTTCAACATATGTTACCCAATGATTCAACCAATTCTCTATGTAGTCATATAGATCTTCATTATTCTCCTCACCAGGTATCCACCATCTCCCCTTATTCTTTCTTTTGATTTTGAGAAACCCATCAACGTTTTTCCACGACTCTTTTTGATCGACCCTGACAACCTCCCAGTCTGGGAATGATTTTTTGAACCTATCTGGGGGGCATGCTGTTACGATAAGACCTGGTTTGACAGGATGAAACATACCATCTACATGACTTGCTACATCCTCAGTGTGTCTTCTATAATCAGGAAATAATTCTCCCCATTTCTTTTTGTAAGAATCAACAAACATACCATCTATCTCATTCACATTACCAAAAATCAAATCCTTACCCACTCTAAATGTTGTGGCACCATTTATATACTGATCATATTTTATTGGGACTTTATTTTCTTTTAACCATTTTCTTATTGACCCCCACGCATATACTTTTTTATTGTTTGGAAACTTTATGTTTGATCCTATAGTTTGAGTATGTGATTGTATGATCAATTCTCTCAAGTCATCAACATTCACAAGAGCTTTTGTGTGTTCCCATATACTTCCTTGTCTAAACTTACTTCTCATCTTCATCAATGCCCCTTTATCAGACAAAGTATTATTACGATCAATAGAATTCAATATTATTTTTGCCATCTTACATGTCCTTGAGTCAGAGAACTGTTGAATATGATGGATCACAGCACTCATTGTCTCATCTACACTATAGTTGGTAGCATAATCAGAACCTGGCATATAGAATGTGTCACCAATCATTATTGAATGATCTCGTGGACACATAGGAGGTGGTGAATCTACAATACCTTGACTATTACAATTTACATAGTCCTCTATATTATCTGATACATCTGTTCTCAGTACTTTTACATTAAATTTTTCAAGTATCTTTATGAGTTTTTGATAGTCCTCTTCAGTTTCTATTGCAATTCTTTCCATGACAGATCTGACTTTAGGATTGCCGATCTTTTTATAAAATTCTGGTGGGAAAGATCTACCTACAGCACATACTTTCAAAGGATCCCAGTGTTGGTGTACCGAGTGTGTCATAAAACATCATAAAAAACCTGTAGTATATAGGGGTAAAAAATTAGTAAGTGTAACCTGCAACAAACAACTTCTCATCGGATGATGGTTGAGAGTTTGGCACGTATATTCCTCTGCTTGCTTCTGAGTTTGCCTGTGCTCTTGCTATCAATGCTGCCTGACCTGCTGGTATGTTACCACCTGCCCATGCTTTGAGACATGAGTGTTGTAATGCTCTACCGTATGAGAATGATACAGTCCATGGTGTATCAACAACTACGTTGTTCATCTCGCTTAGATATATTGATGCTGCCTCTTCACTTAGACCACCAGATAGGAATACAATACCTGCTACCTCTTCTGGCACAGACTTCAACATCACCTCTATAGTTTTTCTTGCCACATCTTTGGGAGTCACTTTGTCAGGACACTCTGCACCACAGCATGTCATTGATGGTTTGAGTAATGTGCCCTCAAGATACACACCTAGTTTCTCACATGCAAAGTATGTCTCCTCTATAATACGCTCTTGCACTTCAGCAGTTTTATCATAGTAATGACAACCATCCATGAGAACCTCTGGTTCTATGATAGGAACTAGACCTGATTCCTGTACTGACCTTGCATATCTTGCAAGACCCCATGAACTCTCAAGTATTGCTGCTTCTGAAGGTCCTTCTTCTGTGATTTGTAGAACTGATCTCCACTTAGCAAACCTAGCACCCTGTTCATAATACTTTGCTGCTCTCTCAACAAGACCATCAATACCAGAGCAGTATGTCTCATGTGGTAGTCCACCTGCTAATGGTTTCAATCCTTGGTCTACCTTGATGCCAGGTATGATACCTAACTTCTTCAACTTATCAACCATGGGTTCACCATCAGCGTGGTCTTGGTATAATGTCTCTTCATATAATATCGCACCACTTATGTACTGACCTAGACCAGTAGTGGTGAATAACATACCTCTGTATGCTTGACGATTTGCCTCAGTATTTTCAACACCGATACCTGCCAATCTTTTACCAACTGTGCCTGTAGATTCATCAACAGCAAGTATACCTTTCCCTCTTGTTGCCAATGCTTGTGCAGTTGATCTCAATTCTTCTTTGTTCATCTTTATAATTTTTTTATATTTATTGGGACAAAAAAAGACCCCCAGAAGGAGGTCTTTCTTTGGATATTAACCGATTGTAGGTGCAGATAGTGCAACCTGTGTAGACTCAGCAGATGCTAGGTCTAGTGGGAAGTTGTGTGCATTTCTTTCATGCATAACTTCCATTCCTAAGTTTGCTCTGTTTAGAACATCGCCCCATGTTGGTACAACTTTACCATTAGCGTCTACTACAGACTGGTTGAAGTTGAATCCGTTTAGGTTGAATGCCATTGTACAGATACCCATAGAGGTCAACCATACACAAACAACAGGGAAAACTGCTAGGAAGAAGTGTAGACTTCTTGAGTTGTTGAAAGAAGCATATTGGAAGATAAGACGACCAAAGTAACCGTGAGCAGCTACAATGTTATATGTTTCTTCTTCTTGTCCAAACTTATAGCCATAGTTTTGACTCTCTGTTTCTGTAGTTTCTCTGATTAGAGATGATGTAACTAAAGAACCGTGCATTGCACTGAAGAGACTACCACCGAACATACCTGCTACACCTGCCATGTGGAAGGGGTGCATTAGTATGTTGTGTTCTGCTTGGAACACGAACATGAAGTTGAACGTACCTGATATACCTAGAGGCATACCATCAGAGAAAGATCCCTGACCGAAAGGATACACTAAGAATACAGCGAATGCTGCAGAAACTGGTGCTGAATAAGCAACGCAGATCCATGGTCTCATTCCTAATCTATATGATAGTTCCCACTGTCTACCCATGTAGGCAGAGATTCCAATAAGGAAGTGGAAAATAACTAATTGATAAGGACCACCATTGTACAACCATTCATCGACGGTTGCTGCTTCCCATATAGGGTAGAAGTGTAGACCTATAGCATTTGATGATGGTACAACTGCACCAGAGATGATGTTGTTACCATACAAGAAGGAACCTGCTACTGGTTCTCTGATTCCGTCGATATCGACAGGAGGTGCTGCTATGAAAGCAACGATAAAGCATGCTGCTGCTGCGAGCAAACATGGGATCATGAGTACACCGAACCATCCAACATAGATTCTGTTTTCAGTTGATGTAACCCACTCGCAGAACTCTGGCCATCCCTGTAGGAGACCACCTCTGCGTGTGATATTTGAGGTTGTCATTAGTAAGACGTTTTAAGTAGGGCACCAAGGGTAGATGCGAAACTTATTTCCAGTAACCCCTCGCTACTGGATATGAGAGACGAAGTATTAGACTGCCTATAAAGGTCTCGGTTGAGAGCAGTAAGTAATTTTATTTATCTTAGCATATCGTAACAAAGTATGTCAACATATGAGTACAATTACTCAGTAGGACATTAGTATAAATGATAACAATTATAAGATCTGCTTATGTCTTAGGTAAAGTAGGACTAATGACATTTGTTTGAATATACTTGTCAAACTTATGCCTATAGTTCAATCTATAAACAAGTCTTGTTACTTTTTGCAGTTCCTCAAGTAATGGTTTTGTATTCTTATATTGTTCTAGGTGACCTGCTTGTGGATGTAATTTATTTCTAGACATTTTATTTTCAAAATCAATTCCTACCTCTGGCCACACCCCTTTGTCTCTTGGTTCGTGTACATTCCACTGCAATTTTGTGAGTTGTCTTGCAGTATCAAAAGATATCTGATCTCTATTAGGTCCTATCAAGGAATACTTCCACCACAAATCATGAAACTCATACATCTCTGGTTCTATTGTCCTCCATATTGATGCCAACACAGGACTACAATAATCTTTGAAATTGTACCCTAGTTTTTTGAGAGTGTTTGTTATTTCCATAACGTCTTCGTGGGTATTGAAAGATGCTACGTACCCCTCCATCACTTCCTCAATGTATGTAAACTTGAAGAAGTGTCTCATGTGAGTGCGTTTGTGTTTAGTAAAAATATTTTTACACCATTCAACATAGTCTTTAGTCATGACATAACAACCATCTATCCATACTGTTTGTGATCCCTCTGAAAATAATTTGTGTGGATTTATTTTTGCATAGGCAGATAATCTACGGGGACACTCATGCTCAATAGGTATTGATCTCTTTTCCCAAGGTGAGGGAACATCAATTGTTCCATCAGTGAAACAAACATATTGTACGTCTGGATCATAGTAATGATTTTTAGGTATGGTATCATACCCATTTGTAATGCATGTGTATATTATCATCTCCACCTCTGATACAATCCATGAACCATATGTAAGTGTGGATAATTCTTGCGAAAGTATTTTGATTGATCTCCGAACAACCATATCAAATCAAAACCAGGTTCAGTAAGTATGGCAGCACGATATCTCATCCTTTTACTCAACTTCGTTATCTCTGCCAATTTATCTACAGTGTCATTTGGATCTTTGAGTTCACCTCCATACTTTCCACCTTTATTTTTCCACCACACACCATCAATAGGATTAGCATCCGACCACCTATCAATAGTTTCTCTACAGGGGAGATATGTTATATTAATTTTTGATTCTTGTATTGCAATATCAAAAGAAAGTTGATCTCTCTTGCCACCGATCATGTACCATTTCCACCATGACTCATTCAAATCTTTTTCATCTCCCTTCCTCCATATCACTGTGCCTAATGGAGAATAATATTTACTGAAGTTGTATCCACTCTCTTTTGCTTTCTGTGTTATAGTGATCACTTCCTCTTCTGTGCAAAACCCTCTGTTGATATACTCAGCACACTCCTCAAGGTATGTGTGTCTGTGTGGGTGTTGCATGATTGCTGTGCCTTGATTAGATATTATTTCTTCACTCAATCTTATAAAATCATCATTGATAGTGTGTAATTTAGACCCGTCAATGTAGACACTTGGTTCATCGAAAGGGCACTTTATTTTTGGTACTCTAGATGATCTTATTGGACACCCAAGATCATTGATAGGATGACCTATCCAAGGTGAAGGTGGATCTACTATACCATACACATGGTAGCTAGCACCACTAGGTAAATCACAATAGAGATCAACATAATTATTTGTTATGCATGTGTATATGATCATATTATATTATACTTTCCCATGTAAAATTCATGGTCAGGATACTCAGTATATAATTTGTGATTCAACCCAGTTATTTCACTCAACTCATTCAACAACTCATCCTTCCTTAGATATTGTTTCATATCACCCCGTTGTGGGTGCATCCCTTTTCTCCCTACCTTATTATAGTATCCTAATGGTACACCTGAGTCAGTTCTACGTTCAAGAACTGATGGTAATTTGATACCAGATTCTTTGAGTGCCATGTCGTATGATATTTGATCTCTATTACAACCTATTAGAGACCACTTATACCATGACTCATTAAATTTTTTCATCTCAGGTGACAAAGTTCTCCATACTATTGTTCCTAAAGGACTTGCATATGTTCTGAAATTATATCCAGTATCTTTGAGTTTCTTTGTAAGTTGTATCGCATCATCATAACTGAAGAAGGCACAAGTAAATCCCTCAAGCATCTCGTCAAAGTATGAGAACTTTGATGCGTGTCTCAACATGGTAAATGGGAAACAAATTGTACTTCTTTTTATGAATTGAAAGGTATGTCTGTAGCACCCATCAATCCATATTGTGTTAGATCCCTCAGGAAAAAATAAGTGTGGATTTGCTTTTGGATAAAATGATAATCTTCTTGGGCATTCCTCATCATGATAATCTCTTATGTCAATATATTCCCATGGTTCCACGCTCGTATCAACTGTACCATCATGAAAACAAACATACCTAACATCAGGGTGATAATAATTTCCTTTAGGAAATTCATCATATCCATTAGTGATGCACGTATAAACAATCATATCTTTTGGATCAGTATGTTTATTCATTTCAAATGGAGTGTACTTGACACAAGCATATAATTTATTTGAAAATAATAATTCAGATTTCTCATAGAAAATAGATCTAATTTCATCAATAAAATCTACCCTCTCCTTGACAGTAGGATTAGAATGTAAATTATATGAATCTTTATAATCTTTCAATCTGTTTATTCTTTTTCCCATCTCTAATTTTATCGGGACTCTATGTATTTTGAATGATAGAGGTGATTTATATCTCACACTCATTAGATACTCAGCGATAGAACTAGAGATCTGATCTCTATTCACACCCAAGTCGTACCACTCTCTCCACAACTTGCACCAATCTACTACCTCTACAGTCAGTCTTCTCCATATAAGACTGTTGATTGTTTGATTATAATACTTGATAGGATAACCAATTTTTTTTATCTTCTCACACATTTCAAGTATCTCATTTTTTGTAGAGAAACCACACTCATATAATTTTTGAAACTCCGCAAATAATGTTCTTGCATCAGGATGTTTCTGCATAACAAAATCATTCTTATCGAATAATTCTCTGGATAAATTTACAATAAAATCTGATATTGTATAGCATGCATCAAACCATACGGTGCACTCATTAGAGTTGAAATATAAATCAGGTCTATGTTTAGGATGATATGATTTTCTTACAGGACACTCCTCATCTATCTCTAGTTTTATATACTCATACCCCTCAACTTCTGGTTTATCTCCATCATAAAAACATATAAATCTAGCATCAGTTACAGGTGGTGATTCTAATCTATCATAACCATTTGTTATGCTAGTATAAAAAATCATTTATTCAAATTGAACTGCTGTGGTAGTAAGTTACCCTGTTGTTCTGATAAAATTCTATTGGTCACATCACCTGGTTCACGAGAGAACCATCCAGTTGCGATGTACTTTGATACATCACCTGTAAGAAATGCTCCTCTATGCATATGTGTAAATGTTGCAGGCCATAAAACTACAGTTCCTTTTTTAGGTTGTAGTGATAATTGTTGATGAAAGAAATCTGTTGCCCCACCATTTTCTACAGGCACATCATTCAAATATATCATCCATGTCAATACTCTGTCACGATATAAAAAACTACCATTTTCAGAATGCCATATATGATACCCTCCTCCCGATACTGTCTTCTGTATTTTACAAGTCCATGATGATACTGGGTCACAAGAGTCAGTCAATATACCACAATATTTTTGTGAGTAAATTTCAAAGCATGCTCCCACTGCTCTATTGATTTCCATCGCCATGGAACCATCTGCAATCTCAAGGTAGAGTTGTTTATCATCTCTGAATGATTTGTTTTCTTTGAATTGTTTTGAACCATAACTTACTGATTCTAGTTTTAGTTCCTTCCCTTCAAACTCTGTGACTTTATGATCAGTATCATGTTTCAAAATATATTTTTTATGATGCCAATACTCAAAAGCATCTATAACTGAGTCACAAAACTCCCACTTCAAAAAATTATCAAAGACACCTATGGCACCATGATCAACCATCTCTTTGAATTGTGGTTGTTTGTCCTCTGGTGGTAGCACAACTTCAGGCACCATTTCTTGCTTCCTCCTTTCCTTGATTTATGTAAACCATTGGTGGTATTCTACCACAATACTCATCTAATTGCATCACTTCTTGTATTTTTACATCAGCACCTTGTTCTCTCCAAAAATTTGTTAGAGCATGGTTACTGCTTTTGTGAAAGATATCTATGTGCTCTTCATGTATAGCAGAACCCATATCTAATCTGTAATTGAATAGTGGTGTGGCATATGATTTACCACTATCAAGTATCAAGTCTTCGGAGACTGCTCTTGGTCTGATGTTTTGGTCGATTTTCCACTGCGATCCTCTGCTGTGAAGTTTGAGAAGTTTATTTGCATGATGACGAGTAATAATGTAGCAAGCAGCAGAAAAGTCATTTATAAATCTATGGTGTAGTTTTAAAGTTATACCATTAGGATTTATGATTGTCAATTGCAGACAATCAAATGCTACAGGCACTCTACGTCTTACATCTTTCCATGTAAAATTCCAATGACTTGCTACTGATAGATCAACATCATCTTCCATGATACAAATTTCATCATGGTCTGTCTCTTCTACAAAATATTTGATTGCTGATAGGTGTGACATCACACATGCTAACTCACCATCATTCATACTTGGTGGCACAGTTCCTTTGAGGTATGATTCATATTCGGCACCATCAATACCAGAAATTCTATGGTGATCTTTGATGTCCCAATACTCAAATTGTTCCTCCATATATTTCTTTCTCTCTGGAAATCTATCAAGATTTATCCATAAGACAGGAGGAAAGTTTGCTAGTTTGAATACTGCTTTGTTTTTATCCATTTCTTCTCTTGACATAATCAACTTCATTATAATATTTGGACAGAGATTTTTTACCTTTTACCTTTAGTTCTTCCCATAATTTTTTGTTGCCTTCACAATGTGGATTATTGAACCATGAGTTCTTTGTCCTACCATGTTCAAGATGAAAAACATAATCATTTATTCTTGCAACACTGCTAAGTAAATTGAACCTATGATATCTCTCGTCATCTTCATATCCATATGCTATAAATTTTTCATTCTCCCCACCAAGATTTTTATATGTTTCTGTTTCCACAAACTGACAAAATCCATACTTAGCATCCCATTGTCTCAAGCGTCCATTGAATGCTTCAAAATTGAAACCACTATTGATGAAGTTTGTGACCTCAGGATCTCCCACATGACACTGCATTTGATAATCACCAAAACCATAAGGATAAACAATCTTTACAGGACTACCACCCACAGCATCAGGATGCACCCAACCTTTAGTAATCATATTTGCTGCACTTACATATGATTCTACTGGTAATAAAATGTCGCTATCATAATTCACTGTCACAGGTGTATCTACCTCCCATAACATATCATTCAATATTTTTGTTCTATGAAATGTAAAATCATCACTCTGCTCAAAAATATGATGAATACATTGTAACATCTCAGGTTCTAATGCATCCCTCAACATAGGGAATACATGTTTCAAATATACAGATTCTTTATCGACCTCTTTGACAATTATCTTAGTGTCAAATAACCTTGTGAGGTATATCAAAGTTGTTACTATATTTCTCATTCTATCAGCAGTTTCTATGCGTAATGGAATGATAAATGTAGTGTTCTTCAACTCAAATCTCTTTACAACTTTTCCTTCTATGATTGCGTCAGTCATAATACCTCCCAATTATCACAGTATAGATCAGACGTATCATGTGCTGATGTGTAACCGACACCAAACCATTTCTTAGGTGCAATAATTTTCTTGTCAGGATTCTTACTCAACCATGATCCCCACCATGAGAATGATGAATTAGCAATAATAAAATCAGAACACATACTCATCATGCACAAGTCCGCAACATTATCTCCACCTTCTGAGATAAGGAACCTGTCATCAGGGAACTCAGTACTACACCATTCAGGATCGTCAGAAAAAATAACAACTGTACGAGTCTTATCAAACTTTGACAATGCACTATCATAATATTCTTTGGGGCAGGGTGGATGGTTGTCACAATTCTGTATGTAATCACCACGACGTACATGTAGTGCGATTGGATCTTGTACAGTCGAGATCATATCTTCGCATGGTGCTTTGATTTCATTCTTGAACTCAAAGTCTTCTCTTATTTCTTTTTCTATTATATCAAAATACTTTGTGCTCTGCAAATATGCATATACATTGTGTCCGTCTGGCATATTATCATATAGATTTTGATCAAAATGAAAGTGTGCCTCTTTTACATACGGACCTGGACATACACCTATGTTTGTAAGTCCTTTGAGTTTGAATGCTTCAAATAATTGATGATCATTCCACTCATCTTTGAAATTACTTTCTGGAATCATGAAATCAAATCCACGATGTGCAGCTATACCTCTAAGTCCAGCGTACTGGAACATTTGATTACCTAATCTTCCGTGTCTACCGAGGTGGTTGAATCCTATAGTCATACTGAATGTTTGTTTTTCAAATAATCAATCTCCTCAGGTATGAGGTGTTCGTTTGATCTTTGTGTTTGGTTCCTATGTTCTCTATTTGATATATGTATATCCTTTAGAACAACTGGATCTCCATGGTTTTTATACAGTCTATAGTACATATCACAATCCATCAGCATGACCAACTGTTCGTCAAAATATTCTTCAATACCATTCCTAACAGCAAGTATTGAAGGAGAACTAAGAGTGTTGACACCCTCCAATAATCTCTCGTTGTAAACTGGTAACTTCGGGTTGTAATGTGTCTTACCATTGTCAAGGGTGTGAGCAAAACCTGTCACTGCCCATGATACATCCTCAGTAAATGCTTTGTCAAGTTCTTCAGTAAGATTTGCAGTCAATATAAAGTCATCAGAATATAAAACCTTGATGATATCACCCTCTCCCATCTTCATAGCATTGTTTGTATTGACAGAAATGTTACCCTCCTCTGCTCTCTTAAATGTAATGTTTAGAATATCCCAGTAGTCATTCAGTGCTCTGAGTATTCTTGTCTGATCACCTTGATGTGATACACACAACTCAAAATCTTTTGTAGTCTGTTGTGATAGTGGGTACAATATATCAAACATATATTGTTCACACCTTGGGTGATCATGTGTAGGGACGCAGTAACTTACTCTCATAAATCAAGAAGCAACTCCCATGCTTCACATCCAGTTGATCTTAGTTTGTCTCTAATACCTAAATCAACTGATTCATGTATGTACCACTCCTCCATTGTACAATTACCATTCATTATATTTTCACCAATTAAATCATATCCATGCTCATTAAATATTTTTCTATGTCCAAAGATATCTCCCCACTGTCTGTATGCATCATGTTCATAGGTTACACAATTGAATGACAACTTATCAAGTGGAAATTTTTTTAGAGTATCAAGTGTGATTTGTGGTGGTTCAAGATCAAATGATAGGTAGTCCAAGTGTCTAGGTAAACCAAGATCATCTACTGCCTTGACGTAATCAAACTCCAATGCATTTGCTTCAAACAATTTTGTGTTTGGACGTTCACCATCCCACATAGCACATAGGTCATGATCTAATTCTATTGACAGTCCTTTCCAATTATATCCTTCCTCCAATAACCATGTGTTATTACCTATGAATGGTTGTGCACCACCTATCTCTAAGAATGTACCATCAACCTTTGCATCGTTGACAACCAGTGCAAATACATCTTGCCACACCTGTGAATAATTTCTCTTTAGATTTTTTATACCCTCAGGTTTTACCTTTAGATACTGATAGTCTTTATGAAACCAATTGGTTTGATTGTCACCACTAATCGGCACTGTTCACATCCTCAATAATTTTACGAGTCAATCTAGGTACGACATCGTTGTCACTATGAAATCTTTTTGCAACCTCATAGTTATGTTCGATAGCCTTCTTACGTTTATTATAGCAGTCACCGTCAAGTCTGCTCACAATTTTTTTCAACTCATCAAGATCATTGAAGGTAATAATACCATCCATGTGGAACCAATCACTTATATTAGGACAACCAAAGTATATGGGTACAGTTTTAGATGCAAAACAATCTATTATCTTCTCAGTAAAGTAATTCTTTTGTTGAGAGTTCTCTACAGCAATGTGAAACTTAGAACTTTCAAAAAAATCATTCCTTCTTTCATGGAATGGTGGTGACATGTGTGAATAGTATTGCAAACCATTTGACACGTCAACTTCATTCAAGTATTCATATATGTCTATTCGTAATTGATGACCCTTACTCTGACTCTTGCTACTTGTGACAAACGACACGTTGTTTGTTTTGTTTATCTTCAAGTCTTTGAAGTCTAACCAACTACTACCCCACTCAAATAATTCTGCCTGTGGATATCTGTCTATAAAACTTTGACAAAAGGTGTATATCTTATCAAACTTATATGCACATCTCAATGCTCCCTCACTTACTGTTGGAAGAATAGCAAGTGGTTCTGCTAAAAATAAAATCTTATAGTCTGCTGACTGATCATGATCTAGATTATCAATTGAGATACTAACTTTTTTATTGAAGTCAAGTCCTCTGTCACCCCATGGGTTCCACCACAGTGGATATATGCTCGCAGGTTTCATTTTATATTTTGAAAATGATAATGAAAACCAAAGGTCTCAATACCTTTGTGTTCTGGACACTCTACTTCTTTACTAAAGCGAGCCGCCACCTCGACGGGAGCATACACACATCCCTGTTCCTCGAAGATGTGTCGGTTGTGGCAGCATATGTTCCCGTCCTCATTATATAGCCCTGCACCCTGATGTTTGTAAAAATTTCCTACATTTACTTCCCAAGGGACGGTGACTTTACTGGGGACTTCGAGAAGACGCTTGGAGCGTAGGGAAAATCCCCCATTGCCGACACGTTGGTTTCTTCCCCACGGATCGAGGTAGGCATTTGGGTCATCTCTCCACGGTGCCCCGATATAGTCGTAATCAAGAAACTTATTATCCCAAAGGTGAGGACGTAAAACATACCCGTCAGGATGAATGAGAAGGCAGTGCGAGGTCCTGACGTGATTAGTAAGATTATAGATACAATAAAAATTAAAGTCATTGATTGATTGGATTGGATATGTTTCCTCATATTCTACCTGATCACAGAGTCCTTCAGGTTTTTTACTTCCTAAAAATTTTGCAGCACCCCATTCTATCTCTTCACATGATTTATTTATTGCGTACACTGCATCTGGCAGGTCTAAATCTGCCAGTATAAGTAGGGTAACCTCAGGTATTTTTAGCACGTTTTACCGCCCTATTGAATAGACTGTATAAGTCTAGCATATTAATATCTAAATTTCTACTCTTTACAAACAAGTCGTCATTCTCTGCTAACAATGTCTTATTCACATCAGCATAATCGTCCACCCACAGTATAGGGTAATCCTTATAACACTCCTGTAAGTATGGATTCTTTTTCATTATAGGAACACGTTTTAGTAACAAGACTTCCCAATTCCTATGACAATCAACAGCATTACCTTCAGGACATATCATAAACTTGTGTGCCTGTATTTGTCTGCAATACTCAGGGTAGTCAACACGAGGACTTATGGTGGCAAAACTTTTGTTAGCAAACATCTCACGTATGTTACCACGTTCACTTAGATTTGTATGTTCTGCATGATTGATGTACAACAACTTGGTTGGTTTAGGATCAGACTTGAGAGCGATGAACATCTCATCCAACCTTACATCGACAGGATATAATTTTCTTTGTAGACCATATGGTAATGGATGTAGCTTACCACCAAAACCTACAGCATTTGCAGCATAGATTGCTAAAACATTTGGAGGTATATGTGAGTGTATATCATCTGTTATCGCTGTGTCTTCGTTACTGCAGAATATTATAAACTGTGTTTCTTTCATGAGCATGATCTCGGCTAATAAATGTAGAAGATCATTCTCTTCCATCATCTTATCAACTCTCATTTGATCAGTAGCAGTAGCACATAATATCTTCCTCTTATATAATCTTATATTGTCAATGAACAAGGTCATAAACTTATTACCATTGACCTTCTTTATAAACTCTAAATTTGATTCGTTGGCATCCTTCATGAATGCTCCACTCACACCACCAAGGCAACCTGCTTGGTCACCAAAATCATAATCACATAAGTCAGCTATTGCTGGTCCGTGGAGAAGGTTCATAATTTATATTCAATGATAATCTAATGTTTTTTGATGGTGATGATGATGAGTGTCTCCACTTTCCATCAAACACAACCATCTTACCTCTTTCAACTGGTTCTTTATGTATAACATTCAAGTTACTGTCAAAGAAAAATGTGTCGCCATCTGAATCATTTGGATAATAAAGTCCAACAATATGTGGAAAGTGTTGATCCACATGAATGTTATGAGGTTTTCCTATAGCATCAGGTCTTGGATATTGAAGTGTATTATGTGCACGTATCATCTTATTATTTGGTAGTCCAATAAACTTACCAATGTCATTCCATGGCATTCTTTGAAAGAAGTGTGGATCAATCTCATTGTCTTTCAAAAAAGTATGAGAAAAATATGGATGCATCTCTAAACCCTGCTCTGCAGCAGAGTTACCAAAGGCACAATCTTTGAAGTAGAACCATGGCAATTCATAGCTCAACTTCTCTATGTAATCTACAATACCATTAGGAAAGTGATGGGTTGTAATTGAGAATGAACTCTCTTTGCTCATCAGTGTTTCTCCATTCACCAGGTAGTAGGTAGTGTGGTAGATGCATTTGATGCACCTTGACATCAGTATCAACAAGCATCTGCCAATTCAAATGCTCAGTGATTGCTATATCAG
>VTLG01008789.1_pt1 | contig 34733 bp, 65 predicted proteins | sample 4694571 | NCBI WGS metagenome assembly VTLG01 (sample SAMN12604809, study PRJNA352737) | marine metagenome | biome: ENVO:00000447; feature: ENVO:00000209|ENVO:00000569|ENVO:01000036; material: ENVO:00002151; isolation source: viral sequences binned using virsorter ...
TGGTGTTCTTCTTCTGTTTTTTCTCGGTGCTGTTGGTGCTGTTCTGTATCTAATTGTATCGGTAAATTAAAGTCACATCTGTCTACAAGTTCCATTACTTTTTTTCTACCAAGTATTTGTAGATTTTCAACAATAGTTGTTTCCAATCCTTCAGGAGACATATCAATTTCTTTTTCATTCTTATTACCTCTAACTCTAGACAATAGCTCCAAAGCTTTAATAGCACTATTAGTATGACCATTTGCTTTTGCAAACTCATATTGTTTCTCTATCTCAGTAATAACATCTACATTAGTTTCAAGACTCTGCTCTAATTCTAAAATTCTTTCTTTAACTTCTTCATTTTGTGATAATCTATAACCCTGATTGTACGCAGATTCTTTAGCATACCCTGCAGCTTTTGCAGCTTCTGTTGCATTTCTATGGAGGATGTAGTTCTGTGCAAATTTTTCTTGTTTTTCATTAAGTGCCATCTACAATAAACCTATTATCCAAGTAAAACCACCACAAACTAAACCAGTTATTATAGCATAAGCTAAAACTTCATAATACATAGAATCTATCTCTTTTAATTTATACCATATATACTCAAATATATTCATCTGTATATCCTTATTTTTGGATTATTAGCATCAACCTCTACAGGTTTACATATAGCTTTATATTTTTGACCTCTAGGTACTGCAGGTTGTCTCATTATTGCTCTAGCAAAATATTTACATCTATTAATATCTGCAAATATCATGTTACTTTCTTGTTGTACATTACCTAAATATAATACTAATAAAAATACTGTTGTCACTTTAAATTATCTCTTGCTACATTCTTTGATTTTTCAAAAGACCTCATTGCTCCTAGTCCTAAAAGTGACATCACTAATGTAATTAATCCTTCTACTTCTAGCTGTGGAGGTACTATGTCAGGCATCCATATACCTGTAGCCCAAGTTAAAACTGGTCCTATAAAAAATTGCCATAGTAATCCTAGACAACATACCCACATTATTGCAGGGCGAGCTCCAGAAACAAATAAGCTAGGATGTTTTGCTTGTTCTTTGTTTACTTCTATTTGTGATTTAGCTAATTCTTGTGCATGCTTCTCTGCCATAGTAGACAGGTCATGAGCAAGCTGCATTTGTTTATCTTTATCTTTTATGAACTTACCAAGTAGTTTACTAGCAGGTCCTATTAGTGCAGTTAGTGCCATTATTCTTTCTCCTTTTTAATACACGTAGCATGTGTTCCTTCTTTAGTTTTACATAACGTATATATTTTTAAATGATTAAAATTATTCCAAATATTTCCTATCTTTTTCATCCACCATGAAGGTTCAAATACAGACACATGTAAATTTTTACCTTTAAGTTTACCTTGTTTAAAATGTTTTAAAGCAGGTTGACAAGAAACATTTAAAAATACTATTTTATTACTACAAGAAAATATTTTAGTAAGAACATAATCTATATCTTGTTCTGCTATATGTTCTAATACGTCTGTACAAACTACTACGTCATATTTTTTATCAGGTAGTATAGCATATTTTTCATATGCAGGGTCATATAAATCAAATGATTCTATATTACATAATTCTTGAACAGGTTTTAATAAGCCAACTTCTCCACATTTATTTTTATCATATGGTAGTGCTTTACCACAACCATAATCTAATAATGTTTTACATTTATTTTGTTTAATAATACTCATTAAAGTAGGTACAAGAGGTGATAAACTAATACCTTTAAATTTACCTTCTTCTTGATGTATTATTTTATAAGAATCAATTAAATCATAATATTCTTGAGAAGGTTGCATTACAAATCTCCTTGAAAAGATTGTTGTTTTAATTTATATCTGTTAGATAGTTTCCATAAAGCAGAAACTAAAGTTTTTTTACCATGAAAATTAATATCCATTTCCATAGGTGATTCGTTAAAATACTTTTCACAATCTTGTGCTAAAGCAAGCAACTCTCCTGTAGTCCAAAACTCTTCTTTACCAACAGATACTTTAAAATATTTAGGTCTTGGTTTTTCATCTTCAGCACCTGTTGTTTCTTTCTTTTGTTCTTCTGTTGGTTCTTCTACACTAGAATCATAACCAAATAATTCAAAAAATCTAAAACCCATAGTATGCATAATACCTAATGCTCTCATAGCTGCACAAGTACCACCTGTAATTAATGTAGTACCTTCAGGTAATCCTAAATCCTTATTAAGAGTTACTATATTATTATGTATACCTTTCTTTTGTTCTTCAGGGTCACGTAAAGATTCTGTAAATGCATGCCATCCCCATATATCTGCTTTTCTTTCTATTAAATATTCAGTAACAGAAGGGTCTGTCATAGAAGCTACAAAAAATTTAGTGCTTGGGTCTATAGTTTTAAATAAATCTTTTCTAACTACACCATGTGTGCTAGTGCCTGTAATAGGTCTAGGGTCTAACACTACACATGCCCAAGGTTTTATATTATGTTCTAATAGTTTACGATAAGAATGTTTAACAGCTACTATCTTTGCTGTTGGATTAGATTTAATTAATGCATGTAACTCTGCATAATTTGTATAAGGTCCACCTGATACTATAATACATTTATTATCATGCATAGGGAACTTACCTAACCATTTATTTATTAGTTTAAAATTAGTTTTAATATTACCTCTTATATCTTCTTTAGGTACACAATCTCTTGGATTTACTTTAATAGGCACACTAAACAAATGTCTAGGAGGAGAAGGTAATTTATCATCTTTTACTATTAATAATAAATGTGTGTTACCACCACCTCTTACTAAATCTTCACTAGGTAATATATTATTTTTAATATCTTTAGGTAAATTATCTTTTAATTTATTAGTGCCACAATATTCTGTTTTAACTGTATTACCATCTTTATCTTTAGCAAAAAAATTATCAACAATAATAACAGGTATATGTTTTAAACAATCATAATCATTTTGTTTGGTAACTATACTATCACCACCACCTATAAAAGCATAGTCAATGTCTGGTAAAAAATTAAATAAGTTTTCTGCTTTTAATGTTTTTCTTGTATTACCTTTAGTTAAAACAAAATTAAATATTTTATTTTTTTCTTTCATCTTAACTTTAAATTCTTCTAATCTTTTATTTACAGCTTCCATAGTATTATGTGCTTTAACATTGAACTCTTCTTTATCTGTTTCTATTGTAGCATCTTCAAATAAATCAAAGCCATAATAATCTACTTTATCTGTATTTTCAAAGGCAGCTAGTGCCATTTCAATAGCACGACCACCATTCCATGTACCAGTTTCTAATATAGTTTTAGGTTTAAAGTGTCGTATAATCTCTGCATTTTTTGTATATCTGGCAGGTACAATATCTTGAGATACTTTATCTTTTGATAAATTAAAGATACGATTACCTTTTGAATCTCTTAAAGGTAATATACTAGAATTAGAAACACCTTCCATATGTAATATATAATTAGGTATTATATCTCTAGCATCATATATTTTTAATCCATGTGCTTTATATATATTTAAAAGTCTTTCAAGAATAAAACTATCTGTCCATTCTCTATACTGTATAACCTCACCATTCATATAGGTTCTTCTTAAATCCCATAGTAAATCTAGTGGTGGTTTTTTATTTAAATTAAAAGCAATAAAAGAATGATTACCTGTATGTACTATATCTACATTATCAGTTAATATCTTTTCTAAATCTTTTTGTGTTAATCTTTTAGTAGCATAAGAATCAACATCTACCCATATTAACCAACCTGGTTCTTTATCTTTTTCTGCTAATGTAAAAGCATGGTCAGTTAAAGCAAACATTTTATGTGACCATTTAATAGCATCAAGCTTATCATTGTAAGGTATGTTACCATTTTCTGTACCATTGTGGTCAGCATTTTCTTTTACAAATCTTTTATATTTTCTATGTTCTTCAAGATTTGTGTAGTCAATATGTTTTTCTAATGAATATTTATCAGCAGGAAAGTTATGATAATAAGCTTTTACTTTTAATGTAGGTTCCCAATTTTCATGAATAGATTTAAAAAATAATGTACCAAATTTATTATATAAGTTTTCATTAAAAGATGTAACAATATTTATTTTCATATCATGTAATCCTTATTAACATCTAATATACCTTGAGCCTGTAACCATTGAGCATCATTACACCATTCAATAGCATACCTATTATCTTTATCTCTTTTAGAACCCCAATCTTTAAACCAAGGACCACCTGTAGTAAAGTGTACATTCTTAGCATCTATATCTGTAGAGGAATGATTATCTAACCAGTTCCATTCTTCTGGTATTGTTCCCATATCTGCTTCTTTATCTGGTAACCATTGAAAAGTATGTAACCATCTACCTGATTTGGTGTTTACATCTTGAGGTGTAAGTTTTTGATTTAATTCATGACCACAGTTAAACATAATTAAACTAGACCAATTCTTTCTAGGATATGTATGTTGTTCTTTACCATCCATTTTCTTCTTATTTGTAGGCTCATACTTATGTTTAACAACATGGATAGGATAATAATTATTATCACACATTTCAAATAACTCTGATATATCTGCTCTTACATACATATCAGAATCCATATATAAAGCTAAACCTTCATACATATTTAGTGCAGGTATTAAAAACCTACTAAAACTAAACTGTGTAGAAAAAGGTTTACCATCTATCTCATCATAGTCTTGACCACCTATGCTATTATGTTTTCTAGTATATATACCTATCTTTGTAAGTATATCTCTTCTCAAAGGTATAACTCTAACAGGTTTAGTGGATATTCTCTCTAATGAAAATTTTAATACCTCATAAGCAGTATGTTCTTTAGGGTCATACCCTACGTAAACTGTGTTTACCATTTGTTTTTTTAATAGCATATGCATTTCCTTAAAACTTATATTCGTGGTCAATAAACCAAGTACCTGCTTCTATACCTGTACCTGTTCTCTTTCTTTCGTAAGCAAATTTTAATTTACTTTTATAAAACTTTTTAGTAGCATAAGCTCTAAACTTTGAACCATCATGTTCATTATCTAAATCATGATAGTATCTATAACCTAACGAATCAAAAGCATGTACGTTAGTAAAAAATATATTTTGTAACCATAATAATGTTAGCACAACAAATAACTTATTCATATCTTTATCTCCTTAAGTAAGTAAGTTAAAAAAAGAGTCTATTTCTGGCACTCATTTATGTAATTATACCAAATATTTATATATAAGTCAAGAACTTTTTTATATATTTAGTAAACCTATTGTGTTTAATATAGCCATGACCATTACGTAGATACACCAAGCACCTACGCAAATAGCCATAAAGTTAACTATATATCCACCAATTCGCATGAGCCACTTTTGCATGCTAACTCCTGTGAACCTCTTGTATTATCTTCTGTTTCATAATCTTGTAACTTATTCCAATCAATATCCTTTGGCATTTTAGATTGTAAATCATTGTACTGCACCTCATCTATATCTTGATAGGGAGCTTGCTGATAGGTATGGTCTGAAAAAGGTAAGAATGATATACCAGATAGTGTATCAAAATTATCCCAACACCAGTTACCTACATTAATCCATTCATGTTCCTTAACAGATATAGTTACTGATGGTTTATGTTCGCACCAATGTTGTGCATAACATTTCCATATCTCTAATTGTTCAATGGCAGTCATAGTATATCTAAAGATAGCACTAGGGTCTGCTTTCATAGGAAAAGAAAATACAGAATTATTAGGTTGCATTACATCATCTTCACAAGGTATGCCTTGGTCTGCCATAAACTGTGTTAATGGGTCTTTCTTATCTCCTCTTACTGTTCTAATATAATATGGATTGTGTCTAGCATGTATACCACTAGCAGAGTCAACTAATTGACTAACTGTACCAGAAGGTTTGACACATGTAATAGATGTTGATTGTGGTATACCTAACTTCTTTGACCACTCTTCATTTGTTAACACAGCTTTGTGTCTCATCTTAGCTAATACATCTGGTAATTGAGTTCTCATTCTAGATAATAAACTATTATCCATAATACCTGTAAGAGATACACCAAGTAATCTTTCTTCTTCTGTATTAGTCTGCCATCTCTTACGTAGATAACCAAAGTCTGTAAGTGTAGCTTGTATTGTTCCTAGTATAGTAGCTACTTCTATCTTATCATGTAATGATTCTTCTGTATCTAATGGTCTTACAACTACCTCTGTAAGATTACAGAACTGATTAGGTCTTAATATAATTTCACTACAAGGATTAGTACCAAAGTCCCAATCAGCATTACGTCTACCATTTTCTCTAGCTTTATCTTGAGCAGACTTTCTGTTAAAGATACCACGTTCACCAGATTTACTTTCATATAATGCTAACCATTCTTTCATGAAGATACCTGCATCTGGTTTTTCTGTATATGCTACAGAGTTATTAGCTAATGCTCTTTCTGGATTAGTTTCCCACCAAGCACCAGACTTAGCAACTCTTAATCTCTGGTCTGATAAATTAGACAGAGATATAAGAGCTGACCTACGCACACCACCTACTACTACCACTTCTCCTGTTTTACAAACAATATCATGACACTCCATAGAGGATAACTTTCTTCCTCTAGCATGTTTAAACTTATCAATAGTGAAGTCAAACAAATTAACTAAAGGTTGAGGACCACTTGCTCTACCACCAAATGTTTTTAATCTAGCACCTGCAGGTCTAACTTTGCTTATATTTATTTTAGGTATTCTACAAGTATATAAATAAGATATTAAATCTTTAAATGCTCTTGCCCAACCTTCTTTAGAATCATTAACAGAAACAACATCATCTGTTTTTTCAAACTCTCTATCTGGTATAGTAGGTAGCTTATCTATGTATTGTCTTTCAACAGAAAAACCTACACCTGTACCATTCATAAGTATATATAATACTTCATCAAATGCTTTTGGATTATCAATAGGAATATAAGAACAATTATACCCTGCTATGTTCTCTCTTTCTAATGCAGGACCTGCAGTCATTAATGCTCTCATAGAAGGCATAACAGATAATCCTATAATACTATCTTCTATTCTTCTCCATACTTCACTATCTAATACCACACCTAAGTTTTTATCTAAATGACTCTGCATAAAATTACTAAACCTAGATACTGTTTCTATCCATGTTTCTCTTCTACCCTCATCAGGTAGCCAACGTGCATATCTAGATGCATGAATAAACGTCTGATATTCTGTTGGTAAATAGTTATTCCCTGCCATAATCTTTCTCCAATATTAATTCACAATAATGTATTACTTTCTCTATATCACTAGCACCCTCACCTTTTCTTCTGTGTCTTGTAATATATTTAACTACGTTACCTTCAAGAAAAGTTAGATTATTTTCTACAATATAATCAACAGGTTGTATCTTACATGATTTGTAATGGTTACCACCTACTTGTCTTTCTGTAGCTAGTCTTGCTTCTTTTTCTATATTTGTTTTCTTAAAACCTTTTTTATCTTTTACTGTTTCTTTAATTGCTTCATCCATTTGTCCCATTTTATCCTCATTTACTATTTAATACTGCATTAATTTTTTGTCTAACAAATTTAATTTCTTTAGAGTGTATCACCTTATAAGCAAAATGTCTAGTATAACTTGCACTTAGTCCTGCTTGTTCACAAATAAATTCAAAGTTATCACAAGTAACTCCTGCACTACAAAAAAACCATGCTACTGCTCTATCTCTATTCATAACAGAAATAGAAGATTCTTTTTTTTCTTTTGGTTTCGTTGCGTCTAATAAAGCTTGAAAGATAACAGCAAGAAATAACTTTCTCTCTGCTGATTCTTCTTTATTTATATCAGATATAACTGAAACTTCTAAGTCAATTATCCTTTTCATTATTTACTATAGTATGTAACATTTCTATTGCATCTTTAGCTTCAGATGCTTTGTGTACTAAATCAATAACATCTTCTACAATTTTAGGATGCTCACCTACACCCACAGGATTGTTAATATGTATCTTAATATTTGCTAAAGCTTTATCTCTTTCTGCTGTATAATGAGACATAACTGCTTCTAATATATATGCTTTCATTTTATTTCCTTTACCAATTTGTTACTTCTTCTACATCAGGTGTTCTATTTACCTGTGTAAGAAACCTTTTACCTTTCGCATAATTAAATACACGAAGTCCTTGACCCATGTTAGCATCAGACCAACACAATCTTTTGTGACTGCAATACACACAGCCAACAGCAAGCTTACGATTGCCAGACATGCCATCAGAAACGTCAGTATAGCATTTATCAGGGGGTCTATCTTTATCCAAAGCTTTTTTAAGGTGCTTAACTCTATCTTTTGCATTTATCATCTCCACAGAATGTACTTTTGTTAAACATATATCTCCATTTTGTTTATCTATTGCTAGAAAAGCTGCTTCATTTACACCATTACCTTCTGCATAAGCAGATATTTGAGGTATATAACCAAAGGGGTCATCAACAGATAACGTATTGTTCTTAAATTTAAGAAAGCTTTTACCAGATGCACTCTTACAATCAACAAGAACTCCATCTATAAAACAATCTTGATGTCCTTTTACTCCTTCTATCTCTACTTCTTTTTGTTGAGCAGTAACTGTATGTCCTGCTAACTTTGTAAATAAAATTAAAACTTCTTCTAGTAAATGACCATAGAAAAACTTTATTCTTAATGAAGGATTTAGTTTTTTATCTTCATGTTCTGTATGCTTATCATACCATAACTGTCTAGCAGGCTTACCTATAGCTGATAGTCTTAAATTTCTTTTAGGTGTATGTTCCTCATTCATTAAATGTTTAATTGTTTCGGTAACACCATCGGTAAATTCTTTTAAATGTTTATCTAAATCTTTTAGATTATTTTTTTTATCTACATCAAATAAAGAATATATATCTTCTACTAAAGTATCTATATTTTTTTTCATATAATAAATATGGGGAGACCAAGCTGATTACTGTACGTTGGTTTTTGCCAGAACTCCCCATAGTCCTTTCTTTAATTAAGAAGCAAAAGATACTTCAGCATCTTCCTTTGTTACAAATCCATCAGGAACAACATCAAACGCATCTTCCATATCATTTTGATAAGGAATTAAATTTGTAACTTGTACTGCACGTAAGTCTGCATTAGTACCAGACCTACCTTTGTACTCCCAAGTATATGTAGAGTACAACACACTTACTTCAGAGCCATTACCAATTAAGGTATCTTTCATAGCTCTCTTTTGAGAATCCATTAGAGTTGGAGCTTTATTATAATCTCCATTCTTCCTTCTAACATTTCTCTTAATGCTAACAAAGTCTCCTCTGTCATCATTCTTATTTTTAATAGCAAGACCATCAGCTTCAGCAATCTTCTTGTTCTTCTCGTCTAAGCTAACGTCTATACTCCAAGTACCATCACTATCAAATGTAGTGTTTGGATTTATTAATGAAGCCCAATAGGCTTTTCCCTGTATTACGGACATATTACTGTCTCCTTTCATAGTTAAAAATATAATTATAGCAAAACATATATGATATGTCAAGCACTTTCTTTAAAAGCTTTTATAACATCTGAAGAAAAAAGCTTTTGTATATTTAACAAATACATACGAGATGCATTGTTATCTCCCCCTGATACTGATTTTTTATTATCTAAGTTTTTAATTATCTTTCTTAGACTATCTGTTTTAAAAACCAAAGTAGCAAAAGTTTCTTCACCGATACAAAGATTGTGAAACCAATAGTCAGATGTGGTGGCATCAATACCACTAGGTTTACCATAACATTGATACTCTATTGCTATGTTACCTGTTCGTTGCCACATATCTCTTTCAGATTTAACTTCAATCTTTTTGTCTTGTAACATAGATGCTACGTTCTTCTCTCTTACTTTTCCGTATTGTAAATCTATATCAAACTTCTTACGATTTTCAACACTTGGTTCTAATGAGTTTCTGCCCATGTTTTTCCCACCTTATATTCGTTATCTAATGGACAACGCATTTGTAATTGTTTCTCAGTATCTTTCATAGCATACTTAGTTATCTTACAAAATGCTTGCACATCTTTGTTTACAACTTCAAACTGATATTCATCATGAACACTAGCAACTAACTTTACATCTAAGTTAGAAGACGTAGTTCTTTTCATAATGTTTACCAACCACAACTTACACACGACTGCTCCTGCACCTTGTATTAAGGTATTAAGAGCAGAGTGTGGACTACGTGTACGCAACAACCTACCATCTATGCCCTTTATAACACCATGTTTTTGAGCAGTATTAGTTACAATATCACGTACACGTTTAAGGGATGGCATACTTTTTAAGAATCTATCTATCAACACCTTTCCCTCTTTTGAACCTCCTCCTACTATTTGACCTATCTTTGCAGGTCCTGCACCATACATAAAAGCATATATAAAAGTCTTTGCTTGGTCTCTATCGGTAAGACCTGCCATATCCATATTATGTGTATGTATATCTCCAGTTAGTAGGGTATCAGTAAACTGTTTATCATTCATTAAGTGAGCCAGACATCTAAGTTCTAATCCACTAGCATCTGTACCCACTATTGAATGAGTATGTATGTTACCTACTGTCCAACACTCTCTACACTCTTTACCATAGGGAGACCGAACAGCAGGTATCTGAGCCATATTAGGACTATTGTGTGCCATTCTACCTGTTATAGTTTTTAAAGTCATTACTCTACCATGCACTCTACCAGTTTTATCGTTAAATGATTCAATCCATGACTTGATTTGTGCAACACGTTTTTGTAATAAAAAGAACCTTGAAAACTTTTTAGCTTCAGGCATATCAATAGTGTCTAATACTTCTTCGTTAATAATTACATTACCCTTATCTGTAAACTTCTTTGGTTTCCAACCTATAGCCATAAGTCTGTCAGCTATCTGTTGTCTAGAACCAATGTTAAAAGGTATGTACTTGGTCTTTGTTTTTAGTTCTACTTTCGTAGGTTCAAACCTTTCTGTTGCCCACTTTTCTAACTGTGTAGCTTCATCTGACAATTGTCCAAGTAGCAACATTGCTTTCTTTATATCTAAAGCAAATCCATTTTTCTCTTGTTGGTCAAGTATAACTCTTACTTGATGCTCTAAGTCAACACATGACTTTGAAAAACCTTTTCCTTCTTTCTTTAGGTATTCATATAGCTTGTGTGTTATCTCTACATCTTGCATACAATATTTTCTTAACTCATCTGTATACTTTGCAAAGTTATCTATCTCTCCTTTGGGAAAATTAAATCTATCTCCCCATGCTCTTAATCCATTACCACCTTCTCTTAGTGGATTAAATAACTGTGATAATATTAATGTATCTAATACTTGTGATGGTTTAATATTGGTACCTAATAGTTTATTAAGAACAGGAGCATCAAAAGATAAACCATTATGCATGATATATTGCTCAATATTTTTAGACCAATTCTTAAATACATGCATATTACTTGGGTCAAATACTGTTGATACATTTGTTTCTATATCTTTAGCTACAATACAGTTAACAACACTAGCATCTAGTTGGTCTGTCTCTATATCAAGAACAACTTTCACAATCTTCTTCCTCCTTTCCACACCAGTTACAAGGCTCACCTTTACCTACTGCTATTTCAGTTTCTTCTTCTTCACAATAGTGTTCCCACATATCTGGTGAAAATAAATCTTGTTGTATATTAGTATCATCATCATCAAACAACTCTTCTTCTCTTTTATCTAGCCATTCTTTATAACCTTCCATCCACATTTGTTTGTCATCTTCTTCTTTATGACCCCAATAAACTAAATGAAAAGCACCACAGTTAGGACAAGATAGATTTGTAACTATAGCATGTTCCTCATCATCTTCACAGTCGTGGTCACCACCCCATATTAATTCTGTTTGACAGTTATAACATTTCATTTATACCTCATTTCCCCAGACATCCCAACCTTCTGTTTTTTGTCTGGCAAATAATTCTATTCTTGATAAATCTCCACATAACTCTACAATTTTATCTCTAACACAGTTAGGTTTTTTAGAATGACTTTCTATCGGTTCATATATTATTTGATGCACACTACTAGAAACTCTTTTTGGTTTACCTTTAGTGGCAAGTAAACATATTTCATTGTTTGCTCTTGTCCAATAACCTAGTCCCCAAAATAAACTATCACTTTTTTTATTCTTTTTCATCCAACTAAAACCACAAGTCTTATATGTAAAACCCCAATCTGTTATTGTTTTTAATCCTTGAATTAAACAAGGATATGTTACCCATAAAAATAATATACAATTATCTTTTGCTATTGTTGATACAGGTAAATTACTTATATCTTCTTCACTCATACATGAGTAATGTTTTTCAGGACTTCTATCTTTTCCTTTATCAGAATAAGTTTTAAAAGACCAAGGTGGGTCTGCATATATAATATCATATCTCTTATCTGGAAACATTAGAAAGGTACCTCCTCTTTATTTTCTACATTATACTCTGCTTCGTAAGGATTGTCAACCTCTGTTAATCTACCTGTTTCTTTATCATAATAAAGATGTGTTGCAATACCTGTCTCACCTGTATATCTATTCTTTAAAATACGAATCGTTGTAGTGTTAGCTTCATCTCCATCTGCTTGTTGATTTCTTTCTAATCCTATTACACTATCAGATAGATGTGCAATAGATGCAGAACCTCTAAGGTGAGATAAGGTAATCTCTTTACCATTTTCATGACCAGAATCACCTGCAGGTCTACGCAGATGTGATACTAATAATAAACCTACACCTGTTTGTTCTACAAGAGAACGCAACTTAGTCATCAAGACATCAATAGATTTTCTTTCATCTCCTTCTTCTTGTCCAGATACAAGGATAGATAAGTGGTCAATAAATATCCACTTACAATCTAATGCCTGTGCCATATATCTAACTCTAGCTAGTATCTCATCATTACTAATAGAACCAAAATGGTCAAAGGCAAAGAACCTTCCTGTACCTATAGTATCTTGTTGCCATTTATCTAGTTGGTCTTGTGTATAATTCTTTCTTATTTCTTTTATATACAATCTAGCATTAGCTTCAACAGACATAATATTAAATGCTGTGTTCTTAACACTCTCTTCTAATGCTAGTATACCCACATTATCTTTTGTATTTTTAAACAAGTGATACATTAGTTCTCTCATAATAGAGGACTTACCCATACCTGCACCACTTGTAAATGTTATTAGTTCTCCTGTTCTCATTCCATAAGTTTTATCATTCATCTTACTCCAAGGAAACAAACATGTCTCACAATATTCCTCAGTAAATAATGAAGAACCTAACTCTTGTAGGTTCATAATGCCTGCAGGAGTATATGGTTGTGACGACCACCAAGCTTGGTTGAAGGCTTGGCTCTTACCCATCTTAAGGTATTCGTTAGCATCCTTATACTCCATAGACATTATTTTGCACTTGTTCGGAGAAAACAATTGAGCAACTTTGTTGGCAGCCTTTCTGCCTTGTTCATCCATATCAAAACATATAATAATATTTTCAAAGCTATCGAGATATTCAAATGCAGATTTACAATCTCGTAAAGCTCCACCTGCTCCTGTCTTGATTGAGACAGATGCCCACTTACTACCCATTAATTGGTAAGCTGACATAGCATCTACCTCTCCTTCTGTAATGGTAACATACTTACCACCAGAACTAAATAAATTCTGACCAAACAATGTGGCTTCTTGTATTGAACCTTCAGTCCACATTTGTTTAGTAGCTGTGTTTCTAATCTTATTAGCTACATGACTACCATTAACATCATAGTATTCATATATATGTTTAGTTGTTACTGTACCCTCTTTAGTAACCTTTGTATTATACTTCTCTGCTGTTTCTTTATTAATCTTTCTTTCTATTATGTCTGAAAACATACCTTGTTTTACTATAGGTTTATTATCTACAGGCATAGGTGTTACATTATTCATATCATCTTCCTCTCCAAATCTAGTTTCACAAGAAAAGCAATAACTATATCCTTCAGCATGTTTAACTTTAGCATCACTAGACCCACACTTTGGGCAAGGACCTCGGTCTAACCATTTACTTGAATACATATTGTTCTCCTAATTATAATCATCTAATTTATTCTTATATAAAAGTTCTGCAAAGTCAATTCGTTCTCCTAGCACAGTATTAACATCTTGTTTAGATAACCTCTTTGCTTCTCTGTCTTCATATCCCTCACTCTTATATTCTCTGTAATACTTTTTAAATAAAGTTTTACTTTCTTTATCCCATAAATTCTTTACCAATGTTCTCTCCTATAAATTTATAATATATAAAATAAATCCTATTATTAATATAGCAGGAAATATATTATTTGTCCATAACTTTTTTTTCTTTGTTGGTTGAAACCATTTGCCTGTTGCTTTTAATCTTCTCTCTCTATCTTTACTCATCTTTAATATGAGAAGCATCTGGATTTTCTACCCACCCTTTATACTTTTTATTTGTTTTTAATTCATACAACTCATCAGTTAGTATTTTAACTCTAACCATTAGATTTCTATTTTGTTCTTGTAAATCTCTTATATTCTTTTTATATATTTCTTCTAAGTTTTTATTCATTATAACCTCGTTAATAAGTAAGCTATTAATACTATAAACATTCCTAATATTATACCTATGATAAACATGTTTAATATATTTAATTCAATCATTGTACACTCATTAAAATCATATGGTCATCTAATAAAGGTGTTATATAAATATTATGTTTTTCATATAATCTATTTATAAAATATTCAGCTTCTATGTCTGATTTAAAATATCTAACCTTACCATCTTCTTCATACACATCTGGCAAGTCATCTATCTTTGGATTATATAAAGCTATTACATACATGATTCATTATCCCAATATTTTTCTATAAAGTATATATTGTATGCCCAAGATACATCTTTATTTTCTTTACACATCTTATCGTATATTTCATAGTTAGTTAAATTATAATTATTATTTATATAATTATATTTTATAATACTATAGTTATATTTTTTTGTCAACATATAATTATACCATAATTAATGGTAATGTAAAACATAACAAGTACCATACTATACATGCTAAAAATATTTTAATTAAATCTCTAGTTATATTTATCATTCTTAATATTCCTTTCTAAGTTATTGTTATATTTACACAATTCATAATTAACTTTATTATCTCTAAGCATATCAAACAATTTGTTTAATATCTTTTTTTTACTAGGTCGTTTATCAAAGTCTAATTCTATTTTTACTTTGTATTTCATATCTTAATCTCCTGTATATGTATATCTAAATAGTCTGCCATCAAGTATCTTAGTTCTGTATAGCAGTCATCACATAATAAAAGATTACTTGCTCTGTTCTCCATATCTTCTGGATATGCTTTATTAGAGCAACCTTCTTTTTGACATTTAATTTTTTTACTCATCTGTCTTCCTCCTTTAATTTAATAAATCTAAAGGGTCATATTTTAAAATAGCATTTAAATCTTTTTTAGAAAATTTAAACATTATTTTTCTATACAATAAATTTATTTTTTTAATCATCTTTATCTCCTGATATAGCACCTATCTTTCCTTTGAAAGGTAATACCTTTGCACTAGGTTTTGTTTCTTCTACTAGCTTTAGGTCTGGGTCAAACTCTATCTCTGGTGGAAACATAAACTCTTCTAGTTCTGTATACCCACCTACATGTAGAAAGATTTGTGGCACAGTCTTATGCCCTGCATCTCTAAACCTTTTTATTTTTGCAGGTGTATCTAATAATCGTTCCTCGTATATTTCTCCTGCTTCGTTTAATAAATCTTTTGCTTTGTTACAAAACTCACACGCATGTTGTGTGTATATAATATATTTAATCATAATCTATCCTCCTTAATAAATACTGTATCAATAGCCCAAGTATTCTCAGTATCTTTTTTACCTCTTCTCCAATACAAATGGTCTGGTTCACCATATATGCTTGGGTCTATATCTGGGTTATCAAACTCATCTAAGTCCCACATTTGATTTTTAACTATACTTAAAGTAAGCATAGCATCTTTTTTCTTTGTTACTGTGTAATGCTTTCTACCATCACCTTCTTCATACAAGTACGTAACCTTACCTGTTTTATTATTAATAGATTTTATTTTATATGCTATCATATTTTCTACCTTTACTAAAGTCTATATAAATTTTTCCTGATTCTTCAAAATCATTACTATATATGTCATGACTTTTTAATACAGATTCTACATCTGCTAAACATTTTTGAAATATTTTTTCTCCTTCGTCAGTATAATATTGTTCCCCATCTTTTGGGTTTGGAGTAATATAATTTTTAATCTTTGACTTTAAAATACCTTCCATAAACTTATGTGCTAAATCACATGAAAGATTTAAATAAGTGTCGTCATCTAAATAATATTTATTAATCATCTGCTAAATTCTCCTCTCCTTCTTCCATTTGATACTGTGCATCATCTCCAATTTCAGTACCTTCAAACGTAGCTTTACCTTCATTACACGTAAAGGTTTCTCCTTCTGTCTGCTCTACTGACCAAGCTAAATCTTGCATCTCACTCTTGGTAAGTTTAGTATTAGATTCTACTTTATAGTATCTAGTATCTACTGTCTGCTCACTAAATCTATATGTGTATTTATACTCCATTTATATTCTCCTCATATGTTTTAATTTCACCTTTGTCTTTTGACTTCATAAATTTTTCACCAAAGGCAAAGTTAAATACTTCTCTTTTTTCTTGTTCATTACATTGGTCAATTAAGTTATTTTTTATTATGTATATCATTTGTTCTTCACTCATCTTCAAACTCCTTTTCTGTTACCATTCTAAGTTTCATATTAATAATTTCTAAAAGCATACTTGTAGCTACACTAGGACTAGGTGCAGTATCATATGCAAGGTCTGATGTTGTCATCTGTAATGCACTTATCATGTTAGGTATATCTACTCTATCTTGTAGTTCTTCAAAGACATCAAAGATATATTCTCTAGCTAAATCTATTTGACTTTCGTCATTAAGTTTTCTTACTGTCATAATATCTCTCCTCTATATCTTTTAGATTATGAATATATGAAAGAACATCAAGGTGACTATATCTACTCATACCATCTATACCTACTAATGCTTCAAATATTTCTTTGTATTTTTCTTTGTAAAATTTTTCTTTATCAATCATCATCACTCTCCTCTATACTTGTTATATAAAACTCCTCACCTGAAGGTTCAAACAATCTTTCTGCATTGTCATCTGCTTCATAGTCAGCACCTCTTTTCTCTGCACTCTTTCTATCTTGAGCATTAATATCTTTACGATAGTAATACACTTTCTTTGCATACAATGTATACTTAGCCACGTTGCACCTCCTTTTTCCATTTTTGTGATAAAAACACTTTTGATTCATACTTAACAAACTTTAGTTTTATTCTATCGTCTGGGTCTGGATAGGGAAAGCCAAAATGTTCCCACACTTCTGGCATCTCATCTCCATATATCCACACCCAAGTAGGTTTCTTTCTACTCATAATTGTTTCTCCTGTAAAATTCCTAATGCTGAATAAGTGTACTGTATATTTTCTTTCTTGTCAACATATACAATATTATTTCTATCTTTATAGATTAATTTCATATCACAACCTAGCATAGACCATAGTCCTTGATGTAATTCCCAATGTTGTGTGAGTGTTAGATTACGTCTTTGTTCCATGTAACTTTTCCTTCCTTGATTAGTTTCATTACTTCTTCTTTGGTAGCAGAAGACTTATGTACTTTCCAATTACCTTTCTCGTTAGGCATAGTAGGTATAACAAAATCTCCATCTGTGTTGTGTCTGAAGATAGTCATATATATTTCTTCTATAATATCTACATACTCTTCTTGAGTATACTTAGATATATCTACATCTTGCACAAGTATAGCAAACTGTTGTATGTTTACTTGTTTAAATCTTTTACTCATTATATTTCTCCTTGTTATGTGTTATGGCTTTGTTTATTCCCAGATAGAAGGGACTAGGAATCAATTTAAGCAGTTTCCTGTACGTGTTTCTCATCTGCACCATAATATTCTTTACCACCAATCGTGTCCTTTTTCTATAGCTTCACGCACATGGCTCTTGGTATCTCTTTCTCTGCTAACAAAGTCTGGTATAGTTATAACCTCTGCTTCTGTTTCTATCCATACTTTAGCACCACAAGATAAAGGTTTGTCTGGACTATACACAACTTTACACTCTCCAAGTATATGCACTTGATGTCCATAGCTATTACTATTGTATGTCTTCACAGTAATCACAGGTTCTCTTTTATTATTCTTGTGATTAGATTTAATTACGTGTTGGTTTATGTGTATATATTTTTTCATTTTATTTTCCTGCTTGTAAATACTCCACCTACTCCATCTTCTAAATGAACGAAGCCATCATTCCAAGGTTTCTGTCCAAAGTCTGTCCTCTCAGTCCACTTATCTATGTAGCCATCAGCAGTACAGTCTGATATCTCACAGTCTGGGTCACCATTATGAAGTATAACATTACACCAATCAGATTCCTCTCCTACTTTATGTATATGTATTTCAAGTATACCATCTACTGCATGTATGTTTTCCATAATCTCATCAAAGTCTGTACTCTCTTCACAAAGATGTTCTCCCTCTGTTAATACTTCAAAGTTCCAACCATCTTTCAATGCAGACTTTACCATTTCTTCACAGGCAGAATTTATTTTTATACTTGTGCTTTTCCATTTACTCATAATGTCACCTGCATTCTATCGTGTAGTTGAATACCATAGGTATCTCTCCATTCATCAGTTGCTTGTATTAGTTCTGGATTTTGTCCCATAATATCATTAACATAAGTATCTCCCATATCCCAACCACCATGAGTCATAGGTGTTCTAACTGCAACAAACCACCTAGAGTATTGATTGGTATCTTCCTTATCTTTTCTTTGATATGTTTTTAATACTCTCCATTCCCAATCGCCTAGCTTGTATGTGGCATATGGATTTTCTTTTGGTCTTGATTTTCCAAATAAGTTTTTAGTCATCTGCTTTCTCCTTTCAATTTTAATTATATCTATGTTTTACAAAATCTATATAGTCGTATGCTTCATCTTCAGTCCAACCTAGTTTCTTGATAACAGAATACACTTCATTAGCTATCTCTTCTGGTGTTCGTATTGTACCTACAGAAACACTATATTCGTATTCATCATCAAGGTCAACTAACTTTTGTTGTAGTTCTTGTTCTGTCATATACTCTCCTAGTTATAATTTAATGGCTCTTCACCATGCCAATAGTCTGTGTTCTCTTCACAAAAGTTATTTGCTTTTTCTTCAGCATGGTCATCTACTTCTTTAACTTTATCTCTTGTAATCTTATACATATACATAGCAAAAGACCTAACCATATCATCAGACTTTTCTGATTGTATCTCTTTATGTAATCTTGTCAATACAAACTCTATAATATTAGCTAAATCTTTCTTAAATATAAAGTCTTCTTTTATCTGCTCATACTTTTCTTCCATTAACATCTCGTTACCACTATGTGACATCTAACACCTCCTCTTCTAAATATTCTATTTGGTCATCATCATAAGTGTTTCTATTAAGTTCAGATGAACTAACAGATACATCTTCTACTTCTGAACCATCTGGTTTACTGTAACTCTCTGATTTATCTCTTGCTATCTCTTCAGCTTCATCTTTAGTATAAGCTTCAACAACAAACTCTTCAGTAACTGTCTTATCTATATAAACTCTCCAACTTCTAGGGTTCTCTTTTAGATATTGTTTTTCTTCTTCATCTAACTCTGGATATGTTATTGTTGTTTCTATTTTTTCTTTATACGACATAATATCTCCTTTCTAATATATATAATATGTATCATATCATGTTATCGTTGTCAAGTCTAGCAACTTTCCGTATATACGGAATTTAATATTTAGTGTTGTGATAAATGTACATTAGATTGTCTACCTATTACAACTTGTGAGAAACAACCACCCTTACAAGTATCACATATCTTTAGTTTCTTATGTGTCTTTGGACATAAGTATCTTCTATCTCCTACACTAGATGTAGTCTTGGTATCGTCACCAAAGTACATAGTATTCCAACCACTATCCTTGAGTATTTGTTCTTCCTCTTTGGTATTACTAGGGTCAAGGGAAGCATTGATTGCGACATTCTTCAGAGGAAACAATACATCTTCAATCAATTGCTTTAGTCCCTTGTTTCGCCAAGCCCTAGTCGGTACCCACCAAGTGGTGTTCGGTGTAGCTTCACATAAAGTTTTTATTCTAAACACATCTGACATATCTTTAATAGCTTCTCCTCTAGTCATAAGTCTAGCTCGTTTTGTTTGTCGTCGAGACCTAAACAATTTCTGTTGTAAAGATTCTAAACTATCTTGATTGTCATTTTTATTTGTTGGTAAAGACTGCCAGAACTTCTCGTTCCTAATATCTTTCTTTGCCATACCTTTAAACATTTTGTATAGCTTGACATTGTAACAAGACGTATCACAAAAAGAAGTTCTGTGAACACACGAACCATTGACATCACCAACATCATTGATGGGTCTGTCAATAGCCCACATCTTTATGTCTTTACACCATCTTAGTGTAGTTTGCATAGTTACCTCGTTTTTTGGTTATAAACATCAAGAGTATAAGTATTCTTTCTTACTTCATTCTTTCTTTCATACTCAGGAAAGTAATAAGCTTTAGTTCCTCTCGTTATCTTTAGAAAGTTTTCTTTACTATCGCCACCATTAGTATAAGATATAGTATAACTATTATCTTTTTCTTTATTATCTCTATATCTTGTTGGTACTCTTCCTTGTATCTTTAATCCAAAGAGTGCAACATTAACTCCTAGCTTTACAAAGTTTATCATTTTATTTTCTCCTAGTGGGAATGTTAATAACTACTCTGACTTATTCCCTGCTCATCAGAGTATTCGATAGCAACTAACTATCAAATTATTTTAAAGTTATACCACGATACGCATTAATAAAATCCTCCACCATATGATTGTGACTCTTCATTAATCAATCTACTTAATTGTGGTTTGTCTTTGCTGTATCTCTTTTCACATTCCTCACAGTAATCTTGCTCACCACTAGGTAAGGTTGTACCACAATCGTGATAGATAACTTTGTCGTAGTAGTTACTGTATGTACCTTGCATACCTTTGTTTGTGCATCTCATATTATATCTCCTTATTCTTTACTAACTTTTCAAAGTGGTCATTGTTCCAAAGTGGACTACCAATTGCTGTGTTAAATGTTCGTACATTAAAGTTAATGTTATCTTCATAAAACATAGTCATCAGTTTTGTTATCAAAGTATCTGCATCATTTGCTACTACTTCATTTTTTCTATGGTCAAGAATAACTTTCGCTATTGCTTCATAATGTCTTTTACTAAATTTGTTCTGCATTGTTTCCTCCTATTTAAGATTCCGTATATACGGAAAGTTACCAAATGCCTTCTGGATTTTCACCCACATATTTAGACTCTAATGATTCTTTCTTTAGTTCATCTAAATCTAAATCATTAAATCCTAATTCGTTTAGAACTGATTGACTAATCTGCTCCATACTATCCTCACTCATAGGTTCTGCATCTATATACTTATAGTTTATATCTTGATACTTCATTGTCTTCTCCTTTTTAATTATACTTAACCTTACCACAACCACAGATAATGTCAAGTTGATTATTAAGATTCCGTATATACGGAAAGTTATTTATCTTCTTTATATACAGTCTTCCAATCAGAATGACTACTATCACCATAGCCATAAAGCCATCTCTTATCTATTGGATTAATTCCTGCACCTGCTTGTCTACTATACTTTACTTTTTCACAATACTCATTGCCGTATTTATCAACAGTTATATTATAACAGTAGCCGTGTCCTAAACCACCATTATGATTCCCTTTCTTTGATAAGCTTGACCTATCACTTACCCCAAATTGTGAGTAATTATTTTTAGGTCTTGGGCTTGTGCTCTTCTGTAATTGAGAAGCACTCTTTAGTATTTTTCTTTTATCTAAACTTGGCATATTATTTCCTTTCTAATTATTATGCTTTCAGCATACCACACCTTGACCCTAATGTCAAACGCATCACATCATCATCATATCCTATAATGTATATCATCTTTTTTTATATCGCCGAGTCATCATAGTATAGAAGAAATGGTTAGTCTTGCTTGTCTTAAGTGTCTGTTTTCTGGGCATATGCTACCATATTAGACACAAAGCTGATGAAATATGTAGACATATTAGTCTTTAAGATTCCGTATATACGGAAAGTGCTACCGAATTCGTCGAAATAAACTAATAATAGGTCGAATTCGTCGAATGTTTTTTTATATATGCCGAGTTCGTCGAATGTTTTGTCGAGCTCGTCGAATTTTCCTTAGTTTTTGTTTAAAAATTTTTGTAGTTTAGATAAAAAATAAAATAAAATACTACAATATATTAAAATATAGATAGCTTTATAGCTTAGATATAAAGAGTATACAGTATATGCTAGTTAATTATGGGTATATGGGTAGCTTAATAGGTTTAATGGTACTGTGTGAAGCTTAAAACAGCTTTGCGTATATACGGAAAGTAAAAAAAAACTCTAGCTAACTTAATAACTAGAGTTTTAAAGGTTTTATGTAGGATTATATTTTTATAATACAATTAACACAGAATAAAACGACTCCTGCACTAACTGCACTACATATATACCAGAATGTAGAAAAGACTAATTCTATTTCATTAGATGCAGTTTTAAAAAAATCTATACATAAAACACCAAAGCATATAGACATTAACCAAAAAACAACAATCCAAAAAATTCTTTGTCTTTTTAATCTCTTTTCTTTTTTTGCAATTGATTCTTGAAACATAATATTCATAATTTTTCTCCTAAGTTATTGGGGAAGCTTTTACACTTCCCCATTTTAAAGTTAAGCAGATTTCTTTTCTTTACAAAAAGCAATCATATCAGGGTACATTTCTAGGATATGGTCTACTGCTTCCTCGTGAGTGAAACCTCGCTCATTAGCTAAGTCATCTTTCCACTTTTCAAAAGAGCTTTGCTTAATTCTTCCCGTTCCAAAGTGGTCTTTAATCTTATTCTGGGAAGTTAGCTTATGGTCAACCAAATACTGAGAAACCTCTTTAGTAGTATCACCTACTTTAAAGGTGCTTCTAGACTTAGGTGAAAAGACAGTTCTTCTAATCTCCTCAATCTGGTCGCACTCTTTAACAGTATAAGGTTTACCCTGAGCATTTAGCTTTTCAACCTCTTTAACATTAAAAAGAGTCCCTTTAGGATTCTGCTTAGATACTAGTTCTTTATTAGTAGCATTAGCTAAGATATCAAAAAACTCCTCTTTTTGTTTACTAATATTTTTCTTTTCAATATTAGCACTAATTACAAAGCCGTTAGTGTACTGCACTTGCTTTGCTTTTTTCTTAATAGATGTAGCTTCCTTGCTTTGCAAGGTTGCTAATCTAATATTGAGCTGTTGCTCAAGTATTGTTTTATAATTGTTATTCATTATAAAATTCTCCTATTTAAGTTATGACAAAAATGTGTCACTTACTAAACTACCACAATGAGCAAAGGGGTCAAGTCAATCGCTGTAAGGTGCATAAAATCTAGTTAAAATAAACTGTATAAAAATAATGTAATTATCAAAAAAGCGAATCACTATTTTATTATAAGATTCCGTATATACGGAAAGTGACTAATTAAAGATAACTATTATCTATAATAATAATTTATATATGTAGTTATATATGCACCCTGCACAAAAATTTTGCATAGCCTGTGTGTGTATATATAGGGGGGTGTCACATATTTACCAAAAAACTAGGGGCAAAAAATTACTTGCATTTTAGTGGGGAGTAATATATAATATATATAATAATATAATACTATATAGTTTAAGAGGTATTTAAAATTAAATATTATAGTTTTATATTATTATTATAATATTACAATATAACAATGTAAAGGTATTAAATACTTTGGAAACTATAGAGACTATATCTACATCACCTTATATTAATTTAAATCATTATCTTGATTTAAAAATAACTCAAGATTCTAAATTAGATTTCATAACATTTGTTAGGAAGATTGCTCCTATACTTGTTTCTGATTGGAAGATGGGTCGTCACATAGAAGTAATATCAGAAAAATTAAAACAATTAGAAAGTGGTAAAATAAAAAGGCTAATGGTGTTTCTACCACCACGTTCCTCTAAATCTGTTATTTGTTCCAAACTGTTTCCTGCATGGTATATTGGTCGTAATCCAGAACATGAAATACTTACTGTTTCTCATAGTGACCAATTGTCTTCAGACTTTGGTCGGTCTGTTAGAGATGTTGTAGACTCTGAAGAGTTTCAAAATATATTTAAAGGTGTAAAGTTAAGAACTGATGTTAGAGCTGCAGGTAAATGGAAAACAAATCAAGGTGGTAGTTATTATGCAGCAGGTGTTAAATCTCAGATAGCAGGTCGAGGAGCTCACATAGCTATATTAGATGATGTTATGTCTGAAGAAGATTCTTATTCTGAAGCAGGTCGTAGATATGTTAAAGAATGGTATCCTGCAGGTTTACGAACTCGTATTATGCCTAATGGTTCTATACTGATAATAAACACAAGGTATCACTATGATGACTTGTGTGGTTGGTTATTAAAACAACAAGATGAATATGCTATTGAACCTTGGGAGGTAATTAAAATTCCTGCTTGGTTAGATGAAAAGAGTGCTGAGTTATTACAGTTGCCTGTAGGTTCTAGCTATTTTCCTGAATGGAAACCAAGTGAAGTATTAGAAATAGATGAACAAGAAATACGAGCATCTAATGGTGCACGTTATTGGAACGCATTATATATGCAGGACCCTACCCCTGATGAGGGAGGTTTAATAAAAAAAGATTGGATACAATGGTGGGAGTATGATTCTCCTCCAACGTGTGATTTTATTATACAAACATATGATACTGCTTTTTCTACAAAAACAACAGCAGACTTTAGTGTGATACAAACATGGGGTGTGTTTTCACAATATGAAGAAGATGAAAATGGATATGAAACTTTTCAATCACATTTAATACTTCTTGGAAATATTAAAGGTAGATTTGAATATCCAGAGCTAAGACGTATAACACAAAAACTATATTATGAACATAGACCTGATGTATGTATGGTAGAAAAGAAAGCATCAGGACAATCACTAATTCAAGACATGAGAAGAGCAGGATTACCTGTTTTAGAATATTTACCTGATAGAGATAAGGTGGCAAGAGTACATGCTGCATCTCCTATGATAGAAGCAGGTAGAGTATGGATACCAAAAAATAAAAAATGGTCAGATGATTTATTACAAGAAATGTTACGTTTTCCAAATGCAGCTCATGATGACCAAGTAGATGCAATGACTATGGCAATACACTATATGAAAGAGTCTTGGCATTTATCACATCCTGAGGACCCAGAGTGGGAAGACGAACCAAAACAAAAAAGAGTTGCGTACTGGCGAACTTAATGTTATAATTTGATTTTAGGGGAAAAATATGGCAATAGAAAAAAATCCGTTTGATAAGATACCTGAAGAAATTCAGAACGTAATTCCAATTCCAAAAAAAGTACAAGATACAGATGCTACTATTGAGTTAGAACCTGATGGTGGTGTAACTGTAGACTTTACAGAAACGTCTGTAGAAATGCAACCAGAACCTGATATAGAAGAATGGTATGGTAACATGGCTAATGATATGGAAGAGGAAGACTTACAAGATATAGCTTCAACTGTAATTGATAATTATAGAGCAGATAAAGATTCCAGAGCTGATTGGGAATCTATGTTTGAAAGAGGATTTGATTTATTAGGATTAAAGATAGAAGATACATCAGAACCTTTTGAGGGTGCATGTACAGCAGTACATCCTATGTTAATTGAATCAGCAGTTAAGTTTCAATCAAAAGCAATACAGGAAATGTTTCCTGCAAGTGGACCTGTTAGAACTCAAATATTAGGTAAACAAACACCAGAGAGACAACAGCAATCAAATAGAGTTAAAAACTTTATGAACTATCAGGTAACAGACCAGATGCCTGAATACTTTGATGAAACAGAAAGAATGTTATTTCACTTACCACTAATAGGTTCTGCATTTAAAAAAGTTTATTATGATGCTAATTTAAAAAGACCAGTATCAGAGTTTATACCAATCGACCAGTTTTATGTTTCTTATTATGCTTCTAATTTAAATAAAGCAGATAGGTACACACATGTTATTTATAGAAGTCCTGTAGACTTAGCAAAAGATATACGTACAGGTATTTATGAAGATGTAGATTTACCAGAAGCTAGTAATCCTAATCCAACATCTTTATCAGAAAAGATGAATACAATATTAGGATTAAGTGTTACAGAAGATAGTGACCCACAATATACATTATTAGAACAACATTGTTATTTAGAAATAGAAGAAGACTATGCTCTTCCTTATATTATTACTGTAGAAGAGCAATCACAAAAAGTTTTAAGTATAAGACGTAATTATAAGAAGAATGATAAGAACCAAGAAAAAGTTTCCCATTTTGTTCATTACAGGTTTGTTCCTGGTTTTGGATTTTATGGGTTTGGCTTGATGCACTTTCTAGGCAACTTAACCATGACTGCAACAGCAGCTATGAGAAGTCTAGTAGACGCAGGTCAATTTGCAAACCTACCAGGAGGTTTCAAAGCAAAAGGTGTTAGACTTGTTGGAGATAATGAACCAATAAGTCCAGGAGAATTTAAAGAGATAGAAGCAACTGGAGTAGATTTAAGCAAGGCAATTATTCCTCTCCCCTATAAAGAGCCTTCCTCTACTCTATTTCAGATGCTAGGTTTTGTTACTGCAGCAGGTCAAAAGTTTGCTGATAGTACAGAACAGATTGTTTCAGATGCAGCTTCTTATGGTCCTGTAGGAACTACAATGGCTTTATTAGAAGCATCTAGTAAATTCTTTTCATCTATACATAAGAGATTACATAAATCTCAAAAGGAAGAATTTAAAATTCTTGCTCGTATAGATTATGAATACTTACCCTCAGAGTATCCATATGAAGTACCTTATGCTGAACAAAGTGTATTTAAAAAGGATTTTGATGGTAGGGTTGATGTAATCCCTGTATCAGACCCTAACATTCCTTCTAATGCACACAGAATGATGTTGGCTCAGATGGCTTTACAAATGGCTCAACAATCTCCTCCTGGTATGTTTAATATAGAAGAATTAAATAGAACAATATTAAATGCTGCTAATATGCCTAATATTGAACAGATACTTCCTCCTAAAAAGAAACCACAAGCTATGGACCCAGTATCAGATATTATGGCAGCAACTAAAGGTATACCTATAGCTGCGTTTCCAGGTCAAAATCATGATGCCCATATTCAAACAAAGATGGCATATTTACAAGACCCTATGAATGGTGCTAATCCTATTATGGCTAGAATTAAACCAATACTAGAAGCTAATATTCAAGAACATTCTGTTATGAAATATCAAGAACAGATTAGTGGTGTAACAAAGATGGCAGGTCAGCAAAACCCACAAGCTGTAGAAATGGCAATGGCTCAAGCAGCACAACAAGTATTAAATGCTAATCAGGCTATGGGTCAAGCTCAATCACCTGAACAACAAATGGTTTCATTAGAACAAGCTAAAGTAGAATTAGAAAAAGAAAAACTTAAAATGTCTTCTGCTAAAAATTCTGCAGATGCTGCATTAGAATCTCAAAAGTTAGAACTAGAAGAAATGAAACTATTAAAAGATTCTGCAGTTTCAGGACAAAGTGCTATGATGAAAAAACAAAAAGGAGATTTAGATAGAGCAAGTAAAGAAACTATGAAACAACTTGATTTACTAACTAAAACTGTTATAGCAGAACAAAGAGCAGAAATAGATTTAGAAAGAATACGAACTGATGCTATGAAAAAAGTAGCAGAGTTAAATGATATAGATGATAGGACAAGAAGTTTAAAATTAATTGATTTTATGTCTGAAGCTATTAAAGAAGAAATGAAACAGAATACTGGTGGTGAAACACCTGTAGAATAACTAGGGATATTTTATGCCTGTCGACTGCCCTAGCAGACATGCCAAGACAACAGGTTAATTTTATTTAAGGAGAATAAAAATGGCAAATACAACTTTTAATGGACCAGTCAGGTCTGAAGAAGGTTTTAAATCAATAACTAAAAACTCAAGCACAGGAGCAATAACAGAAAATATTACTTATGGTAATAATGGTTTTGTAGCAACTCCAGTAGTATTAGCTGATGCAAATACAAGTTTAACTGCTGCTGATAATGCAGGAAGAGTAAATATTATTCCAGATGTAACAGGTAATAGAATATATACATTACCTTCACCATCTGCAGGATTACATTTTAAATTTATTTATGGTGGTGTAGCTGCTGATGCTTCAAATCCAATAATATCTACAGGAGCTGATGCAAATTTTATATCTAAAGGTGGTATTACTTTTCATGATATAGATGCTGATACAACAGCATCTGTTTTTCCAAATGGTAGTTCAAATTCTAAATTAACAGTTAATGTTCCAGAATCAATAGAAATTAATTTTATTGCATTAGATTCTACTAACTGGGCTATTTGGGGTGTTATAGCTGCAGATACTGCACCTGCTTTTGGAGACCAATAAGATAAATGGAAGTATCTAGTGAAGCTCTTCGTAAGTTTGAAGAAGAGTTAAATTTATTAAGAATTAATTTAGCGAATGGACAAGCAGATTCATTCGCTAATTATAAGCATCTAGTAGGTCGTATTCAAGGTATCGAATGGTCTATAGATGTTATTAAAAATATAATTAAAAAAATGTATGAAGGAGAAGAAGAATAATGCAACAAGTAAACATGGCAAAAAGTATTAAAAATGATGCATGGATTTCTAGTGAAGATATAAGTAATCCAGATATGTTACCAGATTTACCTGGGTATCATATTTTAGTAAGACCTGTTTCTATTAAAGAAAAAACTAAAGGTGGTATATTATTACCAGACTCTACCAGAGATGATATGGCTTATCTTACTACAGTAGGACAAGTTGTTGCTATAGGTGATTTAGCTTATCATGATATGGAAAAGTTTCCTAAAGGACCTTGGTGTGAATTAAATGACTATGTATGTTATGGTAAACATGCAGGTCAAAAGATACAATATAAAGGAATAAAGTATATTCTTTTATATGATGACCAGATAATTATGAAGGTAGAAAGTCCTAAAACATTAGACCCAACCTTTAATTTATCTAAATATAGTTCTTAGCAACTATTGTATACTTAAGATAAGTATAGTATAATATAAATTATAACGTAACTCGTATGTGTCGTTAGCAACGAAAGGTAACAAAATGGAACAACAACAAGAATGGAATGAAGTTAAGGCAGAAAAAGAAGAAGCTCCTAAAGTAGAGTTTGAAGTAGAAGAAGAAGTAAAAAAAGAACCTAAAAAAGAAGAGCCTAAACAAGAAGTAGAACAAGAAGAAAAACCTAAAGAACTGGAAGGTATAGATACCAAAGGTGCTCAAAAAAGAATTAAACAATTAGTTAGACAACGTAAAGAAAAAGAAGAAGAAGTTGCAAGACTAATTAGACAAAATGAAGAGTTAGCTCATAGAGTTAAAAAACAAGAAAAAGATTTTTATGAAATTGGCAAACTTAATTTAACTGCTAACGAAAAACAAATAAAAGATAAATTAGATTTAGCAAGAACAGCTTATTCAACAGCATACGAAGAAGGTGATAGTACTAAAATATTAAAAGCTCAAGAAGCATTAAATGAAGCACAAGTTGATTTAAAAAATATAGAAGCTACAAAAACTAGATTTAAAGAACCAGAAGTTCAACAACAAACAGTACAACAACAAGTACAACAACCTCAACCACAACCTGACCCAAAAGCAGAAGAGTGGGCAGCACAAAATGAATGGTTTGGAAAAAATAGAGTAATGACAGCAAGTGCATTAGCTATTGATACAGAATTAAAAGAAGAAGGATATGACCCTACAAGCTCTGAATTTTATGAAGAAATTAATAATAGATTACAAGAGACTTTTCCTCATAAGTTTAAAAATAACAAAGAGGAAACTAAAGAAGTTCGTAAGCAGGAAACGTCAGAGACTGCACAAGTAGTAGCAGGAGGTACACGTAGCACTCCTAGTTCTAAAAATAAAGTGAAGCTTACTAAAGAAGATGTAAGACTAGCTAACAAATGGAATATACCACTTGAACAATATGCTCAAGAAAAACTCAAAGCAACGAGTGCAGAAGGCGAGTATACAACAGTAAACATGCAACGTGGAGGTAAAAAATAATGACACGAATCAATACACGTAGTTCACAACTTAGAGAAAATAATACTAACAAAGAAACAAATTATCAGTTTGAAGAGCAAGATAATTTACACATACCAGAAGCAATAATAAATCGTTTCAAAGACGAAGGAATGACTCTTGGATGGTTAAGAGTAACTCTTAAAGGACAAGATGATTTTAAATACATTGGTAAAAAAATGCAAGAAGGTTGGAAATTTGTTGATATGAAAGAAGTACCTGAATTAGAACAAACATCAGTCGTGAAGATGGATGGAAGATACTCTGGAGCAGTCTGTCGTGGGGACATTGCGTTAGGTAAAATACCTACCAAGTTATTCCAAAGTAGAAATGAGTATTACAAGAATAAGTCTGACCAATTAATGGATGCAGTTAATAGTCAATTAATGAGAGGAAATAATTCTAGTATGCCTATTTCTAATTCAAGTAAATCAACAGTAACAAAAGGTCGACAACCTAGTTTTCAAGAATAGTCCTTTTGTTGCTTTATTAACAATAAAGGAGATTAGACTATGGCAAGTGTAAATGCCCCAAGAGGATTAATCCTCGCTAAGAAGAATGGTGATGGTTCTAACTCTACTGGTATACGTACTATTGATTTGAACCCTGCAAGTCCTAAAGTGGCTTCAGCATTAATACCTACAGATGTTTTTACTGGAGACCCTATTTTTATAGGTGATGATGGTTCAATTGAGCCTTGTACTGCTGCAGCATCTACAAAAGCTGCAGGTGTTTTTCAAGGATGTAGTTTCGTAAATGCTAGTGGAGAACAAAAATTTGCAAGAAGTTATACAGGTGGCACCACAGCTACAGATGTAAAAGTTCATATTGCAAGTGACCCTAACCAAACATTTTTTATTCAATCAAACGTAGCAGTAACTGCTGCTGAACATACAACAGGTATAGGTGTTAAAAATGCACCTTTTGTTCCAGGTACAGGAAGTCATAAGACTGGTATGAGTGGATATACTTTAGATGGTGATGGTGATACTAATGCTGTCAGTAATTTAAGAGTTATACGTAGAGCACCTTGGGATACAGGTGTTGGAGCATCAGTAGGAGAAACAGATACATATCCTTGGTATGAAGTACGTATTAATATGCATATGGATAACTACGTAACAGCAACAGTAACAGGTTAATAGGAAAGGAGATTAATTATGCCAATAAATAGAGCTGCGATAAGTAAAGAACTCCTTCCAGGATTAAATGCTGTCTTTGGAATGGAGTATGGAGAAGTTAATAATGAGCATGAACCACTATATGAAGTAGAAAATTCAGATAGGTCTTTTGAAGAGGAAGTCCTTTTCACAGGATTTGGTACTGCTCCAACTAAGCAAGAAGGTGCTGCTGTTGTTTATGATGATGCAGGAGAAAGCTTTACAGCTCGTTATACAAACGAGACTATTGCTTTAGCTTTTGCAATTACAGAAGAAGCAATGGAAGATAACCTTTATGATACTTTTGCTAAATTAAGAGCAAAAGGATTAGCTAGAGCAATGGCTAATACCAAACAAGTAAAAGCTGCAAAGCTATATAACGAAGGATTTACCACAGCACAAGGTGACGGAGTAAGTTTATTTAATACTGCACACCCAACTGTTGGAGATGGTAACCAAAGTAATACAGCTACAGCAGCAGCAATCTCAGAAGCTAGTTTGGAATCTGCTGTTATTCAAATTCAAAAGTTTAAAGATGATAGAGGAATCTTAATTGGTTCATCTGCTGTATCTTTACACGTTCCTGTAGACTTAATGTTTACATGTGATGTATTATTAAATACACCAGGAATTGTAGGTAGTGCAGACAATGACATTAACTCTATCAGAAACTTAGGAGTATTCCCAAGAGGATATATGACTAACAGAAGATTTACTGACACTAATGCTTTCTATATTAAAACTGATGTTCCTAATGGTTCAAAGATGTTTAATAGAACACCTTTACAAACTAAGATGGAGCCAGATTTTGATACTGGAAACTTACGTTTCAAAGCCAGAGAAAGATATTCTTTTGGAGTATCTGACTGGAGAGGTTGGTTTGGTAATCAAGGTGCCTAACCATTAATAATTAGGGAGGGTTGAAATATACTCTCCCTACTATAAGGATTTAAAATGGCTAATAATATAACATCAAAGTTTTTTACAGGTGCTACTAATGGAGTTATTGTTACAACAACAGACGTTACTAGAGTTGTAGCTATTCATGCAACAGCAGTTTCTGCTACAGGTACTTTTGCATTAAAAGATGCTACAGGAGGAGATAGAATAAAATTTTCAGTTCCTGCAAGTAGCATGGCAGATATTTATATAGGTGACCAAGGTATAAAATTTAGTGCATCAATAAGTGTATCTATGCCTTCTGATGGCAGTTCATGTACTTTATTTGTAGGATAGTGTAGTGCCTAATTATTCGTTTCTTAAAACAGATATAATAAATACTATAGAAAATGATTCATCAGAGTTTGAAACTCAAATATCTTTTTTTGTAGAAAAAGCTGAAGATAGATTAATTAAAGAACTGGATGACCCAGGTCTAGATAATTATTCTACTTTTTCTTTTACAGCTTCTGACCCAGTAGTTAGTTTACCTGCTGATGCGTTAGTTATAAGAAATGTAAACTATACCACAAGTGTTTCAACAACAGATGTTCCTGCAAGTTCAAAGGTAAATTTATTACAAAGAACCTATGAATATGCAATAGACTATTTTCCTTTTGCTAGTGCATCAACAGGAACCCCAAGATATTATTCAAGAAAAACTAATACACAAATTTATATTGTACCAACACCTGCATCAGCAGTATCAGGTGAAATACAATATACACGTAGACCTTTGGCATTAGCTAGTGCTACAGGTACAAGTGTAACTACTTCTAATTATTTTAGTGAGTTTTGTTATAATGCATTATTTTCTGCATGCATGATAGAAGCTAGTTATTTTATAAAAGATTTAAATGCTGTTGCAACATGGGAAGCAAAATATAAAAATTCCGTAGATGCTCTGCGTAACCAAGCTAGAAGAATGAGACAAGATGACATGCAGGTAGCAGCAAGTCCTGCAGGAGGACCTAACCCAGTAATACAAGGAGCAAACTAATGACAGAAAAAACTAATAAAGATATAGACCCATCTATTCTTAAAAAATTAAAAATAAAACTATCAGATTTAGCTGATTTATCAAATGAAAAGTTTGAAGACTTTATTCAAGATAAATTATTATATCCATCTAAACAATTAGAAAAAGTTCCAGTTATTAAAAAAACAAATAAAAAAATTAAGAATGTAATTGACAAATCATTAAGGAAAAATAAAAAAGGTGGCTTAATTAAAAAAAATGTAGGTGGACTTGTAGGAAGACAAAAGAAAATAGATGCTGATGGTAGTGGTAATATAACTGCAAAAGATTTTAAATTATTAAGAGATGGTAATAAGTTTGTAGCTAAACAATACGGAGGAAAAATTGGTAAGTAGAATAAGTGCAGTTCAACAAATTACAAAAGTAAACAATAAAAAGAAAAAGAAAAAAAAGAAGAGGAGAAAATAATGCAAGATAATATGAAAGATTTAATAATAGGTTCTAATGCTAGAACTTTTAATAATTCTACAGGACATGATACAAGTGCAAAACCTACTGGTCAAGGTTATGGAGCAGCTAGAAAAGGACCTGGAGTTAGAGGTCCAATAGAAGCTCAAGTAAAAGAAGAGCCTAAAGAATATAAAAATAATGCCTAAAGAAAAGAAAAAGAAAAGAAAAATAAAAGGCAAAGGCATGAAAGGCATGACCATTGGTAAGGGCGATAAGCGACCTACCAAACAAGGTGCAGGTCTTTCAGCAAAAGGTGTAGCAAAATATAGAAGACAAAATCCAGGTAGTAAATTAAAAACTGCTGTAACAGAAAAAAGTCCTACAGGTAGTAGAGCTAAAAGAAGAAAGAGTTATTGTGCTAGGTCTGCAGGACAAATGAAAAAGTTTCCTAAAGCAGCAAAAAATCCTAACTCAAGATTAAGACAAGCAAGACGTAGATGGAGGTGCTAACTGTCATATTTAATAAGTAATATTCCTCATTTTAAATGTTGGGTAAGAAAAGAATTTACTAATAACCACATAGATTATCATGGCGAATATTTACATGGACTAGCGATAGCAGTCAATACAATACCAGATAGATGTTTAAGTTTTCAAGTAGTCTTTACTGGCATAGATGAAGAAGAAAATATA
>VTLG01014009.1_pt1 | contig 34720 bp, 40 predicted proteins | sample 4694571 | NCBI WGS metagenome assembly VTLG01 (sample SAMN12604809, study PRJNA352737) | marine metagenome | biome: ENVO:00000447; feature: ENVO:00000209|ENVO:00000569|ENVO:01000036; material: ENVO:00002151; isolation source: viral sequences binned using virsorter ...
GTCATACATTCAACCGCACTTCCATTTGGTGGTGCTGTCGAGAATGTTAATGTTGATCCACTAATACTATATGTAGATTTGTTTTGATATACACCATCAATAAATACTTGAGTATTATTTTCATCATTTGGTGATATAGTAAGAGATAAAGTAGTATCACTACCATCTCCTGTCATAGTATCAATATTTAGATTACTACCTGCAACTGTGTGTTTTACAGAGTAGACAATAATACCACGACCACTTACTGGCGCAGTATCAAAAGTTAAAGTAGTACCACTTACACTATAAGCATCTTGATCTTGGAATACACCTTCGATAAATACTATTAGGTCATTTTCACTATTTACTGTTTGAGATAGTGTAAACGCAGTAGTAGAACCGTCACCTGTATAAGCATTTCTTGTAAAGGTATTTGCTCCACCTCCACCAATATCTCCCCAATCATCAGTATACCCTTCAAATTTTGAAGTTGTAGTATTATACCTAAACATACCAGCAGCAGGAGATCCAGGTCTTTGTCCTGTTGTCCCGTCTGGTACTCTAATAGACCCAGTTCCCTCTATTACAGGGTTATCTGCTAGTGCTATAGTTATAGCATTATCAGACACAGTAGTGCCTATCTGGTTAGAAGTACCATTAAATGTAAGTGTGTTTGTACCAACTGTAACGGTATCATTTGATCCGCTATCCGCCGCTATAGTTAAAGTAGTTGAAACATTACTATCATCAGAAAAGGTTAAAATTGAATCATCTGACTTTCTCATGTAAAGTTTACCTGCAACAGCTCCTATTGCTAGTTCACCTACTACTATGTCACCTGTGTCTGGAGCGTTGGTATTAGCGGTATTCCGCTTTAGTTTTATTACTTGATCTACCACGAATTATCTCCTTATGAGAATGTTCCTCCGTCTATTGCTTGCATTACAAATCCTGAACCATTAGAAGTCATCACAAAACCTGATGTACTTGCTGATGTAAGACCTGTGCCGCCATATGCAACACCGATTGTTGTTCCCTGCCATGTTCCTGTTCCAATTGTTCCAATACTTGTTAGATTGGAAAGTGTATCTATTGCTGCCTCTATAGTGCCTTCGGTTGTGGCATCTATCGCATCAATATTTTGAAGTGTTAAAGTTCCAGAACTATCTGAGAAAGGAGTTGAATCTCCTACTGTAAGTCCTGTGTCGCCAGTTTCAATGTTAGCTTTTAGTGTACCTTGAGTACCTGTGAAAACACTTGAAGTGTCTGTCGCATCTGGTATAAATGCAAATTTTCCATCAGAATCATCAAATCCCATGAAAGCAAATTTTGCTCCAGAGCTATTATATTTTAGTTTTAAACCTCTATCAAGGTTATCATCAGAGCCAGAAGAACCTAGTTCAAATATTGGGTCTGCAACACTTACTGTAGTTGAATTTACAGTAGTAGTTGTACCACTAACTGTTAAGTTACCTGTAACTGTTAAGTTATCACCAACTGTTACTTCTGAAGTACTGTGACCAAGTGTTATTGCTATACCACTTGTTTCAGTAGCAATTTTTAATGCTCCTGTTGAGTTTTCAATGTAAGAGTTACTTCCATCATGATATAGTTGTAAATCGTCGCCAGTTCCTAATTTAATGTTCGCACTATCAGGCATGTCAACATGAGTAGTTGGGCTTATAACTCCAGTTACATCTAGAGTTCCACCTACTGTAGCATTACCAGCTATTGCAGTTGTTGAACTAGCAACTGTTGCATGTGGTGTTAATGTTATTTGTGCTACTGTAGAGCCAGAAATATCATTATTAAATGTTAATGTATTTCCTGTAGAATTTATAAGACTCCAATCATCACCATTATCATCAGATTCGTCTGCTGCTAATAGTAGTGTAGCTGATTCGCCTTCTGTTGCTGTTACAGATAAAGTATCTGCTGTTATTGCAACATCTCCAGTACCATTTGGTGCTAGAATTATATTTCCATTTGAATTTGTACTAGATATAGTATTAGTATTAATTGTAATATTATCTACTGCTAGTGATGTTAAAGTTCCGACTGAAGTTACATTTGATAAAGTATCAAGTGCTGATTCAAAATATGTTTCAAAATCAGTCAATGCAACTTGTTTCATAGTTCCACCATCGTTTACAACAACTCTGTCTGCATCTGCTAATGTAGTAGACGTAGCTGAAGTGCCACCGTCCATTATATTAAGCTCTGCTGCTGTTGCATTTACTTGAGTATCAGAACCTGATGTTCCTAAGTATAGTGCAGCTGTTCTTAACTCTGAAGTTGATTTATTTGCATCAACTAAAAGAGCTGAACTTGCTGTCGTAGTACCGAGAGCATGATCCATCATATTAGTAAAGTAATTACCGCCAATTACTGTTACTGCGTTTGAATTTGCTGGATCTCCGATAAATAGACGTTGTCCATTGTTACCTTGAGTTCCACCTCCACCTGTAAATGCTAGTTCTCCAGCATTTAATGAACCGGGTGCGGCTGTCCCAGTACTTCTTTTAATTTTAATTATATTTGTAGCCATTTAGAATGAACCTCCGTCCATTGTGAGCATCGTTTCAGTCGTGCCCCCTGCTGCGGCAATAGTTTGCCAGTTTGAATCTCTATAAACCTTTAATTCATGGTCATCTGAATCGTACCATAAGTCTCCATTTCCAAGTTGTGATCCTGAAGGTGCACTTGCCGATACAAAAGCATCACCCGCTAATTCATCAATTGCGTTCTGCATATTTGTAGAAGACATTTTACCTGAAGGAGTATAAACAATATCAGAAGCTACCGCTGCTGATAGTGCCGTATTTATTGTTAATGTTGTATCTGGAGTACTTGGAGTTACTACAGTTGATGATCCATCGGTTATTGTTAGTGTAATATCTTCTGAAGTACTTACTGTTAATGAAGTTGCCATTATCTAGTTACCTCTCTATTAATGGTGGCTGAACCTCCCATTAATCTTGTTACAGCTGCGTCTCCTGAAGTATATATCTCTAAATCATAGACATACTGTCCCGCCGTAGCACTACTTGAAGTTGCTGCGGGAAGTTTCATTAAGATTTTTCCATTTGTTGGTGTAGGAATCGTACAAGTGAAACTAAATGCTGCACTTGAGTCTTCAATATCGGATCTAGCTTGCGCTCGAGCCGAGTACGTAGTTAGATTCTTTACAGACCCATCTTCTTTTACTTCAATAGTAATGTTATAGTCTGACCCTTGATCAATCTCAATGTTGTAAGTTGCTGCTGCCATATTCTTATTTTTCTCCTTACCCTCAATTATACTAAAATTAGGAGGCAATGTCAAGATAAATTTTTTGACACCTCCTCAAAAATTGAGAGTTATTTTGCGTTTGTAGGGTTGAAATTTTGACTTATGTCGTGAAATCGTGGCAGATAGCCACGACCATTATTAAGATTTTGCAAACTTGTCTTTTACAGCTTTTCTACCTAAGTAAAAATTAGACGTTTTTGCATCTTCACCAAGTTTACCTGCAGTAATATCATGGTATAGTAAGTCTAATTGTTCGCCTATAAGTGAGTAATAGCTGTTACGTTTCGTTGCGTAAGTCGCTCCTGATTTTGTTAAATTTACATTCATTCTCCGTACCTCTTAACTGTTATAATTTGTGTATAGTTATAGTAGTATCGTTTCTTTAAAACTACTGTGAAATCGCCTGCTTCTTGAGCTGTTAGGGTTAATGTTGTATCAGACATAGTTCCTGCAGAAGTGCCATCTAAAAATACTTCTGTACCTGCAGGTACTCCAGTTACATTAACAACAGCATCGAGTGCTGGAGTTGTAGTACTAAAAGTAGGAGTAAACGTAGTTTTTTCTACTACTCCATCTGCATCAGCATTTATATAGTATTTTTCTCCTATAGGAGTTTCTGATAAAGTTAAAGAAACGTAATCATAATTATTATTTGATTTTTGTCCCGTTATAATAGCACTATCGACCCCTGCAGTTGCTGACCACATGATTTCTTTATTGCTGTCGTAAAATATATGATAAGTTGCACTCATATGCCTCTTCCTCCTGTAAAATCTGGTTCGTAAAAAATAATATATGCAATATAGACATCAGAGCTAGATTCCCCGTCATACCTATTTTTAATTATTATAGAATTAGTATTAACGTGAGACCATGTAACACCTGATTGTGTTTCTGTAATTACAGGCTCCCCTCCCTGTTCTCTCTCCCTTTCATAAAAAGATTCACAAGGGTTAAAAACAGTTGTAGCTACACCACTACTAATAGATGTTGACCATCTTATAGCAACTAAAGGATTATACCCTAAGTTATGTGTTTTTGTAACATCTGCACCACCATCTGCGATTGAAAATTGTCCATAGTCTTTTACTGCCCAACCTGTTCCAGTTCTTGAGTCAAAAGCCATAGGATTAGTAGTATCTAAAACATTGTCACCTGTTTTACTTACATAAAGACCATAACCTCCTGTTGATCTATTTCCCATTAGTATTCTATTTGCCATTAGTAGTCTGCCTGCCCTGCTCCAAGTGTTTTAAAAATTACACAGTTAAAAGTTCCAGCAACACCAGGAGCATTAGCTGTTGCACTATCTTCATCTGTGCTTGTAAATTTGACATACTTAACATTATTATTTGAGGAACTTCCACCAAGAGCAAAACCTCCAAGTATAAAAGGATTGGCTCCTAAGTCAGTATAAGTAAGACTTGCTGTTGATCCTGCAGATATAGATACACTATTAGTTACTACTGGAGCAGTACTACCTGTACCTCCACTCCAAGGAACTGTTTGATGTATACCTTTTGAAACAAAGTTAGACCCTGTTTCTCCTGAGTCTGTCCAAAAAGTTAAATCATCATGTCCACAAGTCAATACATTTGCTCCTGGTTCAGATACATATAATCCATATCCTCCAGTTGACCTATTTCCTATTAATACTCTATTTGCCATAATTATGTAAAGTAAGTGCTTGTCATATATCCATATGCACAAGGTATTTTTAATACCACAAAGTTAATATTTGTACAAGCGTGTGTCCCTCCTGAGCCTCCCATTGTATTTGCATCACTTGCATCTCTTCTTCCTGTTGTAGGGCTTCCTCCGTTTGTCATCTGATAATCTTCTATTGTTGTAAGAGTAGTACCTATTAAATCTACTCTACTTTGGTACATATCATCTAAACTTGTTCCACCAGCTGTAAACCCATTCCACTCTCCTGAGTAATCTTCTGAATGAATAACTAAAGGAATATACCCTAAACTTGGTTTTGTACTGCCTGTTGCAGTTACAAAGTTATGTGCTGAAGATAATGTAGATTTAGAGCCCCCTGCATATACCTGCCCTGTTCCACCTGTTTTTTGAGTAGAATCAAATAATAAATCTTTTTTATCGCAGGTTAATACGTTACTATTTGCTTTTGAGACATATAATCCGTAGCCTCCATCTGATCTATTTCCTGCTAGTACTCTATTTGCCATATTAGTCCGATATTACAATTCTTGTATTTGCATTGTCAAGTGTTATATTTCCTGAAGTTATTGTAGTGCTGCTTAACGACCAGCCTCCTACACTTCCGCCTGTTTTTGCTGCTGAATTAGCTGCTGTAGCTGCTGCCGAAGCTGTTGTTTTTGTATTTGCTACAGTATCATCTGTAAAACCTTCATCATTATTTAAGTCAGATATATCTTTACCTGAAATACTTATTCTTGCAGCTGCAACTGTACCTGTTGTTATTCTTCCACCATCTATTGTTGTTGACCCAGTTGAGCCTAAATCTCCTGCTACAAGAGCTGTAGTACTTGTGCCCGCACCATCAACTAAAGTATTTGTTCCACTAAATCTTACTAAGCCTACAAAGTTATGCGCATTATATACTGTACTACCAAGTGTTGGAGTACCACTACCTGATCCTGCTGAGGATTCTGATACTACCCAATATACATACCACATTTTAGAACTTGATTGCCCTCCTGAAGAAGCAGGTGCGGCCTGGTTCCAGTTAGTACTTCCTGTTCCTATTACTCCACCTGACAGTAATCCTGTTGAAAAATTATAAGTTACACTTGAGTTACTAGGGGCCGAAGGCGCACTTGCTTGTAAAGTATTATAGTATAAATATCCATTTGCTGTTCTTATTCCAGCTGCTCCTGTTGCTCCTGTTGATCCTGTTGCTCCATCATCCCCTTTTAATCCTGGTATGCTACCAAAGTGTTCTAGTAGATATGCACTACTTGCTGTTCTTGTAATTTTTGATACTATTGTGTCTTTTGCAAAATCAGGTTTAAAACTTTGTTTGTATGCATACTTTCCACTAAAAGCTTTTGTTACAACACCTCTTACTAATAAAGAAGTGTCACTCACAACTTTATCAACATAGCCATACCATGCTGCAGTATTTTCTGCATAGTCGTTTGTACTACCGAGTCGAATCATATCGCCTACCGCAAAATCTGAACTAAAACTTGTGCTCGAGCCTGTTATAGTATTACTATTTTCTGATACTGTTATTGTACCACTAACTACAGTTAGTCCAATATTGCTTGCTCCTACTTCTTTCCACCATGTAAAGCTACCTGCAGTACTTTCTCCTCCTGCATGAAAAGTTGTATCTGTTTTTTGATCCAAAGCTTTCCAAGGGTCAGACGCAGAGGCACTACAGTCAAAGACTGCATATCCTACACCATTAGAAGCGCTTAGTCCTGAAAAGGATTGAGTTCTTTGAGCATGAGTTGCATCAGTTTGTGTAATATTATATTCTTCACCACTTGCATCTGTAAACGTATAAGTAGAGTTCGATATATTATAAGCCCCAGCTGTAGTTATACTTATAGGAGAAGTCATTGTTCCTCCAACTGCCAAGTTTCCTTTTGAAGTTGCTTTTACTGTACTAGGCGCTTTTACTGTATTTTCAAATGCTGTCCATTGTGACGTAGCTCCTGAGTTACTTACAGTTCTTACTCTTACATTATGTGTACCACCAAGTACATTAGGTATTTCAAGGCTTGTTTGACTACCTGGAACTTCGACAGTAATAAATCTTTCAGTACGTTGATTTGCTCCAAAGCTATGTTCTACTTCAAAATATGCTAAGTTTGGATAAGGAGTTACGTAACTTGCCATTTCTGTAAAGCTAACTCCTGTAGCGTGCGTTTTAGCAGTACTGCCTAAAGATCCTCTAACAGCAGTTATATTACTACCACTTTTTGCAGTCCAATAGATTATTTCTTCATTTGAAGTACCTCTTTCTATAATTCCATAGCCAGTGCTTGTTGTAGCTGCTGCTCCTAATGTGATTGTAGTTTCTGTTTTATCAAGAGGTTCGTTCACAAAACTACTAGCTACTACGTTACTTGCTAGTCTTATTGTTCCTGGCATTTCCCATTCAATTACGGCTTTCAGACTGCCTGTTAAGCTTTCTTCATTATCTGCAGGAGTATCTGTACCTGCAACTTGCTGGATACTAAAAGTTAGACTATCAGGTCCCGGTACTGTATCTGCTTGACGTGCTATATTAGTATTATCAAGTGTAGTAACTTCTGACCTAGCTGCCGGTGTTACTTTATAGTCTTTTTCTACTATATCGTATTTTTTATCGTCATAGAAAGATGCAGCAATAGTAAACTCTCCCGCAGACTCTTCGTCTATGCCTAGTACTCTGTATTGTTTTGCGCTTCCTGTTACTTCTGTATCATTTTTTTCTGCTGTTAATGCCCAAATAACTTCCGAATTAGGAGCTGCAGAAAATGCAGAACTAACTGTTATATTACTTCCTGCGGCTATAGTACCTGCTGAAGTACTTATCGTTTGTTTTTCTACCCGAGAGTGTTCAGACCAATGAAGTATTACTTCATTGTTACTGTCATCTTTAACATTAGAAGCTTTGGCATGTGTGTCTATTGCTGCACCATCTTCATCAAGTAGTACTAAATCTCCTTGTGTATAATTAGTACTATTAATTGTTGCGGCATCCTGCTCTAAGTATGCTCCACCTGTAGGATATATTAAATGTAAAGTATAAGTTGTATTTGCTGCAAGAGTAACTGCTCTATCTAAAGTTACAATTGTTGTGCTTGTTCCTGCTTTAATTCTACCGCTAAACTGTACTGAGTCAAGATGATGATCTTGTATATTAATAATATCACCAGGCCTTATAAATGCAGCATTAACTGAAGTAGAAAAAGTACAAACTTCTGTTTCTATTTTATCAGTCAAAAGTCTCCACTTACCAAGTCTATGTGCTTGTCCTTCGCTTGTGCAGCCGAAAGCTGACATATTAGCTGAATTTATTCGTCCCGTATCTATTATGTTATCTACATCATCTACAATATGAGATTTTCCTGCAAATTGATCTTCAGGATCATTCCATTTTACAACTATTTGATTTTTACGTATACGCTCTGCAGTACCTTCATAATTAAACTCCCCGTCAATAACATTTGCTTGAGTAAACGTGTATATTGGCTCTTTAGGTCTATCTTGAACAGCAACAAGTTGTCCGTCCATCCAATACAACATACCTCTAAATACTCCTGATAAATCTCGCAATACTTTATAAGCTTCGGTTGCTTTACTAATATAAGCATTACAAGTAAAACGAGGCTCTTGTCCTCCTTTTCCATCATCAACTAGCTCATCACAATACCTTGCAATTTGGTATAAAGCATATTTATCTATAAAATTTTCAGTAATTAAGTCACCAAGTCCATATCTGGGGTCAGTAATAATATCATAAAATATCCATGCTGGATTATTACAATAAACTTTTTCATGGTTAACATGACTTACAGCAAATGTAGAAGCATCTCCTCTAAAATTTCCGTCCCAGTCTTGGTATGTGCTTTCTGTAGAGCCATCTGACACATCTCTTTTGTAGGAAGCACTATTTGAATCAGTTTCATCTCTCGTAAGATAGTTAGTTGGAACTTGAATTTTTTTACCTTTTATATGATAGCCTCTTTTTGGTTGTCCACTAAAGTCTTTGGCATTAAAGCTAACTGCTCCAATTGCTGTGTAGGGATAAGAAAACTTATCAGTAATTCTTGCTTCAACAAACTTTATAAAAGACTCATTCATATTATCATGATGTTCTTGAGGTTTATTCGGCTCATTCACCCTTTGAAATCTTAGTCTCCATGTATCAAAAGGTTTAAACTCTTCGACATTAAAAAGGTAAGGTTCTTGAAAAGCTTTTTTAGTTTTATTTATAATAAAGCCATCATGTAAGGATAATGCAGATCTATCATTAAAATACTCATAGCCTCCTGCTCGATTAAGAATTGTAGCATCACTTGGCCCTACTAATCTATGAGTAGTATAACTTGATCCTCCGTCTCTGGAGTACTCAAAATCACAGGTGAATTCTACCCATGAATTATATTCTGTTGCTGATTTTGTACTTATAGCAAATAACTGAGGCATTTCTATTACAAACATTATTTCATCAGTCTCTGCCGCATTTGGTACTCCTACGTTAGCAGAAGTTATAATGGTGTCACTTACTCCATTGGTGCTATCAAAAGTTAAATTTTGTTGCATTCGTGTATTTGGAGCGTGTACAAAACTTGCAGTAGGATTTCCCCCATTTAGCATTTGTATCGGACGTTGATGCCCTGTTCCTGACCTAAAAGAATATTGTACGCCCTCATAATTTGTAGGAGGACTTGAATTTGCGTAACTTGATCTAGTTGTCTGAGGAGCTGTTAAGGTTGCAGCTACTCCTGAAACTGTTGTAGTTGCTGCAGTTGTAGTTGTTACTTGATTACTACCTACATTATACGAGGCAATAACGCTAACTAGGTCTATAGCACCTGATGCATTACTTACTGTTGTTCCGATAGGAGGGTGTACTTGTACTGAAGTCTCACTTGTATAAGCTGTAATATATCCAATATAAGGTCTTCCGTCTGGGCCTGCTCCTTCGACTTGGATACGAGAAGCCCCTTCAGCATGCATACGTCCTGATGCCATTCCTGAAGTAAACCAGTTACTTGAAGTTGTTAATGTTGTTGTTCCTGCTGTTGCACTAAATACATTTGTTCCTTGTTTTCCGGCTCCCTTTATTAAAATTTTTCTTGTTCCATCTTCTACATCTGCAAAATCTAAAGCACCTGTAGCCACAGTTACTGTTGTGCTTCCTGCACTTACTGAAGCTGTAGTATTTATTGCGCTTGTCTTTTTATAAATATCTGTATTTACAAGAGATACACCATCAAGAAAAACACTAGCTGCTCCATTTACGAGCCCTTCTATAGGTCCTTCTGATAGGGCATCATAGGCTATTGCTCTTTGTCGTGTCTCTCCACTCATGGATCGAGCACTTTGTGCTGCTTCTAACTCTGCCTTTCTTTTCTTTAAGTGGTCAAGGATTCCCATTATGCTATCTCCAGATCTACGTGACCGTCGTCTATACCTAAAGGACTGTTTCTATTGTAACCGGGACCCCACTCATGTGCCATATGTGAATGATAACTAGCGTTAATTAAGTGACCTCCTACTTGCATTTCTCCATATAATATTGGAACAGCTCCTCCTTGTACAGTAGTATTCATAGGTCCACTAAATAAATGTGAATCATCTTCTGGTTCTGAAGGGTCAGGAACAAATATTTCTGCAAGAGTTCTAAGACCTAAAGATGTTCCTAGTGCCATTAGTGTATATCCTGCTATTTTACCCTTTGTCCCTAAAGCTATACCCTTCTGCAACATGGTTTTAGCGAAACTTTTGCCTCCTTCATGTATTAATGCTTGAGATGCTGTTGTTACACCAGTAGCTGCCGAAGTCGCCCCCGATACTAAATAGTACCCTGTATATATCATAAAAGCGGCTGCTATAAGCTTTCCTACTTTACCTTTTGAACCTGCAGGAATAGGAGTTACAATTATATCGTCTTTTCCTGCTGACAGTAAAAACTCTGTTTCGTCTATAAATTCTTCGCCCTTTTGTACTGTAAAGTCTATTCCATTTTCTGCACAATCTAGCATATACTGTCTATACCCGTCTCTCTGACATTCAATAAGTTTAAATATATCCTGAACTGTACTTACGTTCATAGACCATTTTTCGCCAAAGCGCTCTCCGAATTCTCCTTTTAAATATACTGTTTGCATTTTTCGTTCCTTAGTATTTTTGTTTTATACTTTCCCCAAAAAGGGTATAATAATTCTCTACATGATAGTCTATTGTAAGCATGATGTAAAAGTAAATCATCACCTAAATAGACGCCACAGTGATTTGGTACACTTGATTCTACATTAAAATATAATAAATCATTTTTAAGCAAACTTCCGTCAGTTGCTTCGCTCCACCCTTCATAATTTTGCCATAGGTCTCCAAAGTAGTCATGTCCTTTATTCCACCAGTCATCTTCGAACGCATATCTTGGCATTTCAATTTCAAATTTTTGATAGTATGATTGTACTAATGAAAAACAATCATTAACACCAAATTCATACTCTCTTCCAATTAAAGGACGGTCTACTCGGTTTGGCTTTAAATGTTCAAGTTGTATATCAGGAACACTAATTATATAGTAATCAAGATTTAATCCATTACACTGCTTCACATCTGTTTCACTTGGTTCTGGACTTGCATCAGGGTGGCTATGTACGACTGCTACTATATCACCTTGATAACTTGCTTTTATATAATCTTTTGAATCAATTATAAAATCATCATCATTTTCTGCAACATTTTTACAAGGAAACCACTTTGATTTTCCTTGTACTATTGCTATTACACCGCAACCTTCTCGAGGGTATTCAGTATTAAAGTGCTCTACTATAGTTTCGAAATGAGGTTCTATTATCATGAACGAGTTTTAGTTCCGGGAAACCCTCCAAAAGGTAGTACTTCATCTTTTTCTGTTAAGGTTTTACGAACACTACCATCTATTGTTGAAAAACTAGACTTAAATCTTTTTGCACAACCACTTACATTTTTTGAACATTGGTCACCTAATTGCCAATGATTACCAAAGTCAGGAGTACTTTTATGTGCACTACCAGTTTGCGTACTGCTTTTTACTTGCCAAAGTCTAACGTAATCGTCATCAGAACCCCTATCATGAGTTACATACTCATTATAGTTAGGATCAGTATAAACTTTATAAGTTGTACTTGCTGAGTAAGCTGAATATACTCTTACTCTTCTAAAATTCGCATTTGTATCAGAAGGAGTACCAGGATTGCTTGTAGTTACTGTAGCTTGCCAATAGTCATAGGCGCTTTGTCCTGTATTTAAACTCCCATCAGTATTAATTTGAGTAAGTCCTGTTTTATCAGTTCTATAGTAAAATCCTACTGTTGTACTAGAAACTGTTGTATTAAAAGTAAGTCCTGAACTTACTATCTCTTCATCTTTTTTATTAAAATAAATAACTCTAGCGGTGCCATCAGTATCTATAATTCTACCATAAGTATTCCATGTGCACCCGCCTCTTTTATTAGCTATTGAGTGTTCTGAGCTTGCACCTTGATATTTCCATGCACATGCATTTCCTGTTATTCTTCGTCTTGGAAGCGACGTGCCTGCTAAATCAAAAGGAGAAGCTAGTTCAAAAGTTATAAATGCTGGAGTTTTTTCTGCAATTCTATTAATATACCACATTTGTTGTGGGAACTCTACAGGCGGGTTTGCATCACCTGATTGCCCATAACAGTACTTATATAAAGTAGTTCTTCGATAAAGTTTTTTACCAAGTAAATCCTCATTTGTAAGACCACCTAAAGCGTCTCCAAAAGTCGAAAGTATATTAGCTACCATAAGCGAAGGCCTAGCGGTAGCTCCTGAAGTCTGTATTGAAACGTCACTAAGCTCTATGGGTAATGCGATATACGTACGAATTGTACCAGGACTTGACCTATCTCTAAATTGAACTGTAGAAAGGTCTGCTTCTAATCCTGAATGAAAATATGCAGAACTTGAACTAGAAAGAACGAGTTCAAAAAGTTCAATATAGGCGGATCCTGGATCCTGTTTTTGTACATCTTGTATAGCAGTATTTGTCATGATTCATAAACTCTTGTAAATGTTGCTGAACACCCATAATAATCACCTGTTGTGTATGCTTGTGACCAAGATGGGCATATTACTTTAATTGTAGTTTCTCCACTATTATTTGAATCTGGTATGGTAAAATCAAATTTTGTAACTCCACCTTTATTTGTAAAAAAGGCTGTTATATCGTCTATTTCTTCTTTTGTACGATTAGCAAAACTTACAACATACTGCTGTTGTAGATTATTAATACCTTTTGCAATCCTTTGTTGGTAACCATCACCAAAATTTGCACTTAGAATATTTGGAGTAGAAGATGCTTGCATCAGCTTATCCGGTCTTCTAACTGTACTTGTTAAATCTGTAAATCCTATCGCCATAATTAAACTCCTTACTCTCTAGTATCCATGAGGCCCTACACTATATGGGCTAAGCATTCCGCCTGGTAGTTGTTGTTTGTGCATCTCTTCTTGAACGGCTGCAGATATAGCTCTTCCCATTTGCGCTGCTTGGTCTCCTCCGTTTGCTGTTAAACTTGAAGTTGTTTGCCCATCTGACATTACATTTACTGTAACATTTGCAATGTTTCCCCCTGCTCCTTTCATTGTTACAGGTATACTTCTTCCGTCAGGTAAGGGAACAACCGCTTCATTATATTTTCCTTCTCCTACTATATAAGTTGGCTCTGTTACTATAGGAGTACCTCTAGAGTATCCTGGGACCTTGCGGTTCATAATCCCGCCCTTTGCCATTGGAATAATTCCCCCTCTTGCAAAAGGTATTGGAAATCCAAATGCCATAGCAGCAGATTCAATCGCCTTCATTGCTATGAGTTTCGCTATAATTTGTGCTATTGCTTGTAATACTGCTTTTGCCATATCTAAGAAACCTTCTTTCATTGATTTTGTTCCTTCCATTACTCCTACTATTGCGTTTTGCATCCCTGTTTCTAAAGCTGTGGTTGCCGCAACTCCTATCTGATGAAGACTATCTGTAGCGTTTTTAAGAGTAATATTTTTTTGTTCTAATAGCTCTATAGTATCCTTTAAGGTGGCTCGTTCAACTAAGTGAGCGGTTTGTTGAGCAAGAGTCATTTTTTCCATATTTTTAAGCATATTCTCTCTTAATAAGGCTTGTTGTGCTAGTAAGTCATTTCTATTTTTTTCCAAGTCTTGTTCTTTACTTGCCCTTGCAGCATATTGTGTACCTGAAAGTACTGACCCTTTTATTACTTCTTGCGTTAGTACTGCTGAAGCTTTTCCTGCCCTTGCACTCTCAAGATCCGTGTCTATTTTCTTTAACTGTTTGAGGAATGCTTCCATTACTTCAACTCTAAGCTTCATTGCTTTTACTTCTGGAGGTAAAGATCTCGGATCTCGACCTTCACTTCCCATTGCTATTTGGTCTGTTAAATTTTGTATCATAGCTGCTGTTTCGTCCATGAGGTTACCTCGTGGGGTAGCTTTGGGATTAGTCCATGCGTTCCGAGCGGCTGACAATTTATTTAGTAGTTCTGATTCATTTTTAACAGCTGCTTGTCCTTTTCTCATGACTAGTACTAGTCTCTCATACTCATTTCTTTGTTCTTTTGTTAGCCTTCCTGTCTTTTGTATTATGTCTCGAAATTCTCCCCACTGCTGTATATGAGGCTGTCGCTGGTCGAGTACATCTAATGTTTCAATCAAATTCATTTTTAATTCGTCTACAACATCTTGTGCTTCTACTGCAGCTTCTAAATCGCTAGCTACCACACCCCCAACAGATCTACCTATTATATTATTCAATAAACGTGTTATAAAGAAAGGAGCTTGTGGGCCTACTTGTCGACGAGCTGCCTGATTAGCCGTTCTTTCTGTTTCTGATGCTTTTTCTAATTCCTCTAACTGCTCCAAAGGTCTTATATTTGATACCATAGTAGCACTTTGAGCAATATCTTGCCAGTACCCAGTATTACTAATTTGCTGAGAGTACTCTAAAAACTCTTTGGCTTCTGCATTTAGTATTCTTTGTTGTTTTATAAAGTTTTCTACTCCCTCTCCTGCCATCTCAGCGGCGTCTCCTGCATTAAAAAATCCTCGAACAGCTTCATATATTGGAGCCCCAATCACAGTTGCAAGACCTAAAAGAGAGAAAAATCTTAAGATTTTAAGACCCCAGCTAGCAATACCCACAAAGACTCCTTTGACCTTTTCCCATTGCATAGCTGCTCCTGTTGCACTTATTTTTGAGGAAAGTTTTATTTCTTTATAAGTAGATTTTATTGACTTTCCAGTTTTCTTAGCATTTTTATCCATTGAATCAAAAGTCGTTCTCCATTGCTCACGTATTTTTTCTGCAGCTTTAGGATCTCCTCCTAGCGCTTTATCACTAAACGGTCCAGTTTTTTTGGTAAGTTGTGCTTTTAATGAACCTAGTTGTCTTTTAGAAGGAGTCTGTCCTGTAGCGAGTAATGCCATACCTGATGTTGCACCATAAGTTGCGGGGTCAAGACCTCGAGCTCGTCCTTGTTGTGTTGCCAATCCCCCTGCAAAACCTCCTCTAGCTTGAGCCTGAGTAGCGGCTAACTCCGCTCTGTAACTCGCTAAATCTAGTTTCATAGCGTCAATTCTATCTTTATGGTTACCTGCAGCCTCTGCAATTCCAACTTGCCAATCTTTTATTGAAGGAAGCATATTTTTAATAATTGAATATGCAAATAAAACTAGTAAAGATACTGCTGATAATATATTTTTTGAGAAGAACGAGGCAAGCTTTTCTACAGGGCCTGCAAGCATTAGTTTTATAGCATTCATTAGTTCATCAAAAGCAACAGCAGCTTCATTTAGTTTGTTTGTTTGAGGATCCATTATAGCTTCAATTGCAGCATATTTAGCTTCAGCTTGCTCTAATATTTCGTTTGTTACTGCTTGAGTTCTTTGAAACGCTGTTAGTTCTTTTGCAGATTTTCCAATTTGGTCTGCATATTTTTTAAGTGCAGGTTCTAATCTAAGTACAATACCTAATTCGTCTAATAATTCTGGCTCTGCTTTTGTTGCGCCTCTGACTAACCTATTAAAAGAGTCTGTCATATCCCTACCTAAAGCAATAGAAACTCGCTTAGCAGCGGTAGCTAATTCTTCTAACTGTCCTGGACTTAGTCCCGAAGCAGTTCCAATAGCTACAGCTTGTGCAGCTTCAGTATAAGTAATTTGGCTATCAGTGGCGTCCATTATAATTCTTGTTAATCCTTTATACATAACACCTGTTGCTACACCATACGCTCTTTGTCCCTCTAATAACATTCGATAGTCTGCTGCCCCTTTTAAAAATTGAAAAGCAGCCGATACAGCAAATATTTGCGCAGCTAATGTAGCATAAATAGGTACGATACCTCCTGCTAGTCCTTGAGACATTTTTGAGAAGTTTTTAGTAGCATTAGAAGACTGGTTACTCAAGCCTTTCATTGCACGATCTGCACTATGAGCTTGGTCTGTAACTCCTTTCTTTAATTTTTTACCTGTACGTTCTGCCTCTTGGCCGACTGCTTTTAAACTGCCGTCGTCCTCAAGTCTAAAGGTTACTGTAAATTCATTTCTTGATTTTGCCATGATTATTTGTTATTTTACTAGGAACGTTTGTTCCTACCGGTTTTTCTTTAGCTTTACGCTCTTTTTCTAGATCATTATTAACTTTTCTAGTATTGTGCCCATCTATAATTTTTAAAAAGTAGGTTACTTGTTGCCTATCTGTAATATTATAAGTTTCAAAATGGGTCGATAAGACACTCCAATCTTTACCTAAGTAGCTTCCATTTGCACCGTCCCACTTATCTGTAAGCATAGTGTGCAGTAAAAAAGCTTCTTGTACTTCTCTTGGAAATTCCCAGTCTTCAATTGGAGCCCTATCTGGGTCAGGTTGTCTACCTAACTTTTCCATTACTGTTACGTACTCTTCATAACTCCTAAATTGAGGGTTAGTTTCGTACTTTTTTTCAAGTAGCTTAGTGATTCTAGCTACTTGGTCTATGTAAAATTTTCAAGATCACCTACTGTTTCAGTTATCCAAGTATCAAAGTCTAAAGAGTTTTTCATAAGTAATTCGGCATTTTCTCTTGTAAAAGGTAGCTCATCTTCTTCTTTTAGATTTTCTACATTTACAAGCATTAGTTCCTTTAAGTACTTATACTTTAAGCCTCTCCAACCTTTAATAATTGCCTTAACATATTCAACTAAAAAAGTATCTTCATCTAGTTGCTCTTCGAAGGCTCTTGTTTTTTTATTAAACTTTTGCTTTAAACAACGAGTTCTTAACTTTAAAAGTTCATCTCTTGCAAGATAGCAAAGGTCAACTGAAAATCCGTCCATATCTGGAAAGTCTATAGAGACCGTTTTACTGGGTGTCATTAGAGTTGCTAAAGACACGGGTGCTTGGGTTGTTTGTTCGTTCATGCTGGTTTGTTTCCTATATAATTGTGTTAAAAAATGTTAGGGCGGCGTACCACCCTAACAGCCTAGTTATGCGTTTACGTCTTTTCCTGTAAAGGCGAATACTGAGATCTCGTCTGTTGAGTCAAAGTCGCTTGGTAACGCATGGAAATTAGTTTCCAAAGAAATTACTTCTTCAATTGAATGAGCTGGTACTTCTAAGTGGCACGTTGGCATTGTGATTAGGCAGAAAGGCGCAGCCCCTGCTCCAATATCAAACGATAAACTAAATGAGTTCTGGATATCACTAGTAGCTTCTACTAGATCTTCGTAAAACTCTGCACTTGATGTACTAGATGCATTATCTAGATAACAAGTGAAGTTTCCACCGATTGATTTACTTCCTGTAACGTGTCCTAGAGGTTGATTAACAACTCCTAGAGTTTCTGGAGTTAAATAAGTAAGATTATTACTCATAGTAATATTACCACCTGTTAAAGTAGTAGCATATGTTACTGAACTTCCAGAAGCATCTCCTGAGATTGTTAAGTCTGATACTCTGTTTCGAATGAAACCTGTAGTATTAGATATACCCTCATAGATTAGTGCATCTGATGATGATAAATTAAGAGTTGCTTCTTCTGTAATTAGTTTTCCGTTTCCAGACCAATTTACAGTAGCAATTCCATCTAAATCAAAGTCAAATGAAGCTTCTCCTACTGAACAATCAGCAATTTTATAAATCATCTGATTAGCAGTAGCAGCACCTGTAGTATAGTTATACGCAGCTGCGGCTTGAGAGGCTCCCATTATAAAGAATAGATCAAAAACACCTACGGTAGCTTTATTTGCAGTGCTTTGAGTTATATCAAGATTTGAAGTATCTGAAGTGATACCCGCATTTCCAGTTTGCCCAAAGAACATAGCCCACATAGCTTCTGATACTTCACAATGTGCTCCATCTGTTCCACTTGCTTTTCCTGAAGTACCTTTTGTACCTCCAGCAGAAGTAAAAGGCATCATGTAAGTGGAAAAACTCCACTCAACTGGTGCGTACGAGTCGTTAAACATTGCACGACCTCTTCTACTTACGCCTGAAGTACTTTGTGCTTCATTTAAAGTAATTTCACTAGTATTCATACTTTGAGAAAACGAAAATCCGTCTAAAACGGGTAGATCATAGTACATACTTTTAGTTCCCGCAGCTGACTGCGGTATGTGTGCTATGACTTTCGTATCTCGAGAAAAATACAGTTTAGTTGCCATTATAGTCTCCTATTTGGCTTGAAAAGGGGAATATCTGTGCTTTTGCTTCAATATCCCGTTTTCTAGTAACGCACCTCGATTATCATTTCGCCGATACCGAGAGGTGCTAACACTCCTTCATCAGTATCAATACTGATAACGGTTTGTTGTGCGGTACCTGCGCTTCCATATGAATCTGAATAAGTAATTGACAAATTATTATCCAGTACATATTCTAAGTCTTCGAGCAATAAACAAAGAGCCTCTGTAGGGTCATCTTGATTTACATATGCTCGTATTGTAATTGTTAAAAATCTCCACCTATTATTACTTCCGTAATATTCTCTTGTTTCTGTTCCTGCAGATAAATGTACTGCAGGATAAGTTTGTATTTCGTCCCAAAATTTCATTGTGGGAAATACTTGGTTTGCTAAATTTGTTCTATAATCCCCTGATCCATCAATATCCTTAAACTTCTCTACTAAAGCGTCTAAAATTTGTGATCTTCTTGTTGATGTACTTCTTGCCATTATATTCTCTTTGTTCTTACCATAAATCTATCGCCCATTAAACTTTGAGCTAATTCTCGTATTGTACTACCTATTAATTGTCTAGGGTCTCTGCCTCGGGTTGCTAAAGGACTTCCACTTCCTGGTTCAAATACCTGATAAGGGTCTTTTTGATATGTATATTGAACTTCTAATGAATTAGGGTAAGGTACTACGTTTATAATTTCTGCAGAGTCTGAAAACCTTCCTGTTCTATAGTGTAAAGTATTTCCTCCTGTCATTTTTGAAGCTACTTCGTCAGGTAACGCTTTTTGTAATAAAGCTTTTAATGCTAACGGGTTTCTTGTGGCTCCTGTATTCGTTTTAGTAGTTCTTCTACCAGTGTTCCTTTTTCCTGTAGGTTTTTTAGCGGGTCTAGTCGTAATTTTAGCTGGTTTATTAGTTTTTGAAAGAGGCTTACTTCTTTTTACAGGTTTTCTTTTTCTTTTTTTGGCGCGTTTTGTCTTTGAAGTTATTTTTCCCTCAGGCATTGCAGTTTTTAATTCTTTTAAAGTACGTACTACTGCTTTTCTACCTATTTTTTCTTTTGCAGAGGGACTCGTTCCTAAGTCACCTAGATTCCGACCACCTAAATATTCTTTTCCTTGTTTAATGTCCAGTACTAGCCTATCAAAAGTTCCTTTTATACTATTCGCTAGTTTGTCTTTTATATTATCTAATTCTCCCGCCTGACTAACACTTCTAGTTCCTCTACCTCTATCCCAAGGGGCCATAGCTTGGTTACCTTTTTTGGTTGTTAACTCTCCTTTAATATGTATAAATTGTTTCTGCTTATCAAATAAGTCACCTGGCGCCTCATAAACGTCTATATGTGCATTTACAGTAAATAAATCTAATAAGTCTTTTTGAAATTCTTTTAGTATAGGGTTAGCATTGTTTGGGTTTAATACTGCCTTGTTACCTTGTCCTATTAATTGTTGTAAGATTCCGACTGCATAGGCTGTAGAACTATAGTTCTCACCGTTTTGAGCGCCTCCTGGTATTCCATGACCAAAAACTCCGTAACTACTTAGTGAGCCTGAGGTTTTCAATTTAGTCGTACCAGCTACACCTACAGCTAGCTGTCTTCTAGCTCCTCCTGAATCACTTACCCCTGACTTAAATAATTTATTTCTATTGCCTTTTCCACCTAGTTCATCAAGTGCGTTTAACTCAATTTGCTCCCAATTAGCGTCGACCCATTTAGATAGTGCTGTCATTGCTGGTCTAGTAATTCTATTATTAAGACTACCAGCAGTAATACTAGCTTTACCTTCCCCGAGAAAAGTCCATGACAATTCAGTTGGAATATTATCTATACCTATATACACAGTATCAGGTAGATTAATCTTGAGAACCGCTTCCTTTATAGCTTTCATATACGCTTCGGTTCCATCTACTAATCCCTGTTGCATAGCAGTGGTATTTAGTCTATTCGTAATACTAACAGCGGTAGGTTTAGCAACCTTTCCAGATGCTACAGCATTAACTTTGTTTAAGTCACCTTTAGCTAGCCCTTTGTACCAATCCGTTAAAAGCGCCTCCACATTAGCTTTAGTTATTAAAGTTGAGGTCTTATTTAAATTAGATTGTTCGTAACGTGCTGTCTGTGTTAAGTCTACTAATAAGTCATCTAGAGCTTCTTCTAATTCTCGTTTTGCCATTAAACTAAATCTATAATTTTATAAAGGTCGAGTACTCGTTTGATGTGATCTGGAAAACCAACGTCACCTTTTATTGAAGTAGTACCTTCATTTCGTAGGGTGGTTCCAGCAATTGATCTTTGCGTTTTGTGCTCTTCTTTTAAGTAGTATGTTACCAAGTCAAAAACTGCCAACTTTAAGTCAGTTGGAACAGCCGAATAACCTGCAGTATACACTACTTTTACGGAAGCGAACCCTTTTTTAAAATATTTTACACTTTTTTCACCATCTATCCTGTAAATGCGATCATGTTCAGTATCTACGTAATAATCTTCATTTGCGGTTAGGGTTGTGTAACTATCTGCTATTGAGTCTCTTTCCGACAAGGCAGAAACAGCATTTAATGGAGATTCTGTAACAAAAATCTCCGAAGTGAGCGTGTCAGGAATATCAAAATATTCCGTCTTCGATGAGGAGTAGTAATCTACAAGAGAATTACCACAATAGGTTTTAACAAGTTGGCTAATAGAAGACACAAGGGTATCGATTTTAGCATCGTCCTTGTTGTGTTCTATTTTCATATAGTCTTTATAATTTTTAGTAGTAATTAAATTAGCCATTTTATTCCTTGTTATGGATAAACTCGGGAGGGCAATTACCCTCCCAAGTCACCCAGCATATTTCTCAACATATCCACTTGCGTGGTATAATTCGTTAAAAAACTTAAAGTTATCTTTAAGAAGCTTTATACATAAGTGCCCACTTAGAAGTAGCGCCATCGATTAGATCGAGGAAGCCAATTCTTTGAGAAGCAACTAGTACTCTTCTTTGGTTAACCACTTCATAGTCTGACTCTACAGTCATACCTCTTAATCTAGGTACAACGAAGTTTCTAGGATGAACTGCTACTGCGTGGAATTTACTCACTGCAGCTGTTGCGAATTCATCACATACTAGAACTTTAGAACCAAATACTGAACCAATTTCACCACTAAGTTTAGTAGCAGCGTCACCTACTAGGTTGACATCTTGGAATTCAGCATCTTCTAGAAGTTGGAAGTAACCTGTTTGAGATACAATGTAAACTACCTCAGATGGATCAACACCATATTTGCCCATGTTCTTTCTAGCAGCTAACAATTGTAGTGCTGTTAGAGAGTCAGAAGCAAACGCAGTTGTTGACTGAGTGTAGTCTGAATCATTTCTTGCTAAGTGAAGTAGACCTTCATAAGAAGCTCCACTAGTACCGAATGCGCCATCAGCGTCATCACCAGCTAGTATTGAGTTTTCTACTGCTCTTGCATGAGATCTTATCATTGATTCTCTAATTAAAGGTAGTACTGGAAGTATTGCATCTTCTTCAGTTTCGTTACCTAAGTATGAAGTTGAAATCAGTTTCTTAGTTGAAAGAGTTCTTTCAGTCATATCAATACCACCATAAGGAGATCCATAAGTATCACCTGTTTGTGCTAAGTTACCATGAGGACTAGATCCTGTTGCGGCTTGGTTAGAGGTAAACTCTGCGTAGCCACTATCTGGTAAGATAGGTAGTATTTGAGTTGCACTTGTCATAGCGATTTCTCTAAATAGAGGAGCCAAAACTAGAGCGTTTTGGATATCTCTTTCTATGTTAGTGCTGACTGTTTGCTCGAAATCTGCAGAAGATACTGCAACACCAGAGTGAGCGTTTTGTTTTTCAATTACGCTTTTACCATATCTAGTGTCTTCGATGCTTCTTGCTCCGACTGCTTTTGACAGTAACCATGCATCTTCGTAATCTTTAGCGAAGGCTTCAGTAACGTTGTTACTTTGTCTTTCACCAAAAATTCTTTTAGATTCACGGATTTTCATGATTTCTTCAGACTTCTCTTCCAGTTCTGCTTTCAAGCTGTCAACTACTTCTTCGACATTGCTCATGTTTGCGTCAACACGTTTTTCTAGGTCAGAAACTAATTCTTCTGCTCCAGACGTACCGGCTTCAACAATCGCTTTAACTTCAGCTTTTTTCTGTTCGAGTTCGGCTTCTTCTGTAGCTTGCTCTTGTGCGGCTTTCTCTGCTTCAGCTGCTTCAGCGGCTTTTGATTCCGCTTGCTGCATTGCAATTTTTGCTGCTGTTTCACTTGCAACTTTCTTTGCGAACTCCTCAAGATCAAACTTTTCTTTGTTATCATTTTCTTTTGACATTTTGTTTTCCTTTCTTGAAGACAGACTTTCGTCTGCGTCTTGAGACTCTTCAGTCTCGGTTATTTTGACAAATTGCTTTTTCCACTCATCATATTCTGATTGAGTATCAAAAGACTTTGCCACAGAGAAGGTGGCTGCTTGGTTAGCGGGTACGGATACCACGCTTATTTCAAACAACTCCGCATCAGAGATTTTTAGTCCATCAGTTTCCTCGATATAATCTGCGTCTTTGACGCGGAAACCTACACTAAAAGCTCTTAGAATACCTTCTTTGACTAAATTTGTAACATCACCAGCACTTTTTGATATATTTGCGGTAAGTTTTAGTCCCCTATCGTCGGTCTCTAGACCTGTGGCTCGACCGATAGGTCTATTGTAATCATGGTTAAAAAGTATAATTGGATTATTTCCAAAATTATCCAATCCTCCTTTTTCCCATGCTTCTTTATCTATAACATCTCCCGCCCTATCTGTATCATTAGTGCTGGCATATCCTTTGATATTCACGCTTCCATCTTCGTTGGCTTCAACGGATTTGAAAGTAGATGTTAAGTTAAAAATCTTTTGCATAATTATTCCTCTTTAGCCTTTGCTGCTTTAGGTGCTGCCTTTTTAGGCGCTGCCTTAGGAGCAGGTGTTGGCGCTGGAGCAGGGGCTTGTGTCTTTTCCCATTGCTCAGGAAAGTTTACCTTTAACATAGATTGCATGCGTGACCAAGACCCGAATGGTCTCTTGGCGACCATATATCTCATAGGTCTGTCGTCTGCCGCTTTATATTCATTAACGGATAAAACTTTACCTTTTTCAGCAAAATAATCAGCAAGTTGTTTTAATATAGCTTTTTTATTCGCCATCGTTTTCTTCCTCTTCTTCGGGTCTTCCGCCTTCCGACGGATTGGCCGCTGAGCCTGCTATGTTAGCAGGCACTCTTAAATCATCATGTCCTTCTAACGGCTCCATTCGTAAATGTTCTCTGGCTTCGTTTGGCGATATAATACCTGTATTTACTAGGGTACTATAATACGCTGCTTGATCTTTTAGTTCAGGTTGCATGGCGGGAACCCCACTCATGTCCTCAACTAGATCGAATCCAAAGAACCGTTCAAATGCAAAATTTACTTTCCTTACTATAGGTAGTACTGTTTCTAAATAGTACAATCTATGGTTAGGTCTAATATTTGCATTGTTCCCACTATCCAATAGCAATGGCGGTACGCCTATTGCTTGTAGTATAATTCGTTCATTCGCCTCAATAGCTGCTTGGAAGTCTAAATCTTTAAAGTTAACCTCCGTTAAGTTATCAATTTCTAGACCACCATCTAATATGAGAGGTCGTCTCCCTCCTGTGCTCGGGTTGTAACGGGCTCTCCAAGCAGCTAACATTCGTTCCTTTATCTTTTCAGAAAGAGTGTTAGGGCTTTTTAGTACCAATCCTGGTACTGCTCCATTTTTAAAGAAGTTATCTTGAAAGTTTCTCATAGAAATCAATAGTAACATTGTTCTATAAGCTGGTTTCAATCTAGGAACTCCTCTATAAATCGAGTTAAATGAATTCTCTTTGACATGTATTATCTCTTCTGGGGCATAATCCACAACGCCATCATAAGTATATTTTTTAACGTAAGTTTTTTCGTCTGTCTCTATTTCTACGTTTTCCGCTGGTAAGTGATAAAGTGCACTATTTGCACCATCATAATATATAAAGATATTTCCATCAATCAATAAATCAGTTATCAGATTTCTTTTAAAAGTATTTATATCTTGAAAAGGATTCGGCTCTACGTTTAGAAGTCTCATTACAGTAGCTCTTCTAACGTTTTTATATACTGGACTCATGCCATTTATTTTGCCACCTATATCGACTGGAATCTCGGCAACGTCATCAACAACTAAGTTTACTGCTCTGTTGACAACTTCTAGTTTTTCATACGCATCTCTATAGTTAGTAACAACTTCTCTAGATGTTATGTTCAGACCTTCCTCTCTGCCAATTAAAAATTGCGAGGGGTTGATTTTTTCTTCATTTGGTTCAAAGGAAGTGTTTCTTCCTAATATTCGGTCATACCATGCCATATTTTTCTCTTTGTCTTTCTACCCAACGTGCTTGTTTGGGTGCGGTGAATAATTTAGGTCTCTTTCCATAAATGGAGTGCAGTCTTAAATGGTGATCATGACAAAGTGTAACAGCATCGTCGTACAACTCTTTTGTGTGCTCCAAAATGAAGTCATCTCTTACCTCCATAATTTCTTCAGCAGTCTGAATCACTAGCTTCTGTTCTCTTAGCCACTTCTCTAACAGCTCTGTCAATCCGTAGAAGTGATGGAAGTCGAGGTTTTCCTTACTTCCACAAATACGACATTCCGTTCCCTTATCGTATTTTGACTTTGCTTTGTCTCTAACGTATTTGACTAAGTCTCTCTTTAAATCCATTAAAATTTCTCTTACTTTGTATTATACTAAATTACCACGCTAATGTCAAGAATAATTTTTTTGTAGGTCTGCTGACTAAAAAGTGGTCGAAGATGTCTCAAAAGTGTAAAGCGCATATCTAAGAGCATCTGCCATATGTGAGAATCTATCATGCTTCGGCCTTTCCTTCATCAAATTGGGATTTTGATCCCATTGATATTGGTCTAAACACTCTAAAGTATGATGACATCTTTGATCTACAATTAAATTATCATTATCAACTATCCCTGCTACTTCTCCTATACCATCTAAAACTGACTTCTTAGCGTTTATAGTAGAAATGTCATAATTTTGAGCAAAATCAAATCTTGTTTGTTGTGCTGCTGAGTCAATATAAATCCAATCGATATTATACTTGTCGATTAAGGCTCTAATTTGCATTGCGTGTTGTTCTGTTGTTCTTTCTGCATCAAGGTATTCGTCTAAAACATAGAATTTTTCCCTATCCCAATCAAATGCTACAACGCATAGGGCTGTTGGGTCTTTGTAACCTACGTCAAGGCCTGCAATTACATCCATCTGTGAGGTATCAAGTTCTTCTAAGTCCGCTATACATTCTTCATGGTTAAATGACCATATTTGTCCCTGATAAGTGTTAAAGTCTGCCATGTATTCTTGAGCAAATTCAGCTGAAGACATAGATTTCTTTGCTTCATCTATATCTGATTCACTAAAACGAGGGTTTTCATGATATGTTGCTCGTATAGAACACCATTCTGGAAACTCATCATTAAATCCACGATAGAAAAAGTCGGCAAACCAGTTATTTCTTCCACGAGGAGTAGAAATAAATAGTGCTTTACTACCATCTTTATCAAGTGTTGGTCTAAGTGCTACATTGAAAGCGTCTCGTCCATCTACAAGTGCTGCTTCATCAAATATTATTAAATCATAAGACCTACCAACCGTAGAGTCTACTTGATTTATCGATCCCATACGTACAGTAGAGCCATTTGATAGTTCAATTACTCTATCTTTTGCATTATCTTTTGTAACTTCTAAATCAAAGTGCTTAATCAATTGCCTTTGTAAGTCAAAAGAAATTTGTGAAAGTGAGTAGTTAGGTGACATAATTAGTATATGTGAGTTTGGAACAAGTGCTGTGAGTTGTCCAATAATATTTGCGATATAAGTTTTACCCTGACGCCTAGAAACAGCACCACAGATAAAACGATATTTGGGGTTGTTGACTGCATTGATTATTGCAGTTTGTGAGGGGATTGGTTCTACACCAAGTAAGTCCATATACGGAAGTATAGGTAGTTTTATAAATCTATCCTCTGGGGAGTACTCAATTAAGTCTCCTTCGGGAATATCTTTTCTGCTTATTTCTAGTGCCATTAATGAATTATGGTTGGTGTGTTATCAGATTCAATTAGTTGGTTGACTTTAGCCAAATGGTATAGATATAAGAAACCTCCAGCCATAGTTGCTAAAGCTGCTTGTTCTTTTGTTACCTTGCTCTTAGTAGCTTGTTCGTTTACTGATTCAAGTGTAGTTAGTGCTGCACTTTCAATATGGTCAAGCCACATAGAATCAAGGTGTCTTAAATCTATATCTTCTACCATTTTACTTTATTCGCCCAATAAGCTGCAGACATTTTGCCTTTAGCTATATTTTTTGCATGACGAGCCTTAAATGATCTACGTCTTGCTTTTTGTCTCGCTGACTCACCTTTCTTCGGTTTACCAGCAGTTTTAACACCCTGTTGTCCAAATCTAATAGTTTTAGTTTTCTTTCCAACTTTTGCAACTACTATATGCGATTTCTTGGGGTGTTTTGGAGTTCTTTTAGGTTTATTGTAACCAGAAACTCCCGCTCTTTTGAGCTTTCCATTCTTTTTCTTTCTAGTTCGTCTTACTGCCACTATTTTCTCCTTCGAGTTCGTCTCTTACGTCTAGCCATAGTTTTAACATTTGTAGGCTTACCTCGAACTCCTTGTGGTTTTGCTCTTTTTCGTCGTACTGCAGAACGAATTTGTTTTTTACTCATACGAGCAGCTTTTGCAGCTGGTACGCATTTTGGGTATCCTTTACGACCTTTCTTTGCTTTGGGTCGTCCACATTTTTTAAATCCACCACCCTTTTTGGGACGTGAAATATCTACCCAGTTCTCTCCAAACCATTTTCCTAAACCACCTCTAGCCACGACGATACTTCCCACCTTGCTTCTTGTACTCTCGTACAAGATAGGCATTAGCATATGCACTAGGGTAAACGGCAAACTTTCGTTTAGTTTTTGCCTTTACCCTTGCATATAACTTTTTATTAGTAGGAACGTTGCGCTTTTTAGCAGTACTTTTTCTACGTCTGCGTCTTTTAGCAGCCATGGTGTCCCATTCCCTTGCGCTTTTTACCCCTTTTCTTTCCGTTCTTTTTAGGGCGTCCTCTTCTTTTTCCGTAAGTTCCTTTACCTGCTGGCATAGTTAACTCCTCTTTCCAAGCCTTTGCTTTCTTGCCTTCTTATACTTTTGATAAGTAGTGCGTTTTCTAGTACTCTTTCTACCTGTTACGGTACCTCTTTTACCTAGTCTTTGTTTACGGCTAGTGCGTAACTTTTTTCTAGGCATTAGTTCACTTTCATTGGGTCTACTTTCGTAAGTTTAACTTCAGCGTGTGCGGCAAAAATTACTTCATCAGGTTTTTTTGAAATTATAATTCTTTCTCCACTTGATAAGTAAACATTCCCTATGGAAGTACCACTTGCTTCAGTTTGTATAACAACTTCTCTCAGTGTTGAACCTGAATTATGAAGCATAACAAAATGAGCCCCTTCAACAGTACTTGCTGTTGCAGTTCCTGTAGTTGCTGGGGTTGTTGTGCCTAATATTCTTGCTATTTGCATAGTCATCTCCTATCGTCTACTACGACGACCTTTCCTGCGTTTCATCTGGCGGTATTTGATTGCGCGAAGTCTTTGTTTCGCTGCTTTCTTTGTTTTTGAAACTCCAGGAGTATTATCTATTTTGTACCCGCCTTTTACTTTCCTTATCGGCACGTTCTTTCTCCACTTTATCTTTTGCTTCGATCATGTCGTCATGAATGTCGACTTTGCCGTCCCAATTCTTGTCTTTTCCTGTAAGGATATTTTTAATTTTTGTAAACCAGCTATTCTTCTTCATCACCTGCTAAATGCTCCTTCGCTTCTTTTTCAGTTTTGAACTTCCAAAGTTTACCATTTGCATCACGGTATTTAAATAACCCTCTGCTTGGATAAATCTTAGGAGTATCTGCAGCTGGTGCTGCTGGTGCCGGTTCGGCTTTTGCTTCTTTTGTTTCGTAATCAACCATTTTCACTACTCCTATAATTGTGTTTACGTGTGTAATCGTCTATCGCTACTTTGATAGACTCCTCTGCTAAAATAGAGCAATGAAGTTTGATAGGAGGTAGATCTAATATATCAGCTATTTCTTTATTGGTGATTTCTCCTGCCTGTTTCAAACTTTTGCCCATAAGCATATCTATTAACTCACTGGAGCTCGCTATTGCAGAGCCACAGCCATATGTTTTGAACTTTACGTCCTCAATAATTCCTTTGTCCACCTTAAACTGTAATCTCATTACGTCACCACATGCAGGGGCGCCTACCATTCCTGTTGCGACATTTGGGTCGTCAACATCAAAGCGCCCTACACTATGTGCTTCTGGATTTTTGAGCACATTTTCAAATCGTTCTACTACTCGCTTAGAATATGCCATTAAAACCTATATCCTAAGATAAGAGCTAGCCTATCTGAATCATCTAAAGCATCGTTAAATGCTACTTCTAAACCTACTCTCATACTTATTTTTGGTAGGCTTCTAAATACTGTTAATTGTTGATAGTCTTCTCCATCAGCAAGCCTTCCGTATCTAGCAGATACATCTAGCTTATCACTAATTGGAAGATCAATAGACAATTCAGTATAATCAGACTCTGCGTTATCCATATCTTTATAGTATGAAACTGATACATATTTGTACCCAAGTATTGCATACCACTCTTCTACAGACTCATCTATAAACTTGTTGTAGTTATATTGAATCATTCCTACATCTATAGTTAAGTCTTTGTAGCTTGTGGCATACCCACCATAGAAATCATACTCTACAAACTTTCCGTCTCCAAAGTCTACTTGTGATCCCCAAGTTCCACCATATAAGCCATTCCAGTCGGCTTCTAGATTGAATTGTACTACAGGGTCATCTCCTGTTGATTGGCTGGCTCCCCTCCAGAGGTACTCTGAAGCGAGGTCAACACCACCACTTACTCCTGCAAAAGCTGAAGTACTGAGTAAAAATGCTCCCATTAATCCTAATAATTTTTTCATTTAGTTCTCGTCTAGTTTCTTTTCTACTTTTAGTAAAATGCTGTGGTTATTTTCAACTTTTGTTTCAATAACAGACAGCCTTTGTATATACTCCGCTTTATGGTTTTGGTACTGTACATCTTGTTCAACTAATCTATTTACTTCGCCATCAACACCTGACGCCCACCAGATTGCTGCTGCCGTTTGACACAGTAGGAACACGCCGAAGCTAAAAGGTATTGTAAAGCCATTCATAGTTGTTTAAGTTTTTCCGTACTTTCATAAAGTGAATTTTTATATTCTTGAATTATATCATTATATCATAAAAAAGTCAAGAAAAATTTTTTTGATGTTCATATCAATTATTTACACTATAAATACTTATAGGTTCTGATTTTCCTTTTACGAGAATATCTCCTATACTATCGAAAGTAAAATTCTCACATTGTTTCATTGTAAACTCTGATACTATAATTTTCCATTGTTTATAATCATTCCTTCCTGCTGTGGCTTCCAATCTAGCGGCAAGGTTGACGGCATCTCCAATAACTGAATAGTCAAATCGGGATTCACTACCCATGTTACCAACAATGCAAGTTCCGGTGTTAACACCAGTACCAACATTAATAGGAGGTAAGTTAAGTCCTTCATCTTTAAATTGTTTGTTGAGTTCTTCTGTTTTTGCATTGATTTCTATTGCTGATTTAACTGCCATATCCGCATGGTTATCGCAAGGGAGAGGAGCGTTCCAGAACGCCATAATACAATCTCCCATATATTTGTCTATTGTTCCACCATTTTCCAAAATTATATTAGTCATACTATCTAAATAAGTATTAATTAAATCCACTAAGCCTTCTGGATCATCATTTTTCTTAAAAGCTTCTGATACAGGTGTAAATCCCATAATATCAGTAAATAAGAAAGTCATTTCTTTTCGTTCTCCCCCTAATTTCATGAGTGAAGGGTCTTTTACAAGCATATTTACCATGTCTGGAGATAAATAAGTACTAAATTGACCTTTAATTTGTTGTCTGAGTAAGAATTGTTCTATAAAGTTTCTAAATGTAACTATTGTCCAGAATAAAAACACTATTAGGGCAGCTCCTGATACATCAAAAAGCAATCCTTGTTTAAAAAAGTGCATACCACCGTACCCTAAGCCTCCAATTGCTAGTAATAATGTGGGTAAAGATAAGTATATACGTGACGTAGTAAGTAATAATAGTACTAAAGCTAAAAATGTAACACCAACTTCTGCTAATTTTGCCCATACAGGTTCTACAGGGCTTGTACCTTCTGCAATATGATGCAAAATATTAGCTTGAATCTCATGAGGGTACATTGGGCCTTTTGCTGTTGGCACAGGATTAACTACTCCTTCTGCTGTAACTCCAACTATTACCCAAACTGCTCCTTCCATTGGCTCTCGAAGGAACTCTGCAGCTGATTGTCTGTAAAATTTTACATTCGAGGTTATCCATATCCTTCCATTTGCATCAGTTTTTATAGGAGGGTAGCTAGGTATTCTTAACCACTCGATTCCTGTGCTTTGAGTATTAATTTGATAGCTTGGATCATCTACTGCTACTCGAAGCATTTCTAGTGCAAAGGAAGGATATAATTTATTTTGGGAAGTAACTACAAGAGGTACTCGTCTAACGACGCCGTCTAGTTCGGGTGCGCTGTTGATTACGCCTACGCCGTCTGCGCTTTCTGCCAAGACTGGTACTTGTCGTAAAATCCCTGGATAGTTGTATAGCCATGGTATGGGGTCTTCTCCTAGTTGAGCAGTCCCTACATGAGGACCGCCTTCTGTGGCTTGTGTAGAAGCCGAATATGCTAATACTGTAGGCATACGCATCATTGCGCTTGCTAAGATATAGTCATTCTTCATATCTCTAATATCAGGGTCGGGCATAAGAACTGTTAGACCTGGTATTGAGTTTGTTCTTTCTAATAGGCTAGCATATAGACTTCGTGGAAGAGGATAGCCACCTACATTTTTAATTATTTCTTCGTCTACGTCTACTAGAACTATTGTTTGGTTTTGTATTTCTTCTTGAGTGGACATTAGTCCATCAAAAAATTTAAGTTCTAGTATTTGAAAAGGGTAAGGATTCCATGCTAATAGAAATAGTAAAACTATTCCTATACTTATATCAATTAATTTCTTCATTGTTGAGTTATAGTTATTGTTTTGTTACAGTTAGAGCTACAGTTAAAAGTAGCTGAGTATGATTGGTTAGTAGCACCTGATTGAGTTACATCTACATTATAATTATTAGTATAAAACTTCATGTTAGCGGTATGAGCACCTGTGCCATACTGAGTTAAGTCTATATCTGAGTTGTCTGCGCCGTAAAAGAATATGTCTGCATCTTTATTACCTGAACCGTACTGAATTACAGTAACATCATTGTTATGTCCAGAGCCATTATTGTATATGTAAGTGTTATGCGCACCTGTACCGTACTGAGTAATGGTTTTATTACCATCATCTCCAAAGTCTAGTATTTTTGCGTATTTATTATTTCCTGTTTGAGTTATGGCGTAAGTGTTATCATCGCCACTGCCGAGTTGCTCGGCATGATTGTCGTTTCCTGTTTGAGTAATTGTAGAAGTATTGTCGTCTTCATCTTGATCTAACCATACAAAGTTATCATTACCAGTTACAGTAACAGTAAAGTTGTTATCAGAATTATTTGACCATACAGTATAAAGTCGAGTAGTATTGCTGTTGCCTGTAATAGTACTGCTCCAAGTTGCGTTGCTGCAAGTGTGAGATACATATGTAGTACCAGGAAACGAACCATTTGAGTTCGCTCCGCATAGTATATTCGTAGCATTACCATTACCTACTTGTTTACTAGTAATGGTAGAGCCTGACCCTTTAGTTATTATAGTAGTTGTGTTATCTCCTGCAAAACTAAGGGGACTGAAAAATAACAATAGTATTATCACCCGCTCCATTTACTTCTATCTCCATTGGTATTCCTGCCGTATTAATTGACAAATACGACGCTGCATTCTTATCAAGAGCTATATCAAAAGTATTCGTTCCATAGTGTACAAAATAAATAAAATTATCCTCTACAAAAGTATAGGTTTGTAATACTGGATCAAAACCTGGAATTATACCAGTTAATTCAACTCCATCTAACGTTCCTGCTGTATCTTGGTTCTTCTTTTTAGCTCCTGCTTCTACAATAGCTAAAAGGTCAATTAAGAAGTCAAAACTTAATAAGTCAATATCAAGTCTTGTTATTTCTTCTTCCACTTCTAAGAAGTCTTTGTCTAAGTCTGGTGCATCTTCAAAGAAGTCTCTATCTAGGTCTGTCTTTGGTCCGCCTTGCTGTTCTTCGACTGCTTCTTCTATTTGTTCAGGTTGGCTTATAATAAGTAAATTATTAATCAGGCCTAGAGTTAGATTACCAAGAACTACTGATTTTGTAGGTTGGGAATCCATAGTCTGTACCATTGTAGCTTGAAAGGGCTGATTGAGTACTTCAACACCTGCCCATGTTTCTACAGTAATCTCTCCTGAAGAAGTTCCATCTTCATTTGGAAGTAGTATAACTAAACTTCTTCCAAGTTCATCAACGGTAGTTGTGAAATCCGTTCCACGAATACCTATCGTTGCACTAGGTGTACGAATAGATATATTTTTCTTATCTATTCTACCTAGCTTGCCAGTTATAAATCTAGCAGTTCCAGATGCCATATTAAGTGCAAGTTTACTCTTGCTTGGGTCTGGATCAAAGATGTAGTTATCTATTACAATTTTTGAATGTTCTGTAAGTTTTAAGATTGATGAATCTATAAACTCAACTGCTATTCTTCCATTGCCAGTTCTAACTTCATCAAATGAGAAAATATCTGAAGCTAGTTCGGCTAAGAAGTAATCACTAGAATCTTGTCTAGAAATTTCTCCATTACCTTTTAGCTCAGATATTTCTCCGATTTCTGTCGCATTTAATGCTCCTATTGTTGTTAATAGAGTTAACAGCCAGTAGCGCATTGGTCAATATCGATTGTTCCATTACTTGTAGTTGCTGTAACGACCGCAACATTAGTACTAGTCGTATCTGTTTGGTCAACATCAATATTATTACTGCTGCCCGTTAAAGCAAAAGTAATTTGGTGATCCGCAGTACCTGTCTGTGTAGTGTCAATATCATTACTATTTCCACTAATAGTCCAGTTATTAATACAACCAATAACTTCACAAGTAGCATTTATATTATTAGAAGTACCAGTGATTGCAAAATCCTGATTACCTGCAGTAGCTGTAGAAGCTGCACCTTGTGTCCAAACTAGAACGTTACTATCACCAGTAGCAGCAAAATCAAAGTCTGAGTTTGCAACATCCCCTGTTGCACCAACTGCAAAAGTTGCTGATCCACTGTCACCAGTGTTTGTGTATGTCCAGCTTGAGCTATTACCTTGTAATATACTTGCCACTAAACTATTACTGTCACCAATTTGGTCAATATCAACAGTCATTGACGTACCACCTAAAGTAGCACGAGTTTGTGATGAACCGACTGTGTTAGTTGCACCTATTTGGTCAATTGTAAGTGTTAATCCAGTACCTGTTTGAGTGATATAAATATCATTATTTCCCGCAAACGCAATAGTTGATACAAATAGCATTATAGCGCTAAGAAGTATCCTCTTCATTATTTTTCTCCCTAAGTGTGTCATAGTCAAAATCCCACACTTCCTTTTCCAGTCCTTGCATTACCAGTCCATATACTGCAGCTTCTATCGCTGCACGAACTGCTAAGGTCACTGGCTCATTATCAGTACTACCACTTTCTATTTCGACAAGTTCAGTTCCCATTTCATAAAATTTGAAAACGTCGCCACCTTTCGCTGTTGAAAGGATAGTCTTTGTAGCTGTAACGTTTAAGAGTACCTCCCCAGTTTGCACTAGCACGGCTCTAAGGAC